>Ga0114899_1000334_pt1 | contig 35452 bp, 29 predicted proteins | sample MalvireepMed_215_FD_83497 | JGI IMG/M metagenome (GOLD analysis project Ga0114899, IMG submission 83497) | Marine viral communities from the Global Malaspina Expedition - Malaspina viral metaG DeepMed_215 | ecosystem: Environmental > Aquatic > Marine > Oceanic | place: Mediterranean Sea...
GCTTAATAATGTCCTTAAATTAGGAGATAAATAATATTTAGAACTTAATATTGGTTGTTTATCTTCATTTGGAATGTGATTGAAATTTTAACGGTTTCATATCAGTTATTAAGCAACAATGATGCATATAGTCTATCCTAAATAAACGATATAGCACGAATCAAAGAGAGCTGATTTTGACATTAAGAGGCTGTTGCAAATACTTACTTATTAGCTTATGTCTGTTTAAGGCTGTTGGTGTGTTTGCTGATGAGACTGAAGTCGAATATACCGAGCAAGAGCTTCTGGCTGTTTTCGCACTAAACCTAGAACAATTATTTAATGTTGAAGTTGAGACAGCAGCTAAGAAAACTCAGCGGGCAGATCAAGTAGCCGGGTCTGTTTTTGTGATCACAGCACAAGAGATTAAAGAAAATGGGTTTACCACCATTAATGACGCATTGACCTTAGTTCCTGGAATGCACGTTTCAAGAAATTGGAGAACCGACCCTATAACTGTGAGAGGGGTTGTAGGAGGTAATGAAAAAGTTCTGTTTCTGGTTGATGGTCAGGCGATGACGATGAAAGGAGATGGCTTAACTGTTTTTAACCAGTCGGCTCCGGTTGATATTCATCAAATAGAAAAGATCGAAGTAATACTCGGTCCTGGTTCGGCTCTTTATGGTAGCGGCGCATTTTTAGCGATAGTGAATGTTCTCACCAAAGAACCTCAACTCGGTACCAGCGTAAATCTCGATTATTCAACTGCGGGACCAAAAAATTTGTCATTAACCTATGGTCATGTTGCTAATGATGTCGCTTTATCAATTACGGCATCTACTCACGAATCTAACGGTGATGAACTAGCATTTACATTTCCAAATAGAAGGCCACCTGAATATGTACAAACTACAGGTGTTGCCAATGGTTATAACCGAGTAAAGGATCATAAGTTTAGCGCTCAATTAATCTATCAAGATTTTTCATTTCGGCTTCATTACAACGACTCGAAGGTCAATTGGCCGACTAGTGATTATGGGACCGATTTCAATCATCGCGAGAATTATAATCGTATTGAGCATACCGCTTTTCAGGCAAATTTCCCTGTGAAAATATCTGACACAGTTGAGAGCTTAACAAGAGTCTATTTTAATGACTCGGATCACATTTGGCATGGTGCTTATGAAGACCAAGTATTACCGACACCAAGTGGTGATGAAAATTGGCATTATGGCGCTAAGTATTACGGCATAGAATATAAAATAACTTATGAGCCTTCAGATGATTTATCTATCGTCAGTGGAATAGAGATCACTGATAACCCTGAAGCATACTCAGTAGACTTTAAAACCGATTACACCAATAGTTCTCTTTACGGTTTAGTTGACTACCAAGTGTCAGAAAAGATTGCTGTTAATCTTGGCGCTCGAATTGAAAAGTATTCTTTTAGGCAGGATTCAGAATTTATTCCTAAAGCCGCACTTTTATTTAAACCGTCTAAAAGCACCGTTTTTAAACTACTGTATGGAAAAGCATTTTTGGCTCCCAATGCATGGGAATTACAAGTCGCTGAATTGACCGGCAATGAAAACTTAAAACCAGAATTATTTGATTCATTTGAATTAATTTATAATCAAATATTTTCATCCTGGTCATCTTCATTTTCTATTTATACATCCAAAATAACCGATAAACTTGAAATTTTAGATACCGGTTTTGCGGAGTCAAGCTATGTGTTTAATTCAAGTAACGACAAGAAATCAAAAGGCGCTGATTGGAATGGTACTTTTTTATTCACCAGTTCGACCTCGATTAATTTAGGTGCGAGTTATGTCGATACCGATGAAATTGATGAACTGACAGGCTTACATCAGTCGATGTTCGGCGCTTCTGATTGGGTTGGCTATTTTAAGCTACGATCAGAGCTGACAGATGGCGTCATCAGTCTGCATGGTAAATACGTCAAAACTCCCGACTCACATCCCAATATAGATTCATGGACAAAAATTGATTTAGTTTATTACTTAAATGATTTTTATGGTTTTCAGGTCAACTTAAAAATAGGTAATTTGTTTGATGAAAACATCGCGAGTTATACTCCTGTCAGTACTTTTAATATTGTAACCGAAATACCCGATAATGCTAGGTACTTAGCTTTGACTATTGAAAAGCGTTTTTAGCAAAAAATAAAGCGGTAAAAGTTCAACCTAACTAATTGCATTTCAACTCTCATTATTCTTAATCTATATCAGATTGATATTAACCTCAGAATTAAACATTCAACTTCAGATTATTATATTTTTATCATTGATAAAAATGTCTTTGTTGAATTAACTTTAGTCGATAGGTGCTGCATTGCTGACACAAGCAGACAATGCCAGCATTGTGAGTAAGCTTAATAATGAATTTTTTGATCCTTAATCCTTATTGCCATTTATTGTCTGAAAAATACAAAGCTCTAAACAAAGGAACGGTTGACAAGAATAATTATTTTGACAATATCATAGGCTGTCGTTGCCAGTAAGTTAAGCTGCGCCATGCCCACTCTAATGGTCCAAATCGATACTTAGCCAACCATAAAGGTGAATACCAGAGCTGTATTACCCAAACAAGAATAACAATTAATAATTGAATACTCCTTTCTAGCTCACTGAAATAGCCCAGACCATAACCATAGAAAATAAATGTGCAAGAAACTGAATGAAAAATATAATTAGTAAAAGCCATCTGTCCTACCGCAGCTAATCTTGACTGCAAAGACTTTGCAAAGCCTTTACTAATAACTAAATTGACTAAACCGATATATCCCAGTGCAGTTAAAATACTTCCCCAATAATTAAACTGATTGCCAAAAAACATTGAATAATTCATTTCAAAACCATGCTGTATATTTTGAATCACACCATAGCTGGACAAAGATAGCCCAAGAGTTAAACCGATAATTGTTAGATAAGAATAATAGGTTACTGACTTTGCCCCACTTAAAATTCCTTTTTTGTAAAGCGCCATTCCCAATAACATCATGCCACCAGCCCGCCATAAGAATATACTCAAAAATACTTGCGTCTCTAACACAAAGGCTTCATGGCTTCGTTGCTGAAACTGCTCAACAATACTGCCAGTATATGCGGCTATTTCGTTTTGAAGCTGACTTTGTTCGGGTAACCAGAATGCCAGGATTTCTTTAATCGCAGAAGGTGGTATGAAATTATTATTAATAGCAAAGTGCACAAATAATGAATACAGGGTCGCTATAGATAGAAATAAAATTGAACTAATTATTAAAAAACGAGGGCTTTTATTTCTAAACCAATAAACCCAAAAAGCACATAAGGCATAACTGACTAAAATATCGCCGTACCAAATAAAGTGAGCATGTACTAGACCAAACAACAGTAACCAGAAATTACGCTTATAGTGTAATCCAGCAGAACTGCCTGTTTTCTGCATAGCGCTCTCAGCAAACAGACAAATTCCCGCACCAAAAAGTATTGAGAAAATCCCCATAAATTTTGAATCCGCGAAAACATGGCTAAATACCCATACTGCAAAGTTTGCACCTTCAAAATCTCCCCAGGCGGTTGGGTTTAAGTAAGCCGCTCCGGGCATAGCAAAACCTTGAATATTCATTAGTAAAATGCCCAATAAGGCAAATCCTCTTAGAATATCTAAATGATGAATTCTTGACTTTTGTACCGTCGGTTGAGTTGAGTGCATTTGAAATAGCTCGTATTAATCATGTAATAAAATCATTATGCCAAAAAGTACAGACTGTTTTATGTGCCAAAAGTCATGATACTGAGGAAGTCCAATTGCTTGCCCTGATGATTAATCGTAATCTCTATTAGTATTTGTAATCACCATGGCCCTTTCTGGCGCTGTAATTGCTGACTATACTGCACTAGGTGTCGGTATTTTTTATGGTGGAAAAATGCTGGAACTAATAGCATTTCTGGAACGTCAATGGCTTCACCACATGCTTGTGCAGTTACTTTGAATTAAAGCTCTGATTGAAAAAACAGAGCTTTTTTGTTGGTTTAATGAGAACGTGAAGTATTTGAATGAGAATGTTGAGTGGCGTGTTTGCCAGATTGCTTAATGCCTTTATAAACCTGACGAGTCATTTTTTCAGTCGTTATAAATCCCCAGTTCCATTTAGAATGATATTTCTTTAATGGATTCAACGTAACGACTTCCTCTTCAGTTTTTCCTTGATGGATTAAATCACTGATAAGCAGCTTGGAGTCTTCTAACATCGCAATGGATACACCTAAGTCCTTTTTAGTGGCGAGTGCGCCATGACCTGGAATAATCTTAGTTTGTGCATTGGCTAAATCAAAAACTTGTTTTTGTGCTGCAATATATCCATCAACGCTACCGCCACTGTTTAGATCGATATAGGGAAACATGCTGTTAAACATAGTATCGCCAGTATGAATAACATTGGCATTTTTAAAATGAATCACAGCGTCACCGTCGGTGTGGGCGTTAGCGACATGGAAAATGTGTGCGTCATTACCATTTAAATGAAAATTCATCGAGTGAGAAAAGGTGATCACAGGTAAGGCTGCTTTAGGTGTAGGGACATTGCCTTTTGGGGTTGCGATACCTTTGGTCAATAAATGGGTGCGCAAATTTTCATGGGCGACAATGCGGGTACCATTTTTACCCATAGCCTCATTATTGCCTAAATGATCGCCGTGAACGTGAGTGTTGATCAAGAAATCGACAGGCGATTTAGACACAATCTTTATTGCCTTTTTCATTTTATCTAACAGCGGCGGCATAGAGTCATCGATCATAACAACGCCGTCATCACCAACTGATAAGCCGATATTACCGCCAGTGAAGCCGCCAACACCAGAAAGCATATAGAGTCCCGGAGCCACTTCAGTGGTGCCGAATTTAACCTCTTCCTTAGATTCTTCGGCACCACAAGCAAGAGGTGTTGCCAATAAGGCGCTGACTAAAGCAATTTTGTTGAAAACTTTCATTATTATGTCCTTAATTAGATTTATTGGAAATTAGAGTAGTATTTGCTGAGTAAAATGTACCACTCTCTATATAGGTCAACAAGTTGAATATCACAAACTAAATAACCTCACGAAACACGTGGACGAATTGATATTTAGGCTAAGCTATAATCTTTATCGATTTAAAACTTAATTAAATACTAACAAGGAAAAATATATGTCGATTCAAACTAACGATTCAATCCCTGCTGCAGACATTAAAATCGTCGCTAATGGTGAAACTCAAGAAATTAATACCTCTGATCTATTCGCTAAAGGTAAATCTGTGCTGTTTGGTGTACCGGGCGCATTCACTCCAACTTGTTCTGAATCTCACCTTCCAGGCTACGTGGTTAACGCCGATGTAATGAAAGAAAAAGGTGTCGATCGAATCGTTTGTATGTCAGTAAATGACGCTTTTGTAATGAAAGCCTGGGGAGCAGCAAGCAACGCAGAAGCCATCACCATGCTAGCAGATGGCAGCTTGAACTTTACTCAAGCGCTGGGATTAGAAATGGACGCTTCGGCTTTTGGTATGGGGGTTCGTTGTAAACGTTTCGCTATGATTATTGAAGGCGGTATTGCTACCGGGGTTTATGTAGAACAACCGAAAGAATTTGAAGTATCAAAAGCAGAGTTTATTTTAGAGAAATTATAAGTATGCCAATGACCAGAGTAATATTCCTCTGGTCATTTTAATGGATTAAGAGCAGATGAAAATACTCAATATCACTAACGGCACTAACACCGTTGATTTAATGCAAGCCGCAGAAATTAGTGGTGATAAATTGTCTTGGGATGATCTTTTACACGAAGGACCAGTACCAGCTGATTTGTCCTTAGATGAACTATCAGTTATCCGAGCTGATTATATTATCGCCCAAGGCTGGGCAAGTGCAGAGCAGGTAAAAGATAAGTTTGAAACTAGGAATAAATTAATAAAACGCCATTTAGAATACGACAAAATTATCCTCTGGTTCGAGCATGATTTATACGATCAACTGCAGTTAATTCAAATTCTCGATTGGTTTAATCAGCAATCAACGGTTCAAGCCGAATTGATGTTAGTTTGTGTTGATAAACATTTGGGGAATCACACCCCTGAGGAATTTGCATTGCTCGTCTCACAGATTCAGAAAGTAATGCCACAGCAAATAGAAACGGCTACTCAAGCATGGCAAGCATTCACCTCCCCTGACGCCAAATCGCTTGAAAACTTTGTCGAATCAGATCTATCGCAACTTCCTTTTTTAAAGTCCGCATTATTAAGATTATTAAAAGAACGACCAACAGTAGGCGGACTACCACAAACAGAAAGGCTCATTTTGCAATCTTTACAAACTGAACCTTTGGCGCCGGGTAAATTGTTTGTTAAATATCAAAAGTTAGAACAAGCTGAGTTTATGGGCGACTCAACGTTTTGGTCGCGTTTAAATCAAATGGCGTTTTGCGAGTATCCGTTGGTGGAATATCAGGTGAAGGAAAAAGTCGGATACCCTTTTAATCCCGAGCAGAAGGTGAAGATCACAGATTATGGTCAGCAAGCAATTGTAGGTGAAGTTGATTGGTTCAGGGATAATAAGATGGAAAAATATGTGGGTGGAGTGCCGTTGAAAAAAAGTTGAATGAAATATTAGGTCACATTCAGACTTTATTCAGTTAACCTCGGGTAAAATTATAGCAACGCCGTAGCCATTTGCGACAGACTAAGTATAGTCATATGATAGTCTATAGATGTTGTACTAAATGAGGGTCAGATCAATGAAAAAATTTGTACTATTACTAATAAGTTCTTTGTTATTAGCCGCTTGCGCTAGCACGGACAGAAATAAAGAAGCCAAACCCGATTACTATGGTGATTATGTAAATAAACACCAAATAAAGTCTCAGAAGCAAATCGTTGGTTTTAGGATGCGCGACTGGAAAGAGCTTGATGATAAACATCTAATAATCTCTAAATCAGCTAAGCGGAATTATTTAATTACCTTGAAAGGATCTTGCAGAGAATTGAGATATACCCAAACGATTGGGATTAAGAATAATGGTAATGTGCTGAGTGCTGGTTTTGATGCGATTGTGTTGCCCGAAGATCGAGGGCTTCATTGTTTTATAAAAACAATTCATAAACTGACCAAAGAACAAGAAAAAGAAGTCCTTTTGTTAGGTCAGGAGAATAGCTAGGTTGATAGAGTTTTCTTAAACTCTCTTGGGGAAACACCAAACTGAGCTTTAAAGCATTTGCCAAAATAGCTTTGTGAAGAAAAGCCAACCTCAAATGTCACGTAACTCACACTCCGTTCGAGTTCAAGTAGCGCTTTCGCTTTTTCTAGGCGAAAGCGCCTTAAGTATTCGGCAGGTGTCATATCTAAAATGTTTTTCAATTTTCTGAAAAACTGCCTTTCACTCATCGCCATAGCTGTGGCAATTTGAATTACGTTCGTACTCGATTCTTGGTAATGTAGTTCAATAGTTTGATTGAGATGATTAATGAATTTTTCGTGTAGTATCTTTGGGGCGGGAGTTTGGCTTATATTGGTTGCTTGGTGGGCGACTGTTTGTGGCTGGAAGACATTCTCAGAAAAACGCTTTTTTAAAATATTTCTTATTTCCAGCAGATTATTTAGTCGAATCTTTAACTCTTCAATATCAAATGGTTTTGTTAGGTATTCATCAGCTTTTTCAAACCAGCCCTTTAAGCGGCTCTCTCGGTCACCTCGTGCAGTTAGTAAAATAATAGGGATGTGATTAGTTATGTTATTATTTCTCAGCGCTTGGGTTGTCTGGTAGCCATCCATTTTTGGCATCATAATATCGCTGATGATTAAATCGGGTACCTCTTTAACCGCTAGTTCCAATCCTTGCTCTCCATTAATTGCGGTAAATACTTGGTATTCATCAGTAATTGAGGATTTAATATAATTTCTCATATCAAGGTTGTCTTCAATAACTAATACGGTCGGTTTGTCGTCTTGATTTCTACTGATAGCAATCGCATTATCATCCGTATTTGGCGTAATTTGATGACTTAATCCCATTAGTTCCATCGCAATAACTTCGTCGTTAATGTGATGACTTATCTGGCTACTATCAACTTCACCGATAATAGGGAGTTTAATCGTGACTTTGGTTCCTTGTGACAACAGGCTTTCTATTTGAATATGACCTTCATGGGCTTCAACTAATTCCTTCACCAATGCAAGCCCAATACCAGCGCCAGTGACTTGCTCGCTACTCTCATCGAGCACACGGTTATAACGTTGAAATACTGATTTCAATTTATCTGAAGGTATTCCTATACCTGTATCACTAACTTTAATCTCCAATTCATTATTTGTTGTTCTGAACACTTCAACTGATATCTTTCCGCCTGGTTTAGTGTATTTGATTGCGTTAGATAGTAAATTCAATACGATTTTTTCGATCGCGTCAGGTGTAAATTCAAAATTCACATCGATAATATTGGTGGCTGTTATTTGAATGTCCTTTTCTTTAGCTAGGTCTGAAAACGCTTGAATCAAAAGTTGAATGATTTGACCGATAGCCTGAGGCGACTTTCTTGAAATTGATTTAATTCTAAAGGTTTCAATGTTGAGTAGTTGGTCAACCATTCTCAATAATCGATAACTGTTTCTTTGTATTACATTCAGTCGGATAACTTCTTCTGAGTTTCTATTGGTTTTTATTAACTGGGACAGTGGTCCGAGAATTAATGTTAAGGGTGTTCTAAATTCATGTGAGACGTTGGCAAACTCTTCATTCTTTTGAGATAGTAGGCTTTCTACTTTGAGCTTTTCTTTGTTGAGTGCATCAGTTCTTTGAAGTACTTGTTGTTCTAATATTGTTGCTCTACGCTGTGCGTACTTTAGCCTTTGTGAGTAGAAAGCGTAAGCAGATAACAGAATAATACATAGATAAGATAGCTTTGCCCAAATAGTTAACCAAATAGGTGGGTTTACTATAAATTTAAATTCAACGGGATCGCTCCACAGGCCGTCATTGTTTGAGCTTCTGAACTCGATTGTGTATGAGTCTGGCGATAAGCTGTCAAATGAGATTTTTTTTGTTATTGCTGAAAAGTTTCGCCAGGCAGACTGATTGTTTTTAAAGCGATATTGATACCGATTTTTCTCAGTGTTTACATAGCTAGATGAAGCTATATTAAAAGTAATAGGCAGCTCTTCTTTTTCTAGTGATTGGTAGGTGTTGTTTGATTTTACGGAGAGATATGATTTATTATTTAAATCTACCGATTGAATCTTAGTGAATGGCTTAAGTATATTCGGTTTACTATTCTCTGGATTGTAAGAATAAATTCCATCAAATGCAGAAAAATAACTTTTTCCTTTGAACATAATACAATTCTTTCCATTAAGCCCCCCCTCAGGAACGCCATCGAATTTGTTATAAGTCGTTAAAACATTATCCTTCCACTGATATAAACTTCCGTTTGTTTGAGAGATCAACCATGAGTCAGATTGTCTCAAAATACACCCTATGTTTGTAACAGGAATATCTAATGGAGTTGCAATTCTTGTAATCAAGTTAAATATATAAACTTGGTTGTCAGAAGCATAAAGATAAAGGTCATTCTTATTTCTCTTAAAATCTATAATGATTATGTTTGAGGTATCAACGGGACTAATGTTTTCGTAGGTGTCATTTACAATATTATAGAGATATATCCCTCTCGGAGATGCAAAAAGTATTTCATGATCTGTTAAATTTGATGTGAATCGAATTTTAGATCTTATAGTGTCTGGGATATACAATTCATCGCTTAGTATTTGAAAGTTGCTACCATTCAATTTCACTAATTCCAAACCAGTATCTTCAGATACTAACCAAATCCTCTGTTTTAAATCCTTTGTTAAATACGTGATTTTTTCGTCCGGAAATAAGGAACTTTCGGAATAAGGGATCTGTACGCTCTGTTTATTTGGTGGGATATGAATAATATGTCCCCTCGAACCCAAATAGATGGATTGCTCATGTTCTAAATAAGAATACGTGGGGTGGTTAATACGAAGATTAAGTGATGAAATAAAGGAAGAATCTCGGTTGCTAATATGGATTTCTGAATCTTCTAATATATTAATATCTTGGCTATTTATTATCTCATCTAGCTCAAAATTGGATTTTGTTAATTTATTTCTTGATGGATGGTAGGAAAAAACACCTTCGTCGATGATCGAAAGCCAAAGTATGTTTTCGTCATCAATGTAGATTGTGCTTATTTCAATGCTTTTAGAGTTTATCTGATGACTCAACTGTAAATTGAGTTTGGCCATTTGAGAAAACGAAGTGCTAATTTTCCAAATGTTGCTGTTAGAAATAATATAAATATTTTCAGAATCAACTGATATCTGCTTAATGTGCTCATTTATTGAGTTTTCATAAATCCGGCGTAATGTTTTTTTTGCAACATCATACTTATATAATCCCATTGTGTTGCCGATCAGTAAACTTCCGTTAATATAAAGTAAGGTTTCGACAGATTGGTTTTCTTTTAACTCGGGAGCAATAGCGCTAAAACCTTCTGACTCGTTAAATCGTAATAGGCCAAAACTATAGGAAGCAAGAAATAGATTATTAGAAAGATCAAAATGAGAAGCCAATAGTATCGGTGAACCTGCGTCTGCATCTATAAAATCTTCGGGAAAAGTAAAACGATGGATTTTATGTTCAGTGTCTACTTTTATGAGGGATAGAAAAGACACAACCCAAATGTTGCCAAAGCTATCTTTTTCTACCGAACGTATATAGTCGTCATATCCCAAGTCTAATTCAACTAAAGTAAAGTCGTCGGTGTTATATGAGTAGAGATAAAGCTCATACCCCAGAGAAAAATAAACACCATTTAAGTTTTCAGAGATATATGGTGTGAACTCTCTTCGATTTTTGATGCTTGAAATATCTCTGAATTCAGTTTTTTGGCTAGAATTGCCAGATAGAACTACTAAGTTTTGTTCAAAAAACATCCAGAACTGGTTCTTATTAGACTTATAAATTCTACTTGGAGCATCCCTTGACGAGAGCTCTGAGGACAAAATTTTACTAAGTGGAAAAATATTTTTCTTTGCATCTATTGCAAGGCATTTACTAGAGGTAAAAGAGAGTGCAAATAAAAATAGATTAATGCAACATAAGAAAAAAAACTTCATAGTTTAGTCAAATTCTGTAAATCGTTTGCTTTATAAATAATACCGATTGAGTTAACTAAACAGCTAGTACAATCGGTACTGTATAAGATTATATAGAAAATTGTTCTGACATTATTGAAGCATTACAGAGCCGGGATTAGATGACGGTGGTGGAATAGATTTAGTGCAGGCTTTTGGTTTTATATAACAGATATTTCGGCTGTGCAGCGGGGTTTCAGGAATTGGTTCGTATTTAATTTCATTCTCAGTTTCAAGTTTTAATTCCAATGTTACTGGATAGAATGTTTCTGGATGAATCTCAATGATAAATTGTTCTGGAGTTGATGCGTTTGAAATTCCTGTAACCAATAATAATGATATAGAAAGAGTTTTTAATCTAATTTTAAACATTCAATAATTTTCCTGTTATTGATAAATAAAAATCCTAGTATTATTTCAAATAGAGATAACTAAAGGGGGGGAGATATTTTTTTGTTCATTGCAAAGTTAAGTTTATATGCGAAAATTTTATTCTAAACTAAGAACGTAAAATGAACCAAGAATATTAGCTTAATAGTCGAAGTAGACCTTTAATCTTTCTCATATCAATTCCCCTTAAAAATTGAATAAATTAATAGAACAGTAAATGTGCAAAACGCACTCTATCAATTCTTCAAAACATATTTAGCAATATTCCGCCATAAACTCTAACTTATCTGCCAAATCAGTAAGAAGTGAAATGTATCACATTAATTTGAATGGAAAATGAAAGTCTTCATAAATTAGTAAAAAAAATAAAAGTAATCTCTTGGCGAGATTATTAGAGAAGGCGAGAAAGTTAATCGTCAATAAAAGGCTTATTAAGGGTAAGCATCATTATTGAATAGGTATATTAACTCCCTCACCTAGAACAAATAATATCCGCAGTAGAAAAACTAATCTAATAAAGTTCAGACAAAAAAGCGCTCAATACTGCCAATTACTGACAGTCATTATTTGTGATTGGTTGATTTATAGACGACGAATACAAAGGCAGAAAATTTAGAGTTTTTGGCAGGATTGCTGTAGTCGAGATTTGGCTTGGTTCGATATATTGATTAGGCATTGTGACAGTTTTTGCAATGTAAGGATTTGACGGATTGCTATTTATTAAAAACAGATCATGGTCAAAGCTTAATCAAATAATTCAAAAATAAAAGGAAAACAAATGAACAAGTTAACAAAATTCGGTCTAGTTATGGGTGCGCTTATTTCTGTATCTTCTGTTGCTGTGGCAGCAAAGAAAGCTGATATTGCTATTGATGTAACAAATGACTACTCAATTACTGCTGCTGATGTTGCGGCGTCACCAGAATTAAATGAGAGTACTGTTTTTGCCAAGTCTTCTTCTGTTTCAATGAAATGTTTGGTCGATACACCAAAGTGGGATCGTTGGGGATCACCGAGATGTTTCAGTGGTAGTACGTCTTTTTACGCAACTGCCTACTTCAGCATTGACAACTTGCCAAGTAATTACACTGTGTACTGGTCTGACACTAGTAATTGTTCAAGTAATGCTGGTAGCTGTTCAGTAAGAATTCGTTCAGGACAGACAATTACTATGAGTGCTACAGTGCTCGACCATTCAAATAATACTTTTTCTACAACAACTGCTTATGCATCATATGAAAACCTTTCTTTTTAGGCTATTAATCAAATCGTAAGGATTTATTATTCCGTCACTTAAATTTGAGTGGCGGAATTGGTTATAAATATTTAGATCGAATTTTTCACTCAGTCATTTCACATAACAGCTTTGTCATTAAACCGTACATTATTGTAAAAATAGAAACCGCAAAAGCAGGACCGAAATTTGTCGAAAAGCCTTCTGGAACCAAATTATTTGCTATGGCGATCCAGCCAATAACAGTGAATATGAATAACAAATACATAAGAGAATATTATAGAAAGAAAGTAATACTTTTTAAAATGATGAGCCTGGCTGGTTAAGAAACTCTAATTCTTCAAGGGTTGATGTTCGGGCTAAGGCTACATTTCTATGAGGATAGCGACCAAACTGTTCAATGATTTTTTTATGTCTGATTTCGAATTCATAATTATCCTCTAACCCTTTTTGAGAAAACATTTTTACCGCTAACTGGTGAATAATCAAAGACTCAGAATGCATTAAGGGCATATATATAAATTTTCTTTGTTGGAGAGGAAGTTGTAAATCAAATCCAGCGGATATGGCTTCTTGAGTTAATGTGACGGCTAAACTATCGAACGTAAATGCTTGAGCTGAATCTCTAAACATGTTCCGTGAGAATTGGTCTAATACAATAATTTCCGCAAGACGGCCCTCGGCGGTACTGCGCCATTCATATAATTCACAGCGAGTAGCCGATAAGTAAGTATCTAAGAATTGCTTTCTTATTCTATCGTCAAAGTTGCTATCTTTTTTAAACCAAAATACAGGCTCGATCTCGTTGAACCAGAAATTAATCACTTGCGAATAATCTTGAATATTGTTTTTCATTTATACCTCTTATAATCATTTGTTTTTGTCTTTATCTAAATACAATAATAGTGGCGGTAACAGAAAGAAATCGACAATGAGTGCGATGATTAATGTAATTGCCATCAATATCCCAATCGTTGCGGAAGTATTCATGTGTGAAGCCGCTAGAATCATAAAACCACTCGCCAAAACAGCAGTCGTAGTTAGTAAAGCCAAACCAACTCTTTGAAATGAGTCTCTAACCGAGTCTGTTGCGTTTAATCCACTTCGTCTTGCTCTGATATATTTATGCAGAAAATGCACGGTGTCATCGACCACAATGCCAAGGGTAGAACATGCAACGATAGACAAGGAAATATCTACGTAACCAAAAGTCATGCCCCATAATCCATAAGCCATTGCCGCTGGAATAATATTAGGCACTAAACTGATCATTCCGTATTTAAATGATTTTAGTACCAACATTAGCACTACGGAAATACCTAATAAAGCCAATAGTGTGCCGATTAATAAGCTGGTGATATTGCGCTGTGCTATGTGGGCAAAAACCACTCCGAGACCTGTTGCCTCAGCAGAATTTATTGCGGGGGCGTTTTGTTTGAGCCATGCTTGTGCTTTTTGATCGAGTGCTAATATTTCATCGGAACCTGCGTCGGTCATAGAAACACTAAACCTTGAGGCATCTTTATGTACGGTAACTAAGTTATTTAAACCTAATCCAGATGGTAGTCCAAACTCATAAAATAGTAAGTATTGTGCCGCTAGGTCTGCAGTATCAGGTACTTTGTACCAGTCTGGCTGGTCGTTATGCATGACTTGATTAAGATCTTTGAGTAGCTTACTGAGTGAATTGACTTGTATGATTTTTTTTTGAGCTAAAAACCATTGCTCAAATTGATCCATTTGAGTTAAATATTCCGGCGAGAAAATTCCTTCTTTTCTATTTGAACTCAGAGAATATTCTAATGAATTGATACCACTGAGGTATCCATCGATGCGCTTGACCAATTGTACTATTTCAAAACTATCATCAAAGTAATTTGCCCAGTTATCACTGATGCGATTATTGGGGATAAATGTAACTAAAGTAACGATTGTTATGGAAACCACAATCAGTAAACTTTTCTTTTGAGTGATAATAAATTCTGAAAAGATAGAGAAATTATTTGGTCTAACTTTTTTTGATTGTTTTGCTGTGGGCAGCAATATTAATAGGGCTGGTAATAATAACAAGCTAAAAATAAATGCGATTAATACGCCAATTGCCACCATATTGCCTAAATCACGATATGGAGGAGAAGCGCTGAAATTGAGGCTTAGAAAACCAATAATGGTGGTAATACTGGTGATCAAAACAGGCATGAAGTTGATGTTTAAACTTTGCAAAATAGCCTGTTGTTTCTTGTTACCTTGATTTATCTGCTGAAAATAAGTGACTAAAATATGAACGCTATCGGCGACCATTATGGATAATAAAATGCTTGGAGCAAATCCTGCTATTGGTGTAAGCACTGGTGCAACCCAACCAAAGAATCCAAAGGTGGCGATTAAACAGGAGGAGATCAAAATAAAAATTGACAAGGTACCAACAATATTTCGCAAGAAAACTAACAAACCGACAAAAATGATTAAGTAACTGATAGGTAATAAAGTTGATAAGTCGTATCCTACCGCGCGAGCTAAGGTGGTGTTGAAAGCCGTGGAACCACCATTATCAATTTGAAACTCTGGAAAAAGTTGACGATACCTGTCACGAATACTTTCTATTTTTTCGGTGATTTTAATCGATACATTTGTTTGGTTATTAGGTAAGTTTAAATTAGCCACGATTAAAGTTAATTTACCATCAGCGGTTAATAAACTGCGGACTAAACGTTCTTCCTTGAGTGCAATTATTCTTATATTATCGATTTTTTCGTGAGTAAGCAGAACCGCATTTTCAACTAAGTAATTGGTCTCAATTTCATCATTTTGTGACTGAGTATAAAGGTAGTTAGTCAATGATGAAACACGATAAGTATAATCTAATAACCATAATTCACTGGTAAGGGATTCAATTAATTCTAATCCCCGTGGATTAAAAACATCGCCAGACTTGGCCGTGATTACTAATGTTGCAGTATCGGATTTAACGTAATTGGCTTCAAAAGATTCAAATGCTTGTAGTTGCGGATTGTCTTTACTTAGGTAAACTCGAAAGTCATTACTAATCTGCAACTTGAAGATACCGCCGGCAAGCAGGATAACCACAAGAAAAATAAAACTAATCATTTTTTTAGGGTGCTCTGTCACCCATTTAAAAATATTAGATAATACTATTCCCATAAGAACTTAGCTTTTGCCGCTAGAAGTAAGCTTATGTTAGACCAGAAGTTATTCTTGTGCTATTTCAAAATGCAGATTAGGCTACAATTTATTTTATTAAATAGCTTTGAAGATATTAATAGGAATGACTCAACATGAAATTGACTTGGTACTTTGATTTTATTTCCCCTTTTGCCTACTTACAGCATTGTCAGTTTAATCGGCTGCCAAATAATATTGAAGTTGAGTATAAGCCGATCCTATTTGCTGGACTGCTAAACCATTGGGATAATGTAGGGCCAGCTGAAGTTTCCCCTAAAAGGATTTTTACTTATAAGCACTGTTATTGGATGGCGAAGAAAAATAATATTGCTTTTAAAATGCCGCCTGCCCATCCTTTCAATTCTTTAAATGCACTGCGTTTGGCAATTGCTACTGGCTGCAAGTCTGATTCTATTCAAAGTATTTTTGATATCATCTGGAAGTACGGGCTTGCTTTAGACTCAGGCGAGGCGATGAGTAAACTTGAGGCGCAATTAGAGGTGAATGATATTTCGGCGTTAGTGAGTCAAACGAATGTAAAAAATCAACTAAGGCAAAACACAGAGCAAGCGGCTGATAATAATATTTTTGGTGTGCCTACGTTTAGCGTACCCTGCACTGATTTCGGCAATCGAGTTACAGAAAATTTTTGGGGGTTAGATGCTTTTGATATGCTATTAGATTATATTGACGACCCTGTTAAATTTAATGACTCGGAAATGCGGCGAATAGAGCAACTGCCGCAAGGTGTTCAGCGTAAACGGTTGAAATAAATACGAGTTTTCAAAGTTGATATTCTTACCACAATATCCTGTAGGATTTTTTCTCGATTGAATGGTTAATCCTAAAAAATGTCCTATACTCAGATCATAATGTAGGTCAGGGAAGATGTAATATGAGCTACAGGGGTCATTGTGAAAACAGGACAAAATACCAATCTAGATCGGCGAGATAGTTCGCCTCAAAAAAAATCAGAAAACAAAACACCTAAATATAATAAGTCGCTAGTTAAACTTTTTATCGGTATTAGTTTTCTGATCGGCATGGGCTTTATTATTTCTGCTTAAAGCGATTAACCTTAGCTGCAATATGCAATTTTATTGTTGAATATTGTCGTTCCACTCAGAATTAGTCATCGCTATCTGGAACAAAAACGTAACCAATTCCCCAAACGGTTTGTAAGTATCGAGGTTTAGCAGGGTCTATTTCAATCATTCGGCGTAATCGCGAAACCTGCACGTCTATACTTCTTTCTAAGGCGCTATAGTCGCGACCTCTCGCCAAATTCATTAACTTATCACGAGACAAAGGTTGCCTTGGATTGGTCACTAACGATTTAAGCACAGCAAACTCGCCGCTTGTTAAGGTCAAATTCTCACCGTTTTGAGTCATTTCTCGGGTTGCTAAATTCAGTTTAAACTCGCCAAACTCAATCAGTTTTTCTTCTGTACTTGGTGCGCCAGGTAGCTCGGTGTTCTTTCTTCTCAATACGGCCTTCACTCGGGCTAAAAGTTCACGCGGGTTAAAAGGTTTAGCTAAATAGTCGTCGGCGCCTAGTTCTAACCCGATTATCCGGTCAACGTCATCCCCTTTAGCGGTTAACATTATGATTGGAATGCCGTTATCAGTAGCACGTAATCGTCTACAAATAGAAAGGCCATCTTCGCCGGGTAACATCAGATCTAATACCATTAGGTGGTAATTTTCGCGCTCTAAGAAGCGATCCATTTGTTCTGCGTCGGCAGCAGCTTTAACGATAAAACCTTGTTCTTTGAAATATCTTTCTAATAAACTTCTTAAACGTAGATCATCATCGACGACTAATATTTTTTTTGTTTCTTCGTTCATCAGCTTCCCCTCAACTCTTATATTTACCCCAATCACTCATCTTCCTAATTAAGCGATTGAAAAGCAAAGCTATTTTTCTATTCAATTGTTACAGAGTATAACCTATATTTTTGTTTATGAGCGAATCGTAAATTTTGGATAAATTATCTAATAGTGATATTTTTTTCTTAGGGTCTATTCAGCGTAGAAATTATTAATAAACTGTTTATAATCACCGCTCAATTACAATCGTTAAATCTATCATTACTGCCGTTTAGGAATAGCCCCACCAATGAATGCTGAAAATAAAATCGCTGAAAAAATTGCTCACGAGCTGAAAGTTAAAGTTTCTCAAGTGACTGCCACCATACAGTTACTGAATGAAGGCTCAACCGTGCCATTTATTGCCAGATATCGAAAAGAAGTGACAGATGGTCTCGATGACTCGCAGTTACGTGATTTAGAAGAAAGATTAGGCTATTTACGTGAATTAGAAGAAAGACGACAGGCGATCCTTAAAAGTATCAGTGAACAAGATAAGCTCAGCAAAGAACTTGAAGTCAGTATTTTACAAGCGGCGACTAAGAGCGAGTTGGAAGATCTATATTTGCCATATAAACCAAAACGTCGCACTAAAGCACAAATTGCACGTGAAGCGGGTCTTGAGCCATTAGCAACTCAATTATTGGCTGAGCCTCAGACAAACCCAGAAGAGTTAGCGCTTACTTTTATTGACGCTGATAAAGGTGTTGAAGATATTAAGGCCGCATTGGATGGCGCTAAGCAAATATTGATGGAAAACTTTGCGGAAAATGCAATTTTACTTTCTGAAATTAGAAACTATTTACAAGAGCAGGCCTTTATCCGTGCAACTGTGATTGCCGGGAAAGAAAATGAAGGGCATAAGTTTAGAGATTATTTTGAGTACTCAGAATTATTGAGCAAAATACCAAGTCATAGAGCTTTGGCTTTATTTAGAGGGCGTAATGAAGGGTTTTTATCATTAGAACTTGTGGTAGATAAAAATCTCTTGGATGATGATAAAGCTTCAAATCATGCACAATATTTAATCGCTAAACATAGCCATATATCTGATCAAGCAAGACCCGCAGACAAATGGCTACAAACCGTTGTTTTATGGACTTGGCGTGTCAAATTACATAATTTCTTTGAAACTGAATTATTAGGCAAATTGCGGGAAGTGGCTGAAACACAGGCAATCAGTGTGTTTGCTAGCAATATGAGAGATCTATTAATGAGTGCGCCTGCTGGTCGTTTTTCTACAATGGGAATAGACCCTGGATTGAGAACTGGGTGTAAAGCGGTTGTTGTTGATGACACTGGAAAATTAATTACCCAATCGACCATATTTCCTCACGCACCACAGAATCAATGGGATGCGTCAGTTGCCAAAATCACGACTATGTGTGAAATCCATAAAGTGAAGTTGATCAGTATTGGTAATGGTACCGCTTCTCGCGAATCCGACAAGTTAGTCGCAGAAGTAATGAAGAAAAACCCTAAATTAGGCTTACAAAAAATTGTAGTGAGTGAGGCCGGCGCGTCGGTTTACTCTGCATCAAAACTAGCCTCAGAAGAATTTCCTGATTTAGACGTGAGCTATCGAGGTTCCGTATCTATCGCCCGTCGCTTGCAAGATCCACTGGCAGAACTGGTAAAAATTGAGCCCAAAGCGATAGGTGTAGGTCAATACCAGCACGACGTAAGTCAAAGTCAGTTGAGTAAGATGTTATCTAGTGTAGTGGAAGATTGCGTAAATGCCGTCGGGGTTGATCTGAATACTGCTTCTGCGCCGTTGTTGACCTATGTCTCAGGGTTAAACAAAACCATGGCTCAAAATATCATTAATTACCGCGAACAAAATGGCCGTTTTAATAACCGTAAACAGTTATTAGACGTTGAACGCTTAGGTCCCAAAGCATTCGAACAAGCCGCAGGTTTCTTGCGAATCAATGATGGTGATTCTGCTTTAGATCGCTCAGGCGTTCACCCGGAAACTTATCCTATCGTAGAAAAAATGCTAGCAAAGATTCAAACGAGCATTGGCGACTTAATGGGAAATAAGAATGAACTAAAGCGACTTAGTGCTAGCGATTATGTGGAAGAAAAGTTTGGGTTGCCGACTATTAACGATATTCTGGCAGAGTTAGACAAACCAGGACGGGATCCTCGAGGTAACTTTAAAGCGGCAAAATTCAAAGAAGGTGTAGAGAAAATTTCCGACTTAAGCTCAGGTATGGCACTTGAGGGAACGATAACTAATGTAACTGATTTTGGCGCATTTGTTGATGTTGGCGTACATCAAGATGGTTTAGTACATATTTCATTGATGAGCGATAAGTTTATCTCAAACCCTAGAGAAGTGGTGAAAGCTGGCGATATTGTTAAAGTACATGTTGTTGAAGTTGATCCAAAACGAAAACGCATTAGCCTTTCAATGGTTGGTCCTCAGGAAGAAAAAGCACAACAAAAGACAAAAACAGATAGACCGCAGCGTTCTCATCAAGCGAGAAGTCAGGCAAAACCTCAAAAGCCTGTTAATTCGGCCTTTGGACTGGCGCTTGCAGACGCACTTAAAGGAAAAAAGTAGCCTATTTGGAATAGTCATTTTTTTAGCGCTTATTTATAACAGAGATAAAAAAATGACACTATATTGTAAATATTTGTTGCAAGCATATCCTTGGTTTGATATAAATAGTCTGCGCTAACGAATACAAGAAGCCTATTTGAGAGGCCTGCAGACTGAAAATATTTATAAGCCTCATTTATGAGGCTTTTTTATTGCTCGTGAGAAAGTTTGCTAAAACAAGTTATGGCTCATTTAAAGCGGCTTTTGTGAAAGCTTAAATTCTGCTAGTCTTGCAAACCATTCTTTATTGTCTAGTTACCCAGCGGATCAATTTTAATGTTTGAGTCACGTGGTTTTAACCTCTTTATGGCCTTTGTGTGTTACCAGCTTCTGGTAACAGCTTATTATTTCCAGTACGTTGAAGGAATGGAGCCGTGCCCGTTATGCATCTTCCAAAGGATCGGAGTGTTGTTTGTTGGAATTTGGTTTTTATTGCGCGGTGTTCATAAGCCTCTAGCAGGAAGTAGTTGGAACCTATTTTATTCAATACTTGGCTTAATCAGTGCAATTTTAGGTGGTATTGTTTCTGCTAGACACCTTTATATTCAGGGCTTACCGGCGGGAGAAATACCAGCTTGTGGTCCAGCGTTAGATTTTCTGGTTGATATGTTACCTGTTAGTGAGGTTATCAGTACGGTGTTAGCGGGTGATGGCGAATGCGCAAAGAGTGACTGGATTCTATTTGGTATTTCTATGCCGGGTTGGGTGCTAATCTTTTTTGTGGCCGTTTCTCTATTGATGGTATCTAACATCTATCGTCACCTTAAGCCTCGAAGAAGGATCTTCTAACAAAAGATCTGAATTTTAAATTAAATCCAACAGAAACTAATACTAAGCGTAAAATTATAACGGTAATTCAATTTGCTCATCGTGTAATTCTTGTGCTTCTTCTTGATTTGTCGCTAGGGGTAAATGGATCGTAAAGCGGCATCCTTTTCCGGGTTGTGATTCGACACTCATATCTCCTCCTAGTTGTTCGCAAACAATAAAATAAGAAACAGATAGCCCTAACCCAGTACCTGTCTTTTCATCTTTAGTGGTAAAGAAAGGTTCAAATACTCGTTTACGAGTTTTTTCATCCATGCCTGGTCCATTATCAATCACTTCAATACAAGCGAATTCTCCTTCACGGCGAATAATTAACTCAATTAGAGGAGTAAATTGTTCATGTGTGACTTGTGCTATCGCTTGTGCAGCATTGACTAATAAGTTGAGAAATACTTGTTCAAGTTGATTTTTTTGGGCGAGAACATAACCTACCTGAGGTGAATAAGTTCTTCGTATTTCGATTTTTCTGAAGTCAAATTTCTTACTCTGATTATAATCTTTTGCAGATAATCTGACTGCGGCGCTCAAAGCTTCTTGTAAAGAAACTTGGCCTGCTTGCTGATTTGCTGGTCTGGCAAAACTAAGCATATCACCAACAATATCAGCGGCTCTTTCACCAGATACCATAACACCATCTAGGAAGTCGAATATTCTTTGTTCAGTTAAGTATTGATTCAACGCGTCTAACTGAATGCCGGCTTTCTCGGCAATTAATTTATTCCGTGGCAAGTTATTAGAAAGTCGTCGTTTAATATTTTGAGTGCTTTGCATAATTGCACCAAGCGGATTGTTGATCTCATGCGCCATACCAGCGGCAAGTCCACCTAACGACAGCATTTTTTCTGTCTGTACTAAGGTTTCATCTATTTTTAATTTTTCGGTGATATCATCAATACGAATGACTTCGCCTTGCTCTTCCTGTCGTAAAGTAAAGATTGGAAATACCATGACTTCTAGAGTGCGAGCTTCATGAGCAATTTCAGTTTTGAGATGAAATCGTAGATTCTGTTGTAGTAAGTCTTTTTTGGTATTTTCCATCTGAATATATTGAAAGAGCATAGGAAATAGCTTGGAGAGCTGCTCGCCAACCGCCACTTTGGCTTGTACTTGAGTCATTTTTTCGGCTTCGATATTCCATTGCATTACTCGATAATTTTCGTCTACTGCAATCAGCGCTGAAGGCATTGAATCGATTAATTTTTCTAAGTAATTCTGGATCGAAATCGCGTGTTTTTCGGCCATTTCTCGACCGCGCTTTTGTTTTTTTATCTCGCTGGAATGTTCTGCGATACGGAGTTCTAGAATATTCCGGGTTTTTTCTAATGCTTCACGGGAGGCGTCTATTTGCTTTTCGGCCTCGAGTCTCTGTGAAATGTCGCTGACAAACTCGATGTAATGAGGCTCCTCGAGCCAATTAGCCATTCTAGCGCGGCTTTCTACAGGAATCCGTTGGCCATTTTTTGAACGATATCTACTTTCGTAGCTAATACTTTGACCCTCCTGCATCTGCTTGACAAGCTTAGGGTGACGGTGCAAATAACAGTCGATGTCGATATCTAGAATTGATAGTTGAGTCAGTTCGTATTTATCATAACCAAGCGCATCGCATGCTTTTTGATTGACCTCGATTATTTTTCCGTCGAGGCTGATCAAAAATGCCATATCAACAGCTTGGTCGATTAGTAGGCGAAAGTCTTTTTGAGTATCATCCCAACGTCTTGCTTGAGCTGACTCCCAATTTAAAAGGTAATAAGTAGGATAAGCGATCACAGATAAAGTCAAACAAGCAGCGCCTAGCTCTAATGCTGCTTTGCGCCAGTTGTAGTCGCCGTCTAACCAGAAGTTAATACTAAGGGCGCTAATGACCGGTAGTAATACCGCAATAACGATGAGTGAAGCCGTTAGCCCACGCATAGTCCAATAACGTGCACTGCCTAGTTTGTTATTATTATTTTGATTTGCCATGCTCTCAGTTTAACTTATCTGTGCGCTTTTTTTAAAAACATTTTGCAGTGTCGGTTTATTGTGGTAAAACTGAATAGAACTTGGCATAAAATAAGGAGGTTTCCAGAGATGATGGAAACTACGCAAAACAGCGCAACAATAAAACCCCAAGACCTTTGTAAAAATACCGCTATAAGCCAGTGGTTGACTGAGAGAAGTCAATTGTTAGTGATGTATTGCAAGTTGTCAGGAAACCGCAATCAGCAGCAATTACCAGATAATCAACAGATTGACAGTTTTTGTGATATTTTGATCGATTATGTTTCTGCTGGGCATTTTGAAGTATACGAGCAAATCGTTAACGCCTGTGAAACTAATGGACCTTCAAGCATTGATCTATTAGATAAGCTTTATCCTCAGATAACTGAAACGACTGACATAGTCGTGAATTTTAACGAGAAGTATGCAAGTACCACTAAAAACGGTGAGCTAAATGGGCTAGATAATGATCTTTCTTTGCTTGGTGAAGCGATAGCCAAGCGAGTTGAGTTGGAAGACAGTCTGATCAAAACACTGAACGTCAAGCATTAGCTGGCAGAGTATTAACTCGACAATAACAATAAACAGGAAAACTTTTAAATGATTAGAGTGATCATCGAAAGACATATTCGCGAAGGTTGTTTTCACGACTATTTAGATCTGATCAGACGGGCGAGAAAGCAAGCCTCGACGAATGATGGCTTTATCGCCGGAGAGCTGTTGCAGGAAAAATCTAACCAGAATCACGCAGTGATCATTTCAAGTTGGGAGAATTTTGATGCTTGGCAGACTTGGCAAGACTCTGAATCCAGAAAGGAGGTGCTCGAACAAATGAGACCGTTACTAGATCAAGATGAAAAAGTAACCGTCTTAGAAGGCAGTCAATTACTAAAATAAATTTTGAGCGAACAATTTATTTTTTCTTAACGTACAAAACTAGGTTATGGTCGATTAGTTCATAGCCGTGTTCTTCGGCTATTTTGTGTTGTAAATCTTCTATTTCTTTACTCATAAATTCAATTACAGTGCCTGTATCTACACAGACCATGTGGTCATGATGGCTATCACTAGCCAGTTCAAAAACGGCGTGGCCATCTTCAAAGTTATGTCTTGAGACTAAACCGGCGGCTTCAAACTGGGTTAAAACTCGGTAAACGGTAGGTAATCCTACGTCTTCACCTGCTTCTAGCAGTAACTTATAAAGGTCCTCTGCGCTATGATGTTTTACTTTGGCGTTTTCTAGAATAGATAATATTTTTAACCTAGGTAAAGTGACTTTTAAACCTGCTTCTTTTAACTGTAAATTACTCAAATTGAACCCCGAAAATAAAAAAGCGAAAAATTAACCTGTGAAATGGAATTTTTTGCCCAAATAGTTGACTATATCCCAGCATTATATGCTTTTTCTGAGGTATTATGCACGAATTGATATAGAATACTGAGCTTGATTGATAGCGTTCAATACTCATTCTGTAGCTATTATTCAACCCTCATCTAACCAGCCATTTTGGAATTGTTATGTTTAAGAAGTTGTCCATATTATTTGTTTTATTATTGAGTGCTTGTGTTTATCGTTTGGATATTCAGCAAGGAAATATTCTAGCGCAAAAAGATATCGACAAATTGCGTGCGGGACTGAGTAAAAGTCAGGTTGTTTTTGTTTTGGGTACATCAGTGGTCGACGATGGATTTGCCGATGATAAATGGGTCTATTTATATAATTATAAAAATTCTAAATTAAATACTACAACCTCAAAAAAGTTGACACTACATTTTGACGGCGATAATTTAATATCAGCTTCGGGAGATTACGAAATACCAGACAGCTTATTGGGAAATTAAGGAAGCTAACTTTTTAATTTTTAAACTAACGCAGGCGTTTAATCAAATCGTTAAAGCCTGTCTTGCTTTTTTCCATGACAGTCACGGTAATGCTGTAATATTTCTTGTTTTAAAGCCTGACTAGGCGTTTCTTTACTATCAAGCAAGTTGACTGTTTTCGCACTGAGTTCAATTTGTTTACCGTATAAACGGCAAACTTGGCACATTATCAAGTGCAACTTTAACTTAAACCAGCTTAAGCCTGTGATAGGTTGTTCCATATTCTCAGAAAGCTGCTCAGCAACCTGTTTGCATGATGGCAACATTAGCACTCTCCTGTTTGTTGAAAATGATCGATCACTTGTAGCATTTTATCTCTAGCTCTGTGTAATAATACTCTTACATTAGATGGACTGACTTCAAGAATGTTACAGAGTTCATCCATCGACAAGCCCCCTGAATCTCTCATTTTCATCGCAACCCGTTGATTTTCTGGCAGCTTTTGAATGTTTTTTTCAAGACAGTTTTTTAATTCGTCTGCCAGCAATAACTCTTCAGGGGTATCTTTATGCCATTGGGAAATAGGGTTAATCCAGTGGGCGCGATCATCAAAACGAGGGTCAGTCGCCCAAGTATCTTGTACCGCTTCTAGTGAAACAGAGCGAGACTCTTTGCGTAGTCGAGTTTTGGCCTCATTTGCAACAATCCTCATCAACCAGCTTTTAAGCGATGAACGTCTTTCAAATTTGGGTAAAGCCCTTAGCGCAGAAATCCATGCTTCCTGTATGACTTCATCGGCAATTGAACTACCGGCTATTGCTTTAGCAACTGAATACATTAAGGAATAGTATTGGCTAAATACAGCTTCAAATACCGTTTCATCACCCGCAAGCAATTTATCGATCAGCTCTTTTTCTGAGGTCGGCACAGGGGGACTCCAAAACTAAAACGTTTATTAAGTAATTTGGTAACGGTCATTTGTTATTAGGCAATAAAAGGTGCGGCAAGCCGCACACTTTTAAAGTAAGTCAAAAACAATTTCTTAACTTACTCTGGCAGATCCGGTCGTAAGACCTTCGCGTTTAGAGTAGCAGACTCGTATACTCAATCAAAGCTCTTTTATTTAGGTTTAATTAAAGCTATTAGTAAGATTTTTTATTGGGTATCTGGGACTGGGTTCATTGGCCATTTTTCTCCATATCCAGCGGAGCTTTCGCTGATGACAAATTGATCATCGTGGGTAAATGCAACTGCGTAAATAATCGCGCCGCTGGGCTTTCCTTGACTGCGAGTGCGAGCCCGCCATTGGTTGAGTCTTTGACCACTTGCTGCTCGCCATACGCTTATATCTTTCCCTGGTGCGCCAGTCACCAAGTAGTTTCCATCATGAGAGAATCCTACAGAACTAATCACATACTCTCGTTTTTTCAAATCTAATTTTGATATTTCATTTCCAGTTTGAATATCCCATAAGACAGCGTTGCCTAAAGTGCCAGAAGTAAAAGCTTGCTTGCCATCATTACCTAGCTTTACTTGAGTTACCCGAGTTTTATGTTCAAATAATTGGAATGGTTTACCTGTTTTGCTATTCCATAAAATGGCGCGGTAATCGTTGCCTCCTGTAAATGCCCATAAACCATTGGCAGACAAGTCGACGCTTGCGATTGCCTCTGCTCTATGACCCGTAAATTCTAATCTTCTTCCTGTATTCATATCAATATGAATGGCGCGACCGTCGCCTAAACCAAGTAGTACATATCGTCCCTTGTCTGAAATCGCTACTGCTCGGATATCAGCTGGAGCTTGCCAGTAACCGTAAGCTTTGCCTGAGTGAGTATTCCAAATGATAAAAGTTCGCTTATTCGCAGTAATTGCGCGTAAACCATCGGGAGATAAGTTGACTGAAGTTATTGCGTCATCGGGGCTATCATTGTGTTTCCACTGGAATTTGAGCGCATTTTGTTCAAGATCCCAATAAGCAGCGCCAAAATTAACCGATGCAACTACGGCAAAACGACCATCTTTTGAAATAACGGCGTCAAGAACGCCAACGGCTGCGTGCTGCCACTCAGCAACCGATTGCTTTTCAGGTTGGCATGCAAACAGGCTTAGTCCAACTAGTGTTGCGGCTAATAAGCGTAATAACTGGTGAAAAGTCATAAAATTAAGGATAATTCCGTGCAGATTAGATTTTTAATTAGTTAAAGTATAGACTGCCGAATCATTTTGGGAATAATTTAACACAACAATAAAATTGAGGTCATCAAGTGAATAAATATATTGTGACGCTGGCAGCTAGTTTTTTGCTGACAGCTTGCCAACAGGAAGCATCTGAAGAAACTAAGATTGATCAACCTAATAAAACTGAAGTTGCTGCCACTAGCGCAGAAGTTAAAGCTGAAACTAAGGGCGAAGTTCAGGATAACAGTGGGATTGCCGAAAAAGATAAAATAGCTTATGCAATTGGTACTAATATGGCGAATAGCATATTAGGAATAACCACTGAATATAAAGCGCTCACTATGGATGTTGAAGTTGTTAAGCAGGGTTTTAGTGATGCATTAAAGAATGAATCGAAACTTACTGAAGAACAAATTTCTCAACAAATGCAAATTTTCCAACAAAAGATGCGTTATGCCCAACAACAAAAACATCAAGCTGAAAGCGCAAAGAAAGCCGCTGAAGCTGAAACTTATTTGGCTGAAAACTTGACTAAAGGGTTTACAAAAACTGAGTCAGGACTTCAATACAAAGTGATTACCGCTGCTGCAGATGGTGCCGCTAAACCTCTAGCAACTGATAAAGTAAAAGTGCATTACCATGGGACCTTTACCGATGGAAAAGTATTTGATAGTTCAGTTGAGCGAGACGAGCCAAGTTCTTTTGGTTTAAACCAGGTGATTTCTGGCTGGACAGAAGGTTTACAGCTAATGGGCGTTGGTAGTAAGTTTCATTTCGTAATTCCACCTCAGCTTGGATACGGTATGAATGATAGTCGCGGTATTCCAGGTGGTTCTGTATTAAATTTTGAGGTCGAATTACTTGAAATTATCCAGCCTCCAAAGACAACTGAATCAGCAAAATAGTCGATATAAATTTTTGAGTTAAGCCCCAGACGTGGGGCTTAATTTAAACTATGAAAAATATGCCAAAACAAAAAATATTTGGTTCATTTACTGAATTCTGGCCATTTTATCTTGGTGAACATTTAGATCCCTTTTCTCGGGCTTTGCACTATTTAGGAACAATTTCATCCAATATTTTATTAGTCATCTTAATATGGCAACAGCAATGGTATTGGCTGCCGATTGTATTACTTATCGGTTATGCGCCAGCCTGGTTCGGTCATTTTATAATTGAAAAAAACCGCCCTGCCACTTTTCAATATCCTATTTGGTCATTAAGAGGTGACTATAAAATGCTCTATTTGGCAATCAGGGGAAAAATCCAAGACGAGCTCAAGCGTCTACCAGATAATAACTCAAATTGAGCACTTAAATAGTTCGTTATATTAATTGTCGCACCAAAACGGTATTAAATATTTGTAACTCGCACCTTTTTGTAGCGTTTTTATTCTGAAAGCAGTCTATAATCCATCATTATTCTCGCAATCTGAGTGTTCTCAACATTGTTCAAAGTTGGCATTACTATTGCTCTTACAGATCATTAATTTTTTACTTATAACTTTTCAATCATTATTTTCCAGGGGAATTAAGCATGGCTAAGACTGACATCTTTGAAATGATCAAAGAAAATGACGTATCTTTTGTAGATTTACGTTTTACAGACACTAAAGGTAAAGAACAACATGTAACACTTCCTGTTCATTGTATTGATGAAGATTTCATGGAAGATGGCAAAATGTTTGATGGTTCTTCAATTTCGGGCTGGAAAGGCATTAACGATTCTGACATGGTGTTGATGCCTGACGCTGATACTGCGGTAATGGACCCATTCTGTGAAGATTCCACGCTTAATTTACGTTGTGATATTTTAGAGCCTGCAACCATGCAAGGGTACGACCGTGACCCTCGTTCAGTTGCTAGGCGAGCAGAAGCTTACTTAAAGTCTACTGGTATAGCTGACAATGCTTTTTTTGGTCCTGAACCAGAATTTTTCTTATTTGATGATGTTAAGTACAGCATTGACATGAGAGGCGCTTCATACCAAATTGATTCTCAAGAAGCTGCTTGGAATTCTGATAAATCTTATGCTGAAGGTAATATGGGCCACCGTCCTGGTGTTAAAGGTGGTTATTTTCCTGTTCCTCCAGTCGACTCATCACAAGATATCCGTTCACAAATGTGTTTAGTATTGGAAGAGATGGGCGTATTAACTGAAGCGCATCATCATGAAGTTGCTACAGCCAACCAAAATGAAATTGCGACTAAGTTCAACACATTGGTTGCTAAAGCCGATGAAACTCAAATTATGAAATACGTTGTTCATAACGTGGCACATGCTTACGGTAAAACAGCGACATTCATGCCTAAACCAGTTGTTGGCGATAACGGCAGTGGCATGCACGTACATCAATCTTTAGCTAAAGATGGTGTTAACATTTTTGCCGGTAATAAATACGGCGGAATGTCAGAAATCGCACTTTACTACATTGGCGGTATTATCAAACACGCTCGCGCATTAAATGCTTTAACCAATCCTTCAACTAACTCTTACAAGCGTTTAGTTCCAGGGTTTGAAGCGCCAGTAATGTTAGCTTATTCAGCTAAAAACCGTAGTGCATCAATTCGTATTCCACATGTACCAAGCGAAAAAGGACGTCGTATAGAAGTTCGTTTCCCTGATCCAATGGCTAACCCATACTTAGCTTACACTGCAATGCTAATGGCTGGTCTTGACGGAATTCAAAACAAGATCCACCCAGGTGATGCAATGGATAAAGATTTATATGACTTGCCAGCAGAAGAAGCTGCTGAAATACCAACAGTAGCAACATCTTTAGAGCAAGCTTTAGAAGCGCTTGATAAAGATCGTGAATTCTTAACTAAAGGTGGTGTTTTCAGTGATGACTACATCAACTCCTTCATTGAATTAAAGAAAGAAGAAGTGACATACGTAAACATGACGACTCACCCTGCTGAGTTTGATATGTATTACAGCCTATAAGGTTCTAATATACGGCAATAAAAAACCAGCAAAATGCTGGTTTTTTTTGCTTTAAACTAAATATTTATTATTTAGTTTGAAGCAAAAACTAACAAGTCGCCCAATTCCTTTAATTGGTTAGCAGACATAATTTGACGAAATTTAGCACTGTTAATTCTTTGGTTTGCACCTGTAATTCCAACCACATTTTTATCTGGTGAGTTGATAACTAGATGCAATAAATGCTCTGTCAGCATTAACAAGTTAACGCTATCAATTTCGGGTTGAGTTGTCCCCGAAAATGGAAAAAGTGTGTAGCCAATTTTAACGGGGTATTTGGCAGCGTCTAGCTTTAAAATTTCATTTAAAACATCAGAAAACTGAGTTGAAAGTATACCAATGAACCGTTCGCTTTCGGCTTCGTTATTGCTGTAATAAACAACGCCTAACTCTCTCTCTCCCCAACGAACAAGAACCTTAAAATCAGCTTCCAACTTCGAAACTCTTTCACTAAACAACTTTGCAATTTTGTTAACAATCCCATCTGCATCGGCTGCAATAAAATTTCCCATTGCAGGCAACCTTAATAGCCCAACACAAAGCTTTGGAGTATTCTCGTTTGAATTGCCTTCAAATTGATTGACCCATTGAATGTTGGCTTTAACTAAGTCGCAAAGATATTTTTGGTTTGGTAAACCCGTATCTAAATCTACGTTTGCATAAAATTTCAACTGCTCCATTTGTTCATTTAAAAATTCATTATTTTTAACATAAAGCGCAGTTTTTTCATCGACTTGCTCAGAGACTTGGTTTTTAAACATTTCTTGATTCGCTAAGCGTTTTGCTTGTGAGCGAATTATTAGAAGAAGTAATAAACTGAATGTTGCTATATACAGACTATAGGCCCACCATGATGCCCATGGCGCTGGTTGGACGGTTACTTTTAAATTGACTGATTCATCGCTCCATACACTATCGTTGTTACTTCCTTTTACTTTTAAGGTATAGGTTCCTGCTGGTAAGTTAGTGAAAGTTGCTCTATTCAGATTGCCTATATTTACCCAGTCTGAGTCAAGTCCTTCAAGTTTATATTGATATTGATTTTTGCTAGGTTGTGAAAAATCTAACCCTGCAAACTCAAAAGTAATTAAGTAGTCTTTATGATCAAAGCTAATTGTATTTAGTTCACTTAAAGGAACTTTAATGTTTAATTCTCGCCCTTCACTTTGTATTTTAGTAAGCACTACATTTGGAAGATGATTATTTTGTTTTATGTCTGCAGGATAAAATGCGCTTATTCCTTCTAGACCACCAAAATAAAGGCGACCTTTTTTTGAACGCAAAACAGCTGCGTGATTTAGTTCATTGCCATGAACTTCATCGGCAAGATTGTAGTGTTTAATTTTATCAGTGTCAGGGTTTAAGCGACTTACACCTCGATTAGTACTAATCCAAATATTACCTGTTTCATCCTCGAGTACTCCATTTATAGTACTACTATTCAAACCATTTTCTACGCTATAGTGTTGAAATAAATTGATTCCGCGCCTTCTATGTTCAGGCTCCCAGCGATTGAGCCCACTTCCTTGTGTGCCAATCCAAAATCTCCCTTTACTATCTTGAAATATAGTCGTAGTTATAGTGCCGGATAAACTTTGAAGGTTATTTTTTTCATGAGTAAAATTTTTAAAAATATTAGTGTTTTTGTCTAATCGAAATATCCCACCTCCATCAGTTGTTATCCAGATATACCCTTCATCATCTTGAATAACTTGAAAAATATTTTCATTCGTAAGTGCATCTTTCTTATCGCTTATTTGATAATGATGAAAACCGGTCCCATCTTTTAATTGACGATTAAGTCCAGCCCTGTATGTCGAAATCCATATCTCACCATCACTGTCTTGTAATATGTCAGTAATGCCATTTGCAGATAAACTTTTTAAATTATTTTTATCCTTCTTAAAGCTGGTAAGCTTAATTCTTTCCTCTGAAAAAACATCGACACCATGTGATAGCGTTCCAACCCACAGTTGATTTTTTTTATCTACCATAAGTGTTGTTAGGTATAAATCTGAAGTAGCATTTTCATTAGGTAATTTTTTAGAAATAGAATCGAATTTATTAGTGATTGGATCAAAATAATTTAATCCACCACCATATGTAGCGATATAAATAATACCTTGATCATTTTCTGCGAATCCATGTACATGGTTGTGAGTCAGACCACGAGAGCTATCATCTGATTGACGATAATGAACAAACTCTGCTGTTATAGGATTCCATTGATTTAATCCAGATTGAGTACCAAACCACACAAGTTCAGAGTTATCTTGGAATATAGTTAATACTCGATCATTATTTAGGCTCGAAGAGTGAGAAGGGTTATGCTGTATTCTAATAAAGTTATTTTTTTCAGGCTGGTAAATACTCAAGCCATTATCCGTAGCAATCCACAATCTTTGATTGTTATCCTCAAAAATTTTATTGACTCTATCGTTGCCCAAACTAGCATAGTTGTTTTTGTCATGCTTAAAATGTTCAAAGGCTTTTGATAGCTCATTAAATCGATTTAAGCCTCCTCCTTTAGTTCCAACCCATATCTGACCTTTATGGTCTTCCATGATGGCTTTAATTCTATTGTGCGAGATAGATTTCTCGTGTTCTGAGTTATGCAAAAAATGCTGCTTAGTATTCTGATTAACTAAAAACAAGCCATTTCTATCAGTCCCTACCCATAATCGATCTCTTGAGTCTTGGAGTATTGCTCTGACATCAGAATTTTCTAATTCGCTAATAGCATTAAAAGGCTTCGCTTGATATTTCCCTTCTAATAAATCAATGTTATACAAACCTCCACCATCAGTTCCTACCCAGATTTCACCTAAATCATCTACAAATATTGTATTGGGTGTGAGGTTTTCATTTAATATTATACTTTCAAATGACTCGTCTTTTTGTATATAGCGACTTATACCGCCTCTTGTTGCTACCCAGAGATTACCTAGCTTATCTTCTACAATATCTCGTATAAAATCATGAGAAATACTGCTTTTATCATTATTAGAATGCCTAAATATTTTAAGCTTTCTTCCATCATATCGATTTAATCCTTCTTGTGTGCCTAACCACAAAAAGCCATTGTTATCTTGATGTATTGCCAAAACAGTTTTCTGCGATAAACCATGCTCAGTAGATATATGTTGAAACTCAATATTATTTAAGTCATTCGCGGAAGCAGTTAAGTTCGATAAACTTATTAGGGTAAGCGTGAGAAGTCTGAATATGTATTGGCGAATCATCAATTTATTCATTTGAATCCCTAAATTATGGCAAAAAAAAGCCGTGTGTTTTAAGACTCGGCTTTTATAGTATTTTTTAATTATAGTTTAAGATTATTCTTGATCGACCCAAACATTGATTGCAATAGCTGAATCAGTCCAAGTATTGGCATCAGTCCAAGTATTAGCATCAGTCCAAGTATTGGCATCAGTCCAAGTATTGGCATCAGTCCAAGTATTAGCATCAGTCCAAGTATTGGCATCAGTCCAAGTGTTGGCATCAGTCCAAGTGTTGGCATCAGTCCAAGTATTGGCATCAGTCCAAGTGTTGGCATCAGTCCAAGTGTTGGCATCAGTCCAAGTATTGGCATCAGTCCAAGTATTGGCATCAGTCCAAGTATTGGCATCAGTCCAAGTGTTGGCATCAGTCCAAGTGTATCCAGCCTTATCAAAAAAGCCATTCCACTTTAACTCAGGCTTGCTTCTTATATAAAGTTCACCTGACTCATCGACCATCGCTGGACCAGCGTAGTGCTCGGTTCCATCAAGGTCTTTGCTAATGTCCATGCCTCTATTTGCACAACCTGATACTAAGCTGTTCACTGCTGCTGGAGCATTAACCTGTCCTGCGCCCTGTTGAAATGCACTATAAGCTACTTCTCCTATAGAGTTTCGTGCTGGATTAGCCGTTGCCATCAATCGACACTTAACATCATCAGGCGTTAGCTCAGGGTTCTGGCTAAGCATTAACGCAACAACACCACTTACAACGCCTGCTGCCTGTGAGGTACCTGACATGGTGAAATACTTGCCACCATCATGAAAGTCTGGGTGATCTTGTGCTAATTGCATTTTGGCTTCCATTAACCCCATTAAGTGACCACCAGGGGCAACAACTTCAGGTTTTACAAAGCGCTCATAAGTTGGGCCTGCTGATGAGAAACTCGCCAAACGATCGTCATTCATTTGGTTTGGTGTGTAGCTATCTGTTGTAGCTCCAACAGTAATAACATAAGGAACATTGCCTGGTACGCCAATACCACCTGGAGTTTGACCGTGATTGCCAGCTGAAGTGACAACTACAATACCTGCCTGCCATGCTTTCATCACTGCCTGATTAAGTGGGTCATCCCAGTACATTGAACGCGGTGTACTACTGAAAGACATATTTAAAACACGGATATTGTAATTATCTTTATAATAAATAGCCCATTCAATGCCGCGAATAACGTCCGCGTAATTGCCTTGTCCCATTTCGTCAAAAGCTTTAACGCTGATTAAACGTGCGCCTGGGGCAATTCCGTAATAATAACCATTGGTCAAATCTCTTTCACTATTAACTGCAACACTGGCTACATGAGTACCATGGCCATTCTCTTCGCCATCATTATTTGAAACTTTGTTTCTGATCGCATCGTAAGTTCCGTAAACGCGGTGGTTTCCATAAACATCCTGGCGAATACCGCTCATGCTTTTAACGCCGCTATCCATTACAACTATGGTTACGTTTCTTCCATAGTTTCCAGTGGCGTGTACATCTGAAGCGCCTGTCATATTGGTCGCTGATGCAGTCGTATAGCTTAACCTTTGTCCAACAGCCCAGCCGTCAGACTCTACTTTGGCATTTGGAAATAGTTTTAGCCCTTGTTGGACTAAGAGTTTGACCTGGCTTTTATTTAGATTGGCTGCAATTGAACCAACTAACTTTAAATCGTGAGTAATTTTCCCACCAGCCTGAATAATTTTAGACTGTGAGTCATTACCAGAAACGATAAAGCTCTTGATCTGCTGATCAGCCGTTGTTTTTGAAGTAAATCCATTTATTGCAAGAATAGAAATGATGCCAACGGCTATCGTGCCGGTAAGCATTTGTCCTTTTCCGAGTTTTTTAACTGGAAAAAAATTCATTTGTTGACCTCGACTGCTGTAAAAATCATTTGCAACTTCTGTTAGGACCCCTAAAACAAATGTGCATTTAC
>Ga0114899_1000343_pt1 | contig 34989 bp, 40 predicted proteins | sample MalvireepMed_215_FD_83497 | JGI IMG/M metagenome (GOLD analysis project Ga0114899, IMG submission 83497) | Marine viral communities from the Global Malaspina Expedition - Malaspina viral metaG DeepMed_215 | ecosystem: Environmental > Aquatic > Marine > Oceanic | place: Mediterranean Sea...
ATGAGGGAGGTGATCCATGCCAAGGGTTGGGAAGAGGAAGTTCCCATACACGGCCAGGGGGAAGAAGGCCGCGGCGGCCTACTCTAAGCGCAGGAAAAAGGCCGTTAAGTACAACAAGTAGACACTGGGTCCGATGGGGTCTTAATTCGTTAGATTCGTTAAATTCTTACTTCGTAAGGGCATAAGGGGGAGTATGGAGAACTACCTGGACATAGCGAAGGAGGCACTGCCTGGCGAATCGCGGTGAGTTGCCCGGAGCGCATCGCCTGGGTAAAAGGATCATCGTCAGCCGCAAGGCCCTCGAAGCGTTCCTCGAAGAGGGGTCAGAAAATTTGTACCACGCTGAGGCCGAATAACGATGACCCCCGTTGTATCTGACGGCTTACGGCAAGTCCCTACGCCATCTAAATACGGGGCAACTCAGCATGATGGCCGAGTTAGATGGACAGGAGGAGGCAGAGTGCGAGGGAACCTGTTTTGTTTAACTTTTGAACAAGCTCTTTAGCACAGACGCGATCGAGGAGACGGGGGCCCGGTGGTGAGACCCACTGTTGGTAGCCTGTTCAGCGGCATCGGGGGTATGGACAAGGGGCTACACGATGCCGGGTGGGAGCTTAAATGGCAAGTTGAGATAGACGAGTACCGGCGGCGCGTTTTGTCGCGTCACTGGCCAGAGGTGCCGAAGTATGACGACATCACGACAGTTGACCCTCAAGAGCTTGAACGGGTGGACCTCATCTGCGGAGGATTCCCCTGTCAGGACATCTCAGTGGCTGGAAAGCGTGCAGGCTTGGCTGGAGATCGGAGCTCCCTGTTCTGGGAGTTCATACGGATCGCAGATGCTCTTCGGCCTCGCTGGCTGCTTATCGAGAATGTCCCAGGACTCTTTAGTTCTCGATCTGGCCGAGACTTTCGGGCAATCATCGGTGCGCTGGATGAACGGGGGTATGGCGTGGCGTGGCGGGTGCTTGACTCTCAGTTCTTTGGAGTTCCCCAGCGACGCCGCCGAGTCTACATTGTCGGACATCTTGGAGCCCCATGCCCACCCGAAATACTATTTGAGTCCGAAAGCCTGCGCGGTAATACTGCGGCGCGCGGCGAAGCGGGCGCGGACATTGCCCCAGCCCTTAGAAGACGCGCTGACAGCAGTGGGCGGGACGGACAGGACATCGGATACGCCCTTACAGGCCACCATCCGCGGGACAGCCACGAAGACAACTACGTCGTCGGCCCCCTCATGGCCAATCGGGGAACAGAGCGAAAGCACGGAGACGGCGGAATCTCTGCCCTTGACCAATACTTCGCCGGCCACATCATCCCCACAGGAGACCAAGAAGCTACCTACGTCATCTCTAACGCCCAGGGCGACCCCAACTGGGACAGAGAGCGGAGCTTCGCCCTTGATACCAAACAGCCTCCAGCCATCACGGGAACCGTCACAGGGGCCGAAGCCCACAACGACAACTCCAGCCCCATTGCAGAGAACTATGTCGTCAACGCCCGACAAAACCCCATCGTCGGAAAGCCAACCCTTGATACGCACGGATACAGCCACGCCATCGCCGTCCGAACCGCCCAACGGGGAGCCAACGGCATCGGAGTCACCGAAGACGGGACGACGCACACTCTGGACGGAACTGGGGGAGAGGCCGTCGCCTACCGCAAGCGAACAATGGAACATGGAAAGGGAGTCGGAGACGAGACCTGGGAGCGAACCGAACGAGCAAATGTCCTCACCGTTGACCAACGACCCACTGTTGCCATTACTGGTACGCCGGCTGACCCCGACGGAGTGCGAGCGATTGCAAGGACTGCCCGACGGGTGGACTCTGACGGAAGGCGATACGCTGGTCTCGGAGACGCCGTCACAGCGCCCGTAGCCCGGTGGATTGGCGAAAGGATCATCGGCAACATAGAGCCGGTGCTGTAGAGCCGGGGGTTAAGAATTACGAATTTAACGAAACTAACGAATTTACTCAGGTGTGCCACGCATGTCTCTGTGACGGGTGGGATGTGGCCCTGGAACGGTGTGGGACATGCCGCTGTAACCTATGTGTCAACTGCGACAACTGCCTCAGGGCTAGCCTAGTATGGAGGGGGATTGAGTTATGGCTGTAATAAAGAGGAAGGCAACCGCCAAGAAGCGCCTTACCCCCACACAGAGGGGGACATGGGGTGGGGACCGCCCCGCTACTCCACGCCGTAAGGCACCCAGTGGTACCAAGAGACAGTCCTTGCTAAAGATTCTGGGTGCTCTCGAGAAGCTAATAGCGGAGGGACGACGCGGCCGTCGTCCCTCCGCTAGCAGGCCGGCGCGCGAGTCAAACTATACGTCGGCCACACGGCGCAGGCCGTAGGCGGGCCGGCCTCTAGGAGTCCCATGACTAATACGGTTGCGCTAGACGACCAGAGGGTGATGGACCTGGGACGATCGGCCGAGTTCCAGTTGGCCGCGCAGTCCTTCCCCCACTTCCTGAATCACGTCTATATAATGGAGCCCCCACCGGGCAGGGGGCGGATACGGTTCGAGAAGTGGCCGCACCTAATCGAGTTGGCAGCGGCCATGGAGGATCACAGGTGGATCGCCTATCTCAAGGCGCGGCAGTTGGGGTTCTCCTGGCTGGTGGCGGCACGGGCCGCGTGGGTGATGAGGTTCCAGCCCGGATCGCTGAGCCTCATGCTCTCACGGGGCGAGAACGAGTCCAATGCCCTTCTGTCCAAGTCCAAGTTCATACTCAAGGAGCTCCCCCCGTCCTGGCAGCTCCCCTTTGGTACGGACTCACGCAGGGAGCTTACCTACCCGGACGCACAAAACGCGTCCATTCTCGCCCTCCCCGCCACTGAGGACGCGGGCCGGGGCCTCACGGCCACTCTTGTGATACAGGACGAGGCGGACTTCCACGAGTACGACGCGGCATCGGTGGCGGCCATCGAGCCATCGGTCAACGCGGGCGGGCAGGTCATACGCGGGTCCACCATAAACAAGCGCAAGGCCGCGTCCGTGTTCCGGGAGACCTTCGTTGGCTCCCCCGCGAACGGGTGGCACCGGCTCTTCGCGGGATGGACCGCACGGCCGGACCGTGACGAGGAGTGGTACGCCAGAACCAAGGCATCCATTCCCGTGCTCGATCTTACCGGGCTCACACCGGACCTGTTCATGGAGCAGGAGTACCCACACTCCATCGATGAGGCCCTCAAGCCAGCACGTGCCTCCTCCGCATTCGACCCGGACGCGCTGGAGGACCTCAAGATGTACACCAGGAACCCCGTCATCACCCGTGGGCCCGTGAGGATATTCCAGAAGTGGGTTCCCGGGCGCCGGTACATGGCGGCCACGGACCCATCCGCGGGCGTTGGGGGGGACTACGGTGTCACGGTGATCCTCGATCAGGCATCCGGGTACGTCGTGGCGTCCATAATGAGCAAGCACCTCACGGCGTCCGACCTGGCCTGGCACTCGGTGGAGATGCTGAGGCTCTACCAGTCCCCGATATGGGGGATTGAGGACAACGGGATCGGGCGTGCCTGCATCGACACCGCCCTGGCACTGGACTATGGCAATCTGTACAAGCGGACCGCGGGCCGCAGTGTCAAGAAGACCGGGTGGCACACCGATACCCGGTCGCACTATGTGCTGTGGGACGACCTGAAGGAGGCCTTTAAGGCGCGGCTGATTACGATTCCCGACGCGGATGGGCTCGCGCAGTTCGCCACCATGATAACCGACGAGAACGGGTGGACTCAGGCCCAGCGCGGCGCACACGACGACTACCCCACCGCGGTCGCCATCGCGTGGCAGATGCGTAAGCACGCATCCAGTGGCATGAACCAGGTGGTGGTGCTGAAGTCCAGGTGGGGGTAAGACCCAGGAGCAGGTGATGCACAATGCCGGATGAAGCACGGCCATCAGGGGACGAGGTACAGAGGGAGTACGATCACCTCCGTGAGGTGTGGTCGGCCGCCCACAGGAACTGGGCCACATACGACTCCTACCGGGAGAGGACATACGAGGTCTGGCCCCGTGTGGACGGGGAGGAGAGGTCAGGGCGCCCCTCCTACCGCCCATCCACCCCCACATCCACGGTGGACGCGGCCATAAACAACTTCATGTCCTTCCACCCCAAGATTCACCGTGACCCGATCGGCACCGGCGAGGCCCATCAGAGGAGATCGGACGCGGTCGAACTGGGGCTACAGGCGATCATGGAGGACTCGGCCCTCCGCGAGGACTACATACCCGCACGGGAGGGCGCGGGGAACCTGATCTACCTCGGGTATGTGGTGTACAAGGGACCGGTCCTCGTTGATCCCTATCTCCGTCCTCCTAGGAGGTACAAGGGAGAGACCGATGAGGAGTATGATACCCGGGAGATGGCCTTCCAGGCCCACAAGAACAACTGGAACCCCATACGGTATCGCACACCCCACCCGGCACAGGTCCTGCTTAATCCGTTTGAGGGGAAGCAGCCCACCCGCGCCGTGGAGATACAGACCATGTGCGCCCGGGACGTCCAGGACCTCACGGCAAGGAAGTCCAAGTCCCGGAAGTACGCGGAGGAGTACCACGTCGGGTCCCGGCAGGACCCCTATGATACCCTCACGCTTCTGCACTACTGGACGGAGTCCTGGCACCACGTAAAGCTGCTGGACGGGGAGGACCTATACACGGAGAGGAACCCTCTCGGGTACGTGCCATTCATTCAGGCCTATGCGGGCTTCGGGAGGCAGTCCACCTCATCCGACAAGGTGGACCCCTCGTCAATGGCGGTTGGGATACTCCACTCCACGATGGACACCATCCGGCTCCAGGCACAGCGATCCATAGCGCGGCACCAGCTGCTCATGTCGAACGCCTTCGCTCAGATACGCTCCTCCCGTGAGCCGACCGAGGTGGCACAGCAGCTACAGCGGGGGGACATCATCCACGGGGACGAGGGGGACTTCGGCATCATGCCCACCCCCCAGATACAGTCCGGGCTGGCCGACCTGGGGTCCGAGTACGAGGCCGACATCGAGCTGGGAACATCGGTACGTGACCTCATGGGCCGTCGCCAGCCGGGGGTGATAACGGTGGGCCAGCAGGGGATGATAAACGCCCAGGCACAGAAGAAGTACACGGCGCCGTCCATCCAGAACGAGCACCTGTGGTCGATCATGGGGACCAGGACCCTACAGGTGGTGGACTCGGTGCTCAAGCAGACGATAGGGACAAAGGGGAAGCTTCTGCGCCCCACCGATATAGAGCACTTCTACCCCGTTCGGGTCTCCTTCGGGCAAATCGATGTCATCATGGAGATGGAGCTGAAGAGGATCGGGATGGCGGAGGCGGACCGGCGCATTATCTCCAAGGCGGACTACCGACAGAACTACGCACGGATCGAGAACGAGACCGAGGCGGACCTGAGGCTCCTACAGGAGCTGTACGAGGAGGATCCCTTCCTCGTGCAGGTCAAGGCCAGGAAGTTCGCCCAGGCGATCGGTGATGAGGAGGACTACGAGGAGTCAGTTAGGCTCAGGGACGAGATGACGCGTGCCAAGCAGCAGCGCCCATCCTCTGAGCGACTGCAACCCCAGGGCCCACCGCAAGGCCCACTACCGGGCCCGCCCCAGGGACAACCACCGGGACAACCACCGGGACAACCACCGGGACAACCACCGGGACAGGCACCAGGAGAGGTGCCAGGACTGCCCACTAATGGTGCCTTGGGCCCTGAGATGGGCATGCCGGGAGGTTTCTGATGCCACTATCCAAGGAGGCCATGATCCTGGCCCGTATCAGGGCCAAGCTAAAGACAATTGAGGACAGCGCCTCTAAGAAAGAGGAGCAAGGCATTCGGAACGAACGTAATGACCCCCTCCTTCGCCAGATCAAGTCGATGGGTATCAACGCAAAGGACTTGAAGAGAAATGTCTCACAATAAATTTCATAGCGACGACCGAGACCTTCAGAGAATAATCGACGGGCTGAACAGAGAGCCCGTTAAGAAGTGGACTATTCGTGAACTTAAAGAGGCGAGATTGAAATATCATTACGAGGGTGCAACCAAGCTAATGGTGGACCCTCGAACGGGAGAGCCCATAACGGGCGAATATGTAATCTCTGATGAAGAGCTCATCAAAGGCTATCTGCTACCGGCCCTTGGGGTAGATGCAGACCTTAGATACGGCGAGAAGGAGGCGATAGAGGTACTCTACGACGTGGTCCAGCGTGGGATATATAGCGGCATTATCCCTCCACAAACTACGTTGATGATGCCTTCGGCAGGAGCGGAGAGGGAACCTCGTCTCGAGATGACTGAATATGGCCGAATGTCGTTAAATGTATATCATGCCGCTAAGAAAAATCTGTTTAAGCCCTCAGAACTCAAAGTAAAAGCTGATCCGGACAACCCGGAGTTAATCGAGATTGGTCTCCTGGTCGATAGGGCCCAGAGCATTATAGACCGATTCCCTGGCTCTGCCCTTCATAGAGAACGGACAAAGGACTATACGCGTGCGTTAATAGACTCTGAACTCATGGGTGACGCAGAGCGGGCGATAATATCCGATTCGGGGAAGGGAACACCTAAAGAACGTGCTGACATCGCTTTATTTCTCGCTCGTGCTCAGGCAGTACAATTTGACGTAGAAGATCGGTCATTGCATCCCAGCTTCGGCGCCGGCAATTTTTACAGCCAGTCCGTAAAAGTCATCGAGGAGAATCTAGAATTATATAAGCAAGGCGTGTCTTATATGGAGGGAGACCGCGGTCATACTGGCCTGCAAACCATTTGGGAGGCCACAGGAGAGACTGAGGCAGGAACTAGAAGGCAGGCAAACATACAGCGGATTATCGAAGAGGCCATTAGTGACCCTAAGGGCGCAGTCGCAGATGCGTTCGCGCGCTATAATCAGCCGCGAACGGTAGCGGGGGTAACCGGTACCGTTCAAAAGGATGCTTATAAAGTATATCTAGCTAATACCATAGGAGCGATTGAAGACCTCATACAAAAGGGCCAAATAGAGGAGGGCTGGGACGACGAGAAAATTGCCGAGGAGATATTTCGTATTGCCGATGCCGCCGGTAGCCAACTTGAATACGTTATGAAACAGGCGGTGACCGATCAGGCATTGCAGACAAGGCAAGATGAGCAGGCCGCGCTCGCAACGGATAAAGGAAAGGCCGAAACGCTCCTCACCAACCTCCTGTATCAGGCGGGAATCCCCCCGGGCAGCATCACCAAGGATCACAAGCAGGAAGTTCTCCGTAACATTCAGGCCGGGGTGAGCCAGAAGGAAATCCTGGATTTCCTGGACAGTAAAAAGAAGCTGTGGCAGGAGGAGAAGATAAGCAGGGCCCTGGTTGCCAGAAAGCCAGGGACTGACACCGGTCCCTTCGCGCTTGAGGTCCTGAACAGCCTCGGCATCGTCAGCCCCTTCGCCACTGAGCGGGAGAGGGCCTTCTACGCACCGGCCGAGGAGCAGATCAGGACACTCTTCCAAATTGCGGGCGAGGGGGACCCCTCAATATACCAGGCGGGGGCAGAGGCATTCGCAGAGGATGTGTTCGCCTCTCCCGACCCCTTTACCCCCGGTTATGGCATCACCTCGGAGGGACTAGCACAAAGGCCCTGGGCCGCAAACACTGTACTTCCTGGCCGAGAGCATGAAATCTTTGTCCCGATTGAAGACCTTAGGACTGGGATTTATAGGGCCCCTCGGATGCCCTCCCAGGCCGAACTCGATGTGTTTGCCATGACTGATCCCAAGACCAAACTGGGACAAGAGGCGGCCTTGCAACAACTCGATCCGACCGCGCCACCCAGTATCCTGGGCGCTGAGCCTGTGTGGGAGATGATGGACGGCAGGGAGGTTAATATTGCCGCACCGCCATCATTCCCAAGCCCGAGGCGCAATCAGAAGAGGGGGGTATTATGAATTCAAAGGCACTTGACCCATGGATGGCTAAAGCTCGTGCGTTAGAGGCGGCCGCAGAGGCCAGTGCGGCTAAGGAGCTGGCCCAAATGGGGATTGATCTGCGGCAATTCCCGGGGCGTACTGCCGTAGACGTTCTTGAGTCCTACCGATCCGTTCCCTCAGACGTGTTCCAGGAGGCCGCCTTCGGTGCTGCGGGCGATCGGCCTGAGTTCTTGCAGTACCTGCTCGGGGCGGATGTCCAGCGTCGGCTCAGGCAGGGCTTTGCTGCGGCGAAGGCCGCGTATCGTGCCCGTCCTGAGTTCACCATTCTGCCTAAAGGCTTCACCGAAGGCCGTCGAGCACTAGAGAAGCGCAGGCGCGAGCTTGAGGAACTGCGCAAGGGGCTCCCGGTCATGTCGCCGGGGACACGCTTCGCTGAGGAGGTTCCCCAGCCCCCCTCAATTCCCCTAGAGCTTAACCCGCTTGCTGATCCCTTCCAAGCGGCCCAGGCAGAGTTTTCTCGCCTAGAGGCACGCCAGAGATCCAGAGAAAAACGCATGGCAAGGCAGGCCGCTCCAGACAGGCGTCGTCCCACCTTTGGGTCCTTCCTTGAGGAGGAGCTCCCCGAGCTGCGTCGCCAGTACGAGATGACCCCCGGCGGAGTGGTTGCCGGAGAGGCCCGGAGGAGACGAACGCTACAGGGGAGGCCAACGGTGTTCAGGAGCTCGGTCTTTGACTAGTCTAGGTGTAGTGTAATGCCACACATACCAGGTCACCTTTTTATTGATAGGAATCAGCTAAAGAAAGATCTCGACCGCCTCCTCGAAGAGACCAATGGCGATCCTACAGATCGCTTGCTACGCAGGCCTGACCTGACGACTCCTTCTACAAAGCCCTTTAGATACGGGCCTCTGAGCGCATTCTATGTCCAGGGTTCTACCCCTGCCCCTCCGGAAGCTGCCCCTCCGGAAGCTGCCCCTGGGCCAGATATCTTAGATCAACCCGCGTACCTCCCTGACCAGGCACTCCCGGACTCGGACCTCTCAGACATCGTGCCCCCAGGATCTCTTGGAACTATTGCCATGCTCCCACAAGATGAAGATAGCCTCGGACTTATTGCCCAGATTCAGGACAAGGCCTATGAAGTCATTGGAGAACTAGGAGATATATTGCCCCATTACCCAACCGAGGTGCCGAGGCAAGCTGTAGGGGATCAGCTCAAGAGGCTCATACAACATGAAATTGAATCGGTCAAGACAAACCTTCAAACCCTCCAGAAGGTAGCGGAGGTGAGCGGTGCGGTAGGCATTAATACTATCGCCGATATGATTGCTAAGCGGCTACGGGTGAAGCAAGGATCAATTCTCCCAACTGCCATCACGGCCAGAGAAGGGGTTTGGGGAGAATTAATACAAGAAATTCAAGCGTATAAAACGGAACACGGCAGCCTCCCCAACCTCGACCAAATACTTGAAATGTCAAAGAAGATTACCCCTCTTCCCAAGTACGTGCGCGGTCTCGCAGAAGTGTTCTTTGACATTACTAACCTAATAGGGATTGGGCCGGTGACCAAGGGCCACAAAGTACTTCGCTCCTTCTATGCGGGAGGGGAGAAGGCCATCCCCAGAGTTGCGACTGTGAAGGCAACTGAGGAAGCCGTCCCTCCCATCATCACACGGGAGGCGGTACAAGAAGCTGCCTCCCCGCCCATAGGTAAGCCTGTGACCGCGGCATCGGACATAACTGCGCTGGTAGGGGATATTCCTACTGCGGGTGAGGTGATGGGAGCCCATTTTGTCAAAGATAGAATCCAGCAGATGATTGATAGCCTAGAATCCATCCCTGGTTTCAAGGTGACTGTCGGCAAGGTTATCAATCTAGCTAACCCCATCGCTCATATTGAGAATGTAGGCCATAAGGCCATGGCGATCCGCTTTTTATTGCGTGATATGGGCAAGCAGAAGGTCCAGAGTATCACAGCATCATGGATGCAGTTTAGAAATGTGCGGGCTACATTCGGCAAGATGGATGATACCGGTACCTTCATCGACGGACCCTTCAAGGGCAAGTTCTTCAACGATATTCGTAACCGTCCCAACGCATATGTCGATGAACTAACGCTTGAGCAACGCAAGTATATAGATCTCCTTAACCAAATCGATGAGGCCCTAACTGATTACGCCATCGCCAATGGCATAGATATAGTCAAGATGCACATCGATGAAGGAGCGTTTTTTGCGGGCCGGAGGGTATGGGGCAAGGTGGTTGAGACCATTGATGGGCCGGTTGTCCAAAGGCCCAAATATATGGCAGGGGCCCGGAACCCCCGATTGTCCGCTCAGAAGCATAGGCAGCAAACTGGAACAATGGAGGAGGCTGTCGCTGATGGGCTTCGTTATCTTCCTGACGAAGAGGCGCTGATGCTTAAAGCGCAAGCCATCTTCAACCGAGTATCTGACGAAAGGGCCTTTGGTTGGCTTCTCGACAATACTCCCTGGATGCCCAGCCCGGCCTCTATACAAAAGGCACTCAGTGTGGCTAGGTTAGGCGCAGCGAAGTGGGTTGAGAAAGCCCGGAAGCTCGACATTGAATGGAGGGCGCTCAATGATCGGCCGGTATCCATTCCGGTAGACTCCCTAGATGACGCCCTGAGATCCCTTAACCTGGGCGATATCCTTCGGCCGAAGAGACCTAAGGCCGACATCCTCGGTAAAGATATTGGGAAAATGCAGGGCGGCATTAGAACAACCCTGCGAAGGATGGAGGTACTCAAGCGAAAAGCCGCGAAGGCCAAAGACGTAGAGGCCTTACGGCTACTAAAAGCCGTGACAGCTGCGGAGAAAAAGCTAAATAAGTACAGCGACGATCTAGACGAGGTGCGTCCTCTGTGGCAGGAGGCTGTAAGGCAAAGCTCGAAAAAGGATCTTCTTGAAGCCACCGTAGACGCCCCTGGAATGGCCGGCAAAATCCTTACTGGTCCTGACGCCCAGGATATAGCTGAGACCATTCGTAAGACCCTCGATCGAAAAGAATCGGAAATACTCCGTAAGATCAATAAGCCCCTTGCGTTCGCTAGGTTCATAAAGCTTGGCGGCGATGCTTCCCTGTTTTTGATCCAGGGTATATGGCTCTTAGGGCAGCCTATAACCATGTCAAAAATGGTGAGAGCATTTGTCCGGGGGATGCTTGACCCTGAGGCTCATGCTGCATACATCGCCCGGAATCAAGATATCCTGGCGTCATCTCCTGGTTTGAAACTGGCCTATGGTGGGGGGAACCAAATCACCGAGGCAATCATAGCTAATACCGGGTATGCCCACACGGGGGCTAAGATCCTGAAGGCCCCCATGAAGGTGATAGAGCCATTCGCAAGGGGCTGGGAGTTTGGGATGGACATGGCTGGCATTGAGCTAAAGAAGTCCCTTAGGCATATGGCAACGGATGCCGCCTCTAACGCACAGGTAGACGCCTTTGTAAACGAGTTCAGGGGGCTCTTCTCGGCATCCAGGATTGGAGTATCTCCGCTACAGCAGCAAATTGAGGGCGCGACGTTGCTAGCTTCTCAGTACAATCGTGCGATAGCAGCCCTGGCGTTAGATTTGTTCCGGGGAAACATCAGGGGGCGCCTGGCACGTAGGGGTCTAGCGCGGGGGGCTGGGGCGATTTCCCTGATGATGGGTGCTCTCTATTATGCAAAGTATACCAACGAAGGGGTGCCCCAGAAGGATATCCCCGGGAAGATGTATAAACACTGGTTGCCCGTAATACCTAAAAAGGTTACAGTCCGGGGCCCTGATGGAGAGTTTATCGAGCGCACGGACTGGGTGTATAACCCAGACTTTCAGATGATCGAGATAGCAGGCCAGAGGGTAGGCCCGGGCTCTAAGATGTATTCCATCCTGAACATCCTGGCCAAGTCTGCTGCTGATCCCGATACATTACTTGAGGTATTCACCGAGGACTGGATGTCTAATCCCGCCCTGAGATTTATAAGGAGCAATCTCAGTATTGGGCTTGGTAAAGGCCTGGACTTGCTTACAGGGGAGGACTTCATGGGAGACCTGACCCGTGAGGGGGGATGGAGCCTGGAGGGAGCTGTAAACGCAGGCAAGACTGTAGGAGAGAGCTTTGTCCCACTCTGGATTAGCTCTGCCCTTTGGGAGGGGCGAGAGTTGGGAAGAGGAAGCTTAGCGAGAGGCGCGGCGGACTTCTGGGGGCTTAAAGGCTTTGAGCAGTCCCGTTATGCTGAATGGCTACAGTATGCAGAAGAGGCGGAGCGTAACCTTTATGAGACAGACCCAGCTAAATTCCAGGAGATCTATCCAGGCTTGAGCCCCCAGGATATAACCGCAGATGCGATGCCCGGACATCGCATGAGGTATTACCAGAAAAGGGACCCTCAGGGCAAGACCATGTATCAAGCACATAAGGAGAACTCTGCAAGAAGAGGCCGCGCTAATGAGGCCGGCCTACAGATAGAGGTCTGGAATAAAGAGCGTATGGTCGAGCTAGAAGAGGCAGAGACCCAGTTCGCTGCCGGTCAGATCAATGCAAAGAGATTCAGGGAGATTTATAAGGAGTCTGGCTCCGGCCTGGGGAGTAAGATTGACGGACTCAAGACATTACCGAAGTACAAGAAAGCGTGGGAGGAACTAGAGGACCCACCCCGATCGACAAAGCCGGATGTGGTTGCCTATTGGCGCCTCATGCGGATTCTTACTGATAACGCAGATGATGCCTTCCCAAGGCAAAAGGGGGAAGATCCAATCCCCTTGTTTGACACGATTTTTGGATATGACTATAGGGCGCAAAGGGATGTGATAAAGAGGCTAGAGAATGAGGTGGGTCCTGAGGTATGGAAAGACGTTCTGGAGATACGGTCATATAGGGAGGATAGCCTTCCACAGATGGCCAAAGACCTAATACAGGCTCGTAAGGATCTCGAGCCCTATTGGGATGTCTTTGAAAAAGTCTTTGATGTAGAAGCGGAGAGATTGAATGTGGTCCCTGAGGTCATAAGGGCGCATATTGACAGCTATCTCAGGCAGTCGTTAATAGAGCAAAAGAGAACCCCTTTGATGCACATGGAATTCGACGTCGGCACCGAAGGTGCTAAACTTCAGGGCGTAGTGCATAGTTCGATAATAACGGCAGCGAAGGATGCTCAGGAGATGTTCTTGTTGCAGCCGCAATACGCGCACCTAAAAGCCCTTGCTGTGCTGTGGGACTATGAAACGGGTCTTCCTCTCCACCTTCTCACTGATTAGGGGTAGGGCCTAGCAAGGCTTAGGGCAGGAGCTTATATGGTTACTAGACCCAAGGACGCCCCGGTATACTGCGACTGCTGCGGAATAGATAGGCGTGTGAAGATGGCCGACATCCGCGATGGTCGCCTGACCATTCTCGACAAGAGGCACGGGCGTAGGCACGTGGCGGTGGTTGTACTTGACAAGTTCACACAATAGGAACAATAATAAAAAATAAGGTGGCTTAGGTCGCCCAGGCTGAGAAGGCCCTCGTAGGTAGCTCGACTACCAGGGGGTCTTTTTTATTCTCCCGGGCCCCATACAGGGGCTGGGGGAAAGGGCCCAGGCAAGGAGGTCATATGGCAGACGATCAAGCATCAGGCCCCCCGGAGCAGTTACCCATGCCTGACTCCGCGCAGAGTGAGGGTGGGGAGACGGGCCAACCGGAGGTTGAGATTGATTGGCAGGCCAGGAACGGGGAGTCCCAGCAGCGTATCGTGCAGTTGGAGAAGGACAATAAGTCCCTCCGAGGGAACCTCCGTAAGGGGGAGGCCCAGGAGCGCATCATTCAGGATAATACCCACAAGATCGACGCCATCCTGGAGACCATGGGTGCTGTAGTTAAGGCCATAGGCTCTGACAACAGTGAATCCCTGGGCGAGGAGGTGGACCAAATCCAGGCCAAGTTCGCGCAGACCGCGGCCTCTGGTCGATATGAGGCATCTCACCAGTCCCTACTGGATCGGTTTGGGGAGCTGGTAGGCGAGGCCGGATTGGATCTTCAGGGCGCCCCTGAGTTGAAGAAGGTACGCAACGACTGGAATAAAGCCAACGAAAATCGTGACATCGCTGGTGTCTCCTCGGCCTTCGCAGAGGGTGTGATGCTGGTAAGCAAGTTCAAGGAAGGAAAGCAAGATAAGGCGGTCGCAGAGACAAGGGAGTCAGCCCTGGAGCAGGCCGCCGTTTTAGACACAGACACTGGGCCTAGCCCGGGCGCTGCCACCGGTCTACGGGGCGAGGAGCTATGGAAAGCCTACGGACGCGGTGAGGTACCCTGGAGTCAGAAGGTTAAGGAAGCAGGCCGAACTCTAGCTTAAAAGGAGTAGCGAGAAATGGCAGCAGGAAACACAACCACCGGATCAGTATCGGACTCATTAGATGTGGTCGCGGCCTCTGCTCGATCGCGCCGTGAGTATGACGCGGTAGTCCCACAATTGGTGGACCGTGTTGACCTCGACGCCAACTCGGGCACGGGATGGCGGGAGATTCTCTTTGAGCAGCTCGCCGCACAGGCCGTCACTGAGACCACGGTGCTGGACAACCCCCAGCAGTACGATGACTCGGCCATTACGATCACCCCGCAGATGGTGCAGATTCAGACCTTCATCTCCGACAAGGTGGACAGGAACCTCAACGCCAAGGCCCTGGCCCAGATGGGTGCCCTTGGGGGAGAGGCCATGATGCGGAAGAAGGACGAGGACGGCCTCACGGCGATGGACGGGTCAACAACGCAGTTGGGTACGGCAAACACCCCCCTTCAGGTGGGGGACATTGCCAGCGCACGGTATCGCATTACCTCCAATGCCACGGAGCCGGGCCCCATGCCCATCAGCGGTGTGTTCCACGGCTTCTGCATCAAGGACTTCTTTGATGAGCTCGTGGCGGGCATCGGAACCTACCCCATACCGGAGGGCTCGACCGCCACGGTGTTCCAGGGCGGGTTCAACCTGCCCATAGCGAGTGTCTCGATTCTCGAGGACGGCAACATCGCCATTGATGGCGCTGGCGATGCCAAGAACTTTGTCTTCGCCAAGTCAGCATGGGTGCTGGTGAGCGAGATGGCGCTCCGTACCGAGACCCGCAGGGAGCCCCACATCGCAGGCGGGGGGAACAGCCTCTTCCTAACCGACTCATACGCCTATGGGGAGAGAAGCGCGGGAAACTGGTCGTTTGAGCTCATAGGGGACGCCACAGCACCCGCATAGTCCTGTACGTAACCCTAATCGACGGTCCTGAAACGTGTGCAGACGAGAAGTCTGTCAGTAACAACTTTCAGCGGCAAGGAGAAGTAAAATGCCTCAGAGTTCTCAGGGACAGATCGAACTTTTTAACGACTTTTTTGGGGTGAGCAACGTACTGACCTTGACTGCCGACACCGCCCAGTTGGGAGATTTCTACGCTGGGGGCGAGGGCTTCGAGGACAATGACGCTGGGATTGCAGGGAAGGACGCCCTGTCTGGCGTTATCACGATTACATCTGCCAACGACGACGCAGACACGACCTTCATCGGAACACACATCGGGCTTGACGTTGCCCTGATGGGGCCGATTGTGCTGGAGGCCAGGGTGCAACTCCCAGACCTCGACACCAAGGAGATATTCTTTGGGCTGACGAGCATCCTCTCGGTTGACGAGCAGCTCCAAGACATTGTGATAAACGCATCGGCCACCACCATTACTATGCCAGCAGACCTTGTTGGGTTTTACCTGAGTGACGAACTTACAACCGTCGCCGGGGACTGGCACGGTATCTATAGCGGCGGGACTACTACTGCCTCGACCACCACTACTGACGGTCAATTAAACAATGTCGCAGTAGCCGGCGAGTGGCAGGTTCTTCGTCTGGAGGTTGATAGTAACGGAACGGCCCGTTGGTACATAGATGGCAATCTCAAGCAGACCGTTGCTGGAGCCGCCTCGACCACTACTAACATGGCTGTGTGCCTGGCCGCCGCCGCCAACACTACTCAGCTTGCCATCTTCGACGTAGACTACCTATTGGTGAGGGCGAATCGTGACTGGACGGCTTAAGTCTTGACCCTCGGCCCCAGGGGGGCGTTTAAGGCGGAGCAGGGCGCCGAGGCCACGACCGTGGTCGTCAGTGCTGATGAGCCTTGCTTCTACCTGGCTGAGGCCAATTTACCGGCCCAGGACGGTAGGGGCAAGGACCGCTTTCAAGTCCTCAAGGTCGTCAGGAGGGACCGGCTCGTCACCGCGTATGTGCGCCTCGGGCCGGCCAAGGGCTTCCACGCCGACCTGTTCAACATGCTGGGCGGCGTGGTGGGGGATAACGGGAAGGGGCAGGCCTACCACACCGTTGCGGAGCTACAGGAGGCAGCGGAGGAGTTGCGGTCCCGGCCCCCGCACCGCGTGCAGGAATTGGGAGACCTACAGGGCCTGTACCGGAATAGCATTGAGGAAACGAAAAAGCTGGCACGACACGCATCGACGTTCGCCGCCGGCGGAAACCTGGTGAGGCCATGACGACAGAGACAGCGGCCCAATGGGATGCCCTGGTAGCGGGGGAGGCAGATGCCGCTCCTGAAAGTCCGGAGGGCGTGACCCCGGACTCCTTCATGCAGGAGGGCGACATCATCAACGCGCCCTCCACAGAGGCCCCCCTGGCCATGAGGCTCAGTGAGCTGCGCTACAAGGGCTACGTGCGGGTCTGGAATACCAAAACGGGGGACACCTCCCTACAGCCATGGTGGCTGCTGTGGCAGACCTTTCGGAAGAAGCACCCGGACGGGTCACTGGCCTTCACCCGCACTGACCCCAAGATCCCCCCTAATCACGGGGAGGACTGGCACTGCCCAATGAACCCCAATGCCCCGGATGACCCGCGGTTTGCTGCCGTCAAGACAATGGGGTTTAAGGAGTGTAAAAAGCAGCACATCCCTCACCTAGACGCCCTGTACCAGCACCTTCGCAAGTCACACAAGCGTGCGTGGGATGCCATGGAGAGGGACGAGGAGGAGCGAGCGAGGGAGGAGGGGCTTAGTCTTCAGAGGGAGAGCATTGCGACCCAGCAGGCCTTCATGAAGGAGCTCATGGCCCAGAGGGTGGAGGCCGGGACTGCCCGGTCTCAGGCGGCGCCACCGGTTCAGGCGACGCCACGGATTGAACAGCACATCCCCGCCCCTCAGGACGACCTGGTTGAGGAGACTCCCCAACCCCCATCTCAGGGTGACCTGGCTGAGATGGCCCTTGTTTCCCTGGAGCAGCGGGCAGGAATACAGCCGGTCCCGACGAGCGAGGCCGACCTTGTCTGTACCCGGTGTGAGCCCAGCCGGATGTTTGTGGGCAAGGGCAAAACTAAGCAGCATAATCTAGCACGGCACATGGAGGCAAAGCACCCAGAGGCGGACCCTGTTAGCAACCCCTAATTCAAGTGCAGACTTTCTGCATTAGGAGGTAGACAATGACCGACCCAGTAAGCTCATCCTACCGCGGCTGGTACTTCGACCGAGAGGACAACACTCTTGAAGTGTGGATGGGGATTGGCGGGGCCTCTGATCCTATCGAGCTGCTGAGACTCAGCACCTCTTCTCCCCTAGTAACTGCTTACCGCAATGACACTGAGACCACTGCTGGCCTTCGGGTAGAGCAGGACGGCGCGGGCGATGCGGTCCTGGAGTTTCTCTTAACAGATGGCGCTGAGTGGGCCATGGGTATCGACAATGGTTCCTCGGATACCTTTGTCATAAGCGCGGGCGGTGATCTTGGTACTGGGGACGAGGACGCCATTCGCATCACTGATGCCGCACCCCCGGTCATAACCTACAACGCCACTCACCCGACAGGCACCTTCGACTATATCTGCGAGACCTGCGGCGAGAACAGGAGCGACCCCTTTGAATGCCATGGTACTCAGGCCCCGTGGCACGACGACGCGCAGGCATTGGACCTGGCTCTTCAGGCCCTGCCGCACAACCTACAGGAGAGCCCTGCCATGCGGCACCTGGCCGACATTGGTGTCCTTTCCATGACACAGGACGCTGAGGGCTCCCCCTGGACTGGAATCAACATGGCCTCGGCCCAGTGGTTCACCTGGTCTGCCATGAGGCAGATGTACAGGAAGATCGAGACCCTGGAGGCAAGGCTGGCTGCGTAATGGCGATGGGAATGGCGGTCTTTTCTTACAGTTAAAACAAGGAGGTCTCCGTGGGCAGGATCACCCTCCAAAACCTCGGATCTATGGTCAGGGAACGGAGGGGCACGAGGGGGCTGAGGGAGGTGGCAAGGGAGATCGGCACGAGCCCCGCCACGCTCTCCCGCATTGAGGCCGGAAAGCTGCCGGACCTGACAACCTTCGGAAAGATCTGTCGCTGGTTGGAGATAGACCCGTCGGAACTGCTCGGACTACCCAAGGTAGAGGCGACCCCACGGTCAGAGCCGATCGTCGCCGTAGCTCACTTGCGGGCCAAGCGTGAGATCGGTCCAGACACTGCCAGCGCCCTGGCCAACGTGATTATCCACGCTCAGAAAATGCTAGCAGACCTTCCTGCTCTGACGCGACAGGCCCAGGGCCCCACCGGGAGTTGAGTACGGCGGCGAGGTGACGGAGTGCAGATCGGACTAGACCAAGTCCTGTTGCTTTACGGGAAGGCCCAGGTGGAGATTGAGATCCTGCGCTCAGAGGTGGCACGCTTGCAGGCGCTGGTGGAGGCCTCTGAGGTCATTAAAGAGCCCGACACGCAGCCTGTAGGGGTATCTAAAGCGTAAGCCTAAGAAGTAAATGCACGATTGAGGCCAGGAAGGCCTAATCGGAGAGGAGGTATCTCGCATTGCGTATTTGGAAATCACCATTCGTTGACCTGGGTGTTGAGACCGGTGCCTATGCCGCCGGTGACGCCCTGGGATCTAAGGGCTCCTTCAGCAGCGTGCCCGAGCACGGGTACGTCGTTGGGATCGTCGTGCAGGACCGCGACAAGGAGTACCCTGTGTTTGATCTGGTGCTCTTCGACAACAACGACATCGGGGGCACCACAGACAACGCGGCCCTCGATCCCACAGACGCAGAGCTGGCCTATGCGATGGGCGCGGTGCGTGTCAGTGACTACTTTGCGTTCAATGATAACGCCCTTGGCACGGTGAGCGGCGTCCGTCTGCCATTCTGGGCCCGTGAGGGCTCCCTGTACTTCCAGTGTGTCATTCGGGCCGCCCACACCTTCACTGCCATAACTGATTTGCAAGTAGCCATTTACGTGGAGGTGCCATAATGCCCGGTACGATTATGAATCGAGCCGATCGCCTAGTCGATACGCCCGCCTCGGTGGACGTAAACGCTAATGTGACAGGCGATGTTGAGCCAGCCGTTGCTGCAACGGCGCACCTGGTGCTAATGGGGTTCAGTGCCCGTGAGACAGCGGGAACCCCGGCCGTGGCCGCCTTCCGTATCATGCACGGAGCGAACGTGTCCGGCGGCACCGAGCTGGTCTCGGTCGAGCTGAACGGCAATGAGTCCGCCAGGGAGTGGTTCGGCCCCGGGGGGATAGATGCCAGTAGCGGCATCACCCTTGACCGTATCACTGGCACCTTCGACTGCTCAATCTTCTACAAGGCGGTAATATAATGGGATCAAGCGGTGGGCTTAGTTCCACCATTCTAATGAACACTGCAACAGGCCCCGCTATCATCGATGATGCGGCCGACGCCACCACTCCTACGCTCCGACCCGACAGGGCTCAGGTTGGCCTAGGTATTGGGAGCGGGGGTTCAGCAGACAGGCTAGGCCTCATTGCAGACGGGAATGAGATCATTAGCGTCCGCCCGGCCGTAGTGAGCGTCAATCAGAATGTTTCAGTGACAAATAGCTCAAATCTCCTGGTTCTTGACGGATACTTGGAACTTACTGAAATAGCAGCCCCTGGCGCTCCCGCTGGTGACAAAGTACGTGTCTACGCCGTGGTGGGCGGCGGTAGCCTCACCGATCTGGCTGCGGTTTTTCAGGACGGTACTGTCGATATCTTCGCCCAGGAGGTATAGGGATGTCTCATGTTTCGCCTAGAACTAAAGCTCATGGCACCGCCCTGACCTGGGAGATGCGTAAGCCCCACGCTGGGTTAATGCAGTTCTGTGTCGTTTTTCCTGATGCCGATTACTATGTCTGGCGTGAGGTGGAGTTCCACGCACAGGCGAAAATAGACAGTAATCAGACTGCTGGAGTTAGCGCAGTACCTACGGGCTGGATCATCCAGGAACAGGGCTCTACGACCATTGCATCTGGAAGTAGTCAAAAGACTGTGGCCCATACACTCGGCGTGAGGCCAGTTAAAGTCGAACTCTTCCTGTCTGCTGAGGCTACTACCGACGGCGTCGTGGCCTCGTCCACAGACACAAATACAAATATCACCATTACTCTGGAGCGTCCTGGGGGTGTTTCCCCCAAAGCTGTGGAAGTATCCTTTACAGTAAATCGACAGGCTCCATAATTGGCTGACCGGAAGCGCCTCCAGCGTGTGTATGAACTGACCACTAATAGTTGCTAGCCATACTCCGTAGGCTTGGGGAGAGGTAGGGCATGCCCCGGTCGCACCGACGTTAGTATGTGGGGTCCTCGTGAATATTTTATGCGCCCTGCCGTATGTTCCCTGTTGTATGGTCTCTGGCGTATGCTGAGGAAGGCTCAGCAGTATGAAGTGTTGACCTTCGAGCAAGATGATGAAGTTGAATCGATCAGGAAGAGCTTTTTCGCCGACAAAGCCTTTGTAGAGCGAACCAGGGCGGCACTCACTTCCTCCGAGGACTGGATTACCTTGGAAGAACTGAGGGCAGAAGTTGGCGAATGAATTAATATTCGACCGAGGTTGTGCTGAGTAATTGGTGGGGTGGTATATACTGGTGCTGTTGTTAGTGGGGTCTGGCGTTTTTCATAATGGTTAGGGGAGGGGTGTACTCAGTGGGCATTAGTAGGTATTTGGGTAAAATACGACCCCAGGTGATGGTAGCGATTCTGGCATTACTCGCTTTGGGTTTAGTTGGGCTGAAGTTGTCGCATCTTGAGATAGCGTCTTTGGCTGGGGCGGGCATCATCGCGTTGGCGAAGGATGTGTTGGCTTCTGACAATGACTAGGATGTACCGTTGGTTGCGGGGCAAGCGTGACTGGGTCCTCGACAAGGTCGCGTATGCACAGGCCGAGTCGGCTAAGTGGCGTCTGGCCTTCACCCTTGCTAAATCTCCCTATAGTTTCCTACGGGCTATGGGCCTTAATCCCCAGATGGCGATAGGGCTACTGTTTGCAGGTTCCGTAGCGGGTGGGGGGTATGTGGCCGCGGAGGTATTGGAGGGCCGTTCGTTCTCTCGTGGTGATGCGGGTGTCTATTCGGCGCCGGGAGATGTGCCCGTCCTATACAGCGATTCTGATAACACGTTGCGCGTGGATTTAGGGGCTACCAGCGTGGGGGAGATCGTCATTGAGAACGTGACAATCGGCACGGCGTTCAGCGGCTCCACGCTTCCGAGCGGGCAGACTAATACGGTGGTGATCGGTGGCACCGCAGCCTCGTCAGGATTCACTGCGACGTGGCTTGAGGTCGGCCATTTAATCATCGATAGGTGGCGATGCGACACGTTCGAGATGTCAGACGTGGAATCTCATGTACTCAATATTAGGTATAACGCCTCGGACGGGCAGTCGATAGCCCCAGTGGCGGGGACTCCCAGAGCCAGGGCAATCGGCGGCGGAAATAGGGCCGATAGCATGACCACTTCTGGGGGTACTTACGACATGATTCGTATCGGCGCTCCGACTAGTAATGTCAACGGGAAAGTTGATGTGATGAGGCTCTCCAACCTATTGACCAAGGGCGGCAAGTGTCTTCTCTCGCGCATTAAGGCGGGTACGATAGACGTCGAGTATCTTGAGGTGGGTCTCGGGAATGGCTTCGCCTCGAAGGAATTCGTCGTTGCGACCTCGACGATCTACAAGACGGCCAATATCATCGATAACGTCGAGGTGTCCATATCGCCGCCGTAATGACTCCATGATCGGCGGGTGCTCACTGTGCGAGTGGATCGTCCGTTACCGCCGGGGAGAGACGGACGCTACCGCACGAGCAGCACTCGTCAAGGCAGAGATGGGCCATCTCTGGCGTCACCATGGAGAGGCAGTGCCGATTGGGTCGCGTGGCTCTCCCGCGGTTTGTTACGTCAGGTACAGCGAGGGAACGATGGGCCGGCCGTTTTCCCCGGGTATGGGTTTTATGTGGCCATCAAGTTGAGATAGCATACGGGAGTATCAATGCTGATCGCAGCGATAACCCTGATCAGGGCTGAGGGGGCTCATCTCTGGCGTTTCCACGGGCAGGCAGTACCGGAATGAGTGGACAAAGGTACTTAGCTACCACCCGCCCGATTTACGTTGCTCTCCGGGGCTTTGTTATTGTCAAGTTAAGCAAGGATGGGAGGCAGCGGCCCTCGTTGACGCCGATTACGGTAAGCGGATTGCTGCCACGTCGGGCTCACGCGATGGCCGGATAGTCTAAATGGCTACTACCACACGTCAGGTTCTAGAACAGAGACTAAGCGAGAGCGTTGGAGACTACGAAAGCCTCACCTCCTCCGCCTCTGGGTCCGCCACCCTCACCGATGCGGATCTGGCGTTTTTTACTGAGGACACAGACGGCATACAGGGCTGGGTCGAGATCACGTCCGGGGACGCGGATGGTGACATCAGGAGGATAGCGTCATCGGGGTACAACGCCTCCACCAAGGTCCTGACCGTCACCAGCAACTTCTCGGTCACGCCCACTTCGGCATCCAGCTATCTGTGGCACCAGATCAGCCCCGTCCTGAAGCGCAATGCGATCCAGCGGGCCATAGAGCTTCTGTTCCCGAGCCTGTACCTTCCCATACGGGATGAGACCCTAATCGTTGACAACCTCCTCCTCAACCCCTCCTTTGAGACCGGAACATTCACGAGCTGGACGGACAAGGGGTCCCCCTCTAAGTCGGCCTCAACGACCCGGTTCGTGCATGGCTCCCAGTCCGCTGGCATCGCCGCAACCGGCGCGGTGGAGGGGCTGGAGCAGGACCTGTTTCTCACCGTCAACATCGATCAGATTGTGGGCAAGACCCTGAGGGTTCGCGGCTGGGTGTGGGACGACGCATCGGACTCCTCCCGCCTCCGGGTATCCTTTGATGGCTCGTCCTTCACCAGCGGCCCCTATCACAGCGGGGACGCTGAGTGGGAGGGCCCCTCGGTTCACTACATCGATGCTGGTATCCCCGCAGACGCCACTGAGATCATGATCTCATGCGAGGTGGCATCGGGCGAGACCGGGTACTTCGACCTCGTCGTGGCCTGGATTGACCCCATTCACCGATACACCCTGCCCACGACGCTGGTGGGGGACCCCGCGTTCATCTCCCAGCAGGTAGACGCCAGTGCCCCGGACGGTCCCTACCGCCCCATTGGTCACGGGAACCCCCCTAAACCCGGAAGGATTCTCCGGATCGAGGGTCGCGACTACCTCTCCCGGCCCGCCTCTGACACGGCCACTGTGGAGGTCGATGGGGCGAGGGTGGACCTGATAGTGGCCCGCGCTCTTGAGTGGCTCTACCAGGCGCTCTCGCGTCAGTCAAGGGGTGAGGAGAGACAGGCATACAGGGAGATGATGCGAGAGGCCCAGGGCGAGCGGCTGGAACTGGAGCAGAGAGCGGGGATACGGATGACCCCGATGAGTGCCGATATCCTCCGGGAGTCCTACACGGAAGAGGATGCGTCCGGTCGATATCTGGTCCTGAGTACGTGGCGGTAGATGGCTAGGGGCGACGTCGAGCTCAATGCCATTGGCTACAAGGTAGTCACGGGTACCCACCACGGTGTCGAGTTCCAGGTTCAGGAATTCACGACACAGCAATTCCTCACACCATTCACCACTGCGGGCCGCCTGAGACCAGAGGATTCGCGCACCCACCAGAAATTCCTGTTCCCCAACTTTAGCCTCGGCCTCGGGATTAATCGAATACCCTCCGACTCCGCGTTCAAGCCCGAGATGTATCGACGCTTCTGGTCCACCACCACCGCTGATACCCGCTTCTCTAGTGGGGTGTATCTTCCACTACTGGCCACGGCCATGACGGACGGCACATCCTCAGACGAGTTGGAGGTCATTCGGTGCTCGGCTACATTCAAGGGCAACTTCTGGGCCCTGTGGGAGGACGATACCGGCACCAACATCATCGCCAGGACCCACGATGCGACCAATGTCCGGTGGGAGGGCGGTGGTGCAGTCAACGAGTCTGGGTCTGCCCAGGTTGCCCTCGATCTAATGGCCCACAAGACAAAGCTAATCGCACTCACGGCGGTTAACAATGACCACGCGGTGTACATGTCCGCTAACGGGGTGGACTGGGCGGGGGCGGGCACGACTGTGCTGGACCTGAATCTGCTGACCAATAGTGTCACCGCTCACGAGGACATCGATGCGGGCCTCCTGGCGCAGATTGGTGGGGAGGCGGTCGCTATCCTATGGGAGGAGGTCAATGGCCAGATCGCCTTTTTCAGCTCCGCGGACATAGGTGAGACCTGGGCAGCCGAGAACGTGGACATCGCCTCGAGCAATGGTCCCCAGGGCGTGGTGGTCGCAACGGGCATCGACAACGAGCAGAAGATCTATGTCTTCACCCGCGAGGGTGTCTGGGAGATCGATACCGCGGCATCCCAGTGGACCGCGGACATGGTGTATCCGATGTCACCAAACCCGCACAACGGACGCAGGGCCACTCTTCATGTAGACGGCTCGATATGGTTTGCACAGGGTGTAGACAACGACCAACCCCCCTCGGTTTTTCGGATGACCACAACCTCTGGCCAGAGGGTTATATCACAGGTCCCGAACGACTTCTCGATGCACGACGGCCTTGGCTCTGCGGAGCTGGGACCGATCAACTGGATGATATCCGTTCCCAGCGGTGTGGTGTGCTCCCAGGGGGGCGGCATTGCCTCGAGGAACGCTAGGATCTGGCAGCACAACGGGCGCGGATGGCACTCTCTGTATAAGAACACTACCGCCGACGAAAAAATAGAGTGGATAGGTGCGACCGCAGACGACTCCTCGTCCGGGAACGCGCTATTCCCGCGGCTGGTCTTTGCGGTGCGGGACTCGACAAGTGATAGTGACACGTACTACCTTGACGAGCCGTGGATTAATCCCTCGTCCGGGGTGACCATATCCAGGCAGGCCTCGGGCATAGTGGCCATTCCGTACATGGACGCGGGGCTCCCCTTCGACTCTGGAACGTGGCTGCGAGTCGCCGTCAATGCCGAGGACCTGTCCGCCAGCACCTCCGGGGAGTACATAAACCTAGACTACGGCATCACCACTGACCTGGGCGCACCGACAGCCCGGAACGCAAGCGATCTTGGGAATATACTGAGCGGGACGACCAGTATCCTATTGCCGTCCACCGCGGGGGGCAGCGATAATGGTACGGGACAGGCGGGCCACACACTGGGCCTGGAGGTGGTTTTACACCGGGACGGGGGATCCGCCACGCAGACGCCCGTGCTGAAAGACGTGGAAGTGGCCGTCATTAAGCCCACGGGCACGTTGCGGGGATTCAGGTTCACGATTGACATCGCGGAGTCCGGCAAGGTGGGGCCCGGGGGCAAGTCCTCCCCCCCTGAGGCTGTCCGCACCAGGCTCGAGGCGGCTCGGGACCTGGGCTACCTCCCCGCACTACGGATCGCCGGGGGCGGCATCGTGTACGTGCGGATCATATCCATAGAGTGGTACGTGTCCCTTCAGGATGCAGCAACCCGTTCCGCTCCTAGCACTCTGGCCCAGAGGGCGGGGTATGCCGTGGTGACATGCGAGGAGGTAATATAATGCCAAGCAGGACGGAGAAACAACGAAAATTCATGGAGGCCGATCTGGGCAGGAAGAGGGCCGGGAAAAGACCAAGACAGGCATGTCGGAGAAACAGCTCAAGGACTTTGTCAGGAAGAAGAAGTAATGAATGACGGGCTGCTGCCCACCGGGTCCCCGGAATGACTACACCGCAGGAGCAGGAGTTCCACCTTCAGACCGCAAAATCCCTTGGCCGTATCGAGGCAGTCGGGATAGAGACGCAGCGTCAGGTGACCGCCTTGAACGCCACGGTATCTGTGGATAGTCAGCGCATCTCTAAACTAGAGGGCAGCCTGAAGGCCCTGAAGGCGCTTGGGGCACTGATCATCGCGGGGGTGGTAGCGGCTACGGGTGTGGTGGCGGCGCTGTGGCGGCACTAGATTAGATAAAGCCCCTGAGTCTCTTGGAGCGGCTTGGGTGCCTTAGTTTCCTCAGTGCCCGCATCTGTATCTGGCGTATGCGCTCCCGTGTTACACCCAGCTCATGCCCGACTGCCTCAAGGGTCATGTCCGGCTGGCCATTCAGGCCGAATCGCAACTGGAGCACCCGTTGCTCACGGTCGCTGAGGCCTGCAAGGCTTTGCTGTAGAGCGTCACGCAAGGGGGCGTCTAGTATCGCCGCATCCTCCGTTGAGAGGCTGTCCTCATCGGCAATAAACTCCACCTCTGGGGCCTCTCCAGAGAAGAAGCCGTCCTCGTCACGGAAGCGGCGCGTATACCGGACTCGCCCCGTGCTGAAGTCCCTTGCGGAGTCCAGCGTCCTCAGGCGTCGGTCAATGCCTTCCTGGCGAGTCCACCACTGGGGCAGCCGCTCACTAGCCCGTGCCTCTGGATAGGACTCTCTCAGTCTTTCAACGCTCGCAATGATTTGGTTCCTGGCCCTCGCTCGCTCGCCCTCGGTCCGGAGGTATTCCGGAATCCTCACGGCGAGGTCCAATTGCCTCAGTTCGGAGATGTGGGTGAGATAGGCATAACGGATGCAGGCAGCGGCATAGGTGCTGAACTTTCCGAGCGAGGGATCCCAGTTGTAGCAGCAGTGAAACAGCGTTATCGCTAGCTCGCCAACCAGGTCGTCGTACTCTTTCTTTGCTCGCATTGGACGCAAGACCCAGTGGATCAGCGGCATGTTGAGGCTCACCACCGACCACGCGGCGGAGAGGTAGTCCTTCTGCTTGCGGCAGTCCGCTCCGTTCTGCCCATAAGCCCACTTCAATGCCTGGAGGTCTTCAAGGGCCTGATCCCGCTCACCGCTGTTAGCCACCGTCCACCGGCCCCATCCGGGTCCGCGCCGACCGCGTCGCACCCTCCACGCGCGTTTGGCCCGGAAACTCGTTGCCGCAGGGCTCACACCGCCAGGCTGTCATCAATATAAGCTTTGGCTCGCCGGGTCTCTAAGCTCCTCGACTATGGCGCCGCTGATTATGTCCAGCCTGAAGCTGGCCTTTGTCGTGCCCATCCCGGTCGCGGCTTCTACCGCCGCGCGTATGGCATCGCGTAGCTCCCCGAGTGCGTATCGCCGTGTCTGCTCGGCCCGCAGCTCACGCTCCACTGATATCCGGTGCGGCACCCAGTGCCTACGCTGCCCGTTCTCGTCCATCGGCACGCGGGGCGAGCCCGACCTCTGGCGTTTGCCCCACAACCGAAACGTAACCCACTCGGTCCGCGGTTCCTCGCCTCCCCAGGTGGCCCGGAAGGCCCCGCGCCATGGCACCCGGACGGTGAGTACATCGAGCCGGGAACGCGGGTCTGCACGTTCCCGATCAGGTCCCGGCTCGATCCCTATCTGCGTCTCGTTATCCATCTGCTGTCTATCTCCTAGGCTATCTATCGGGCCGGGCTCCCGCGTTGGGCCACGCCAGCCACAGTGGCATACGGTGATGTGATCGAGCCTGTCGAAATACAGCCCCCCGGTCTCGCCGCAATGAGCGCACGGTGATGGGGCGATCACGCTTCCACCTCCTCGACCTCAACCACGACCTTGATGTCCTCCCGGTGCTTGACCCGGACGTACTCCACATACGGACCGTCCACATACGATGGTCCATCGTCCGGGAGCACCCCGTAATCCACTATCTCGTCCAGTGCTGCCTTCATGCCCTGGGCAAAGCCGTCATGGTCGATGGGCTTGCCGCACCAGTACGAGGTGTATGTGATGCGGGCCCTGGCCCAGGGCAGGGACTCGATGATCTCAGATCCAACGCCCTCCATGAGGCGCACCCAGACGGCTTCCCTCAACTCCTTTACCTTGCGGTGCCGCACGACCCAGTGCGCGGGTCGTGCGTTTCCGCGCAGCTCAGGCGGGGGTTGGAAGGGCAGCTCAAACGTGATCTTACGTGGCATGATACCCCTGGTGCTCCTCCGGGCCTAGCATGGGCACTGACAGGCCTCTGAGGAGCACCCGTGCTCGTCCACATCCTGGTTGCGCCCGGTCCAGCAGTCCGCGCAGAAGTACAGCCGCCACAGTCGCCGTCCCTCCTCCCGCTCCGCCTCCTCCTGCTCCGCCTCGTACCGAGTCCGCAGCGCGAGCCATACATCAGTGTTCTCGTCAGGCGATTGCGTCATCTCTTGCGCTCCATCCGTGCTGACTCTGCATTTCGCGCGGCATCCTCGTACTCGTGCAGCCGCCCTCCCGACGCAAGGGGGAAGTAACGGTATCGCACACCCCCCTGGTCCCTCTCCTCCGCCTCAGCAACCACAAGTTCGCCGAAGTCCCGGATTTTTGTCAGGCCGGTGACCACGGCTTGGTACGGCACGCCCGTCTCCTGACTGAGTTCCGACCCAGACAGCCCGGGCCGCTGGGCGATCACGCCCAGTAAATACAGGCCACGGCAGTAGTTGGCACCCATCCATGAGACGCCCTTGCGGCTGAGGCACTCCCCACACGACGGGCATACAGAGTCGTTCACGCCCCCCTCCTATTCCAAGGATGTGTTGTGTGTGTGTATATACAAGTGTGCTTACACACACACATTGTTTGATTGTCATGTGTCTCACTACCCGTGTACCCTACACACATTAGTGGTGCCTATCGGCCTGGGCTAGGCCGTAGGGCTGTTCCCGCCCCGCCTTGGGCAGCTTAACAAAGGCCGATGAGTTCAGTACCTGGTAGAGATTTGAGCGGTCTATGTCGAGCGCCTCGGCGATCTCCGTCGCTGAGGCCGCCCCGGTTGGGTGATTTTCCAGGAGGGCCCGGATCAGTTGCAGGCGTGACATCTTCTGTCCCGAGGTAAGCTCCGGGAACTCCCTCGCCTGAGCCGGCCGTATCTCTGTGAGCCCGGACCCGTCCTCCGCGAACCCCAGCGCGTAATAGGATGTGGCCGGGAAGGCCATGTCATTGGCCTTAACCACCCTCAGTGCCACCCCACGGGTGAGGTCCTGGCGCTCCGAGAGCAACTGAATGCCAACGTCCTCCCCCGCATCGAACATGACGCTCCCGTAAACATGATCCTTATCGCCCCGTGGGGGATGCCCGATTGCCAGCCAGGCACAGCCCAGGCTGTTCATCAGATTAACAAATATGTTACCCGTTTCATTGCTCACCAGATCCCCCAGCCCAGTCCGCGAGATGGAGTCCAGGATCACAAGCCCGTCCGGGTTGGCCTGTCCCCATGTCCTGACGCTGGCAACCACCGCCGCTAGGCCCGTGCCCCTTGCGTGGAGGTAGGACACCCCGGTTGCACCGGTGATCCCAAGCGCCCGCCTGAGCCGGTACTCACGCGCCGCGAGGCTTTCCTTTGACCTCTCAAGATTGACATACACCACCGGTGCGGGGTACTCGATCTGCCAGAGGTGGTTGAGGCCCAGGCTTAGACACACAGCCATCGCCTGGCAGAGATAGGACTTGCCCCCGCCCTGCTCCCCGAACAGGATCGTGCCCGCGTTCCTAATAACGTATGGCCTCAGTGTCCATGGGCTGGCCCTCGGGGGTGTCTCTGCTGGCTCAAAGGTCTCTATCTCAAACTGGCTCTGCTCGTACTCCCGGATAACCCACAGGCAGAGAAGGTCGAGGTCGTGCGCGACACTCTCTTTGGGGTAGGCGCCCTCCAGCACCGTGCCAAAGGCGGCACTGGCCCGACGAGCGAGGCGGTTACGGTCCTCGGAGCGCCCGATGTTGAAGGTGTCGTGCCCGAACACACGCCCCTCGGTTGTGAGGGCCACGAATGCGTGCATCCCGGTGCTCGTCCTGCGGATATCGCGCAGGGTGATTGTTACTATGACCCCGGGCGCGGGCTCACGGGGCCAGTCAACGCCCTGGCTAGAGCGGATTAAGTTCTCGAGGGCCGGTGGTATCGCCAATTTTGGTCACAACTCCCTTCCGGTACGCACTGGCAACCGTCTGTTCAACCTCGTGGTTCGTCATGTCGTGGTTGGCCTCGTAGGACTGCCGCGTTCGAGTGATGAGCAACGGCAGCGCCTGCTCGAATGGCATCCCAGCCTCTCTCAGCTTATGGGCCTCCACAAACAGTGTGTTGTTGCGATTGCCGTCCGCGACCTCATCCAGCCAGGGCCTTACACCCTCTGCTGGTGTCCCATCAGCCCGGGTGACGGTGGGCTCATACCTGTCGGGGTGCAGGTATTGCAGGCGTGCGCTGAGTAGCCTCCAGAGGGCCGCCATGCTCTCCCACTCCAGGAGGGTATCGCGCACGATAGAGTACCCGGGCGATGGGGGCGCGGCCACCTGTGTGCCCGCGGCCTTGTGCTCGATGTAGAGCCGCTCGCCCTCCCAGGAGACGGGGAACTTTGAGGAGGGGGACGGCTTGATCTCTGTCAGGTACAGGTGCATGTTGCCCCGCGCGGTTCGTACCGCATAGACCCCCTGGTCGTGGGTCTTGATGATGTCATACACCGCCCGTGCCAACGACTGGGAGTCGATGTCTATCACGGCGAGGTTGCTTGATGCCGATCCAAGCAGGATGCCCAGCCCGGCCGCGCCCTCCCAGGGGAGTGCATCGATGGTCGGCATGTGCTGCCGAATGTTGGTCCAGTCGGTGACGATGGGACGCTTGGCGTAGCCCTGCGGATCGAGCTTCAGGGGCATACACGTCCACCGGTGTTGGTTGTAGTAATCCTCGGCAGCCTGGTGAAACGGAGTCATCGCGTCCCCTTAAATAAAAACATAAAAACCGCTCATCGCGCTGTGCCTTCGGTTGCCTGCTGGGACACCCGACGATACCTGCGATGAGCGGCTAGGTTCGCGTATTGTACGGCATCGTTCGTGTCCCAGCAAGCCCGAGGGTACTACGAGTCTCGGCGGGGTGTCAAGGCATCAGGATCTTGAACTCCCCTGTCCCCGCACATGGCTGACACTTATAATGCCCTTCATCTGGGTCCACGCCCTGGCCCGATGGACTCCAGGCATGCTCGCTTCGACCACGGCAGCACTGGCACGTCAGGAACCAATCGGTGCGAGAGCCTACGATCTCCGGACACGAGAAATTACCGCCATCGAGCGCGTCGTCTAGAGAGCAGCACTCCTCGGCCTTTACGGTGCGTCCGTCGATGAGAATGGTCTGGATCATTTCTCCCCCCCCATAAAGTTAATTTTATTTCTGTGATCCGCGTTATCCTACCGACGTGGTGGTCGCGGGCCGACCGAGGCAGTAGCCGCTTACGTCCCCGCCGCGTGGACAAGACGACGGCGGCGAACCCGCGTTGGGGGTACTTAGGCCAGATCCGCAGGGTGCGGCTCACCCGTATCGATCTCGTCACGCAGGGCGGTGGCATCGATGGTGGTGGATGCGGCGGCGGGGCCTGATGCCCGCCGGGTGATTGTCTCTTTCGGCTGATTGCAGAATGGCTCACCCTCCGCTGCTGGTGGATGCGCGTATCCGAATCCGTTAGCTTTCATGGCCTTTGTTAGATACCATGATCTGTTATGCTTTTCGCACCATTCACCCTTCTCAGCGCCCTGGGGGACACCGCCAGCCCCGGTGCGTGGTACCTGTGGTGAGATAGGCCGCACTGGGCGTGACTCCCCTATCTCTCCAGTCTTGGGATCAACCTCGACGAGCTGAGCGCCTGGGATGGTCTCCGTCTCGGTCTCGTCTAGCCAACCCAATCCAACGAGGGCGAGTGTGGCACGGCGGCGGGCCTTGGTTTCGGTCTTCATGATCGCGTTGGCGAGGTTGTCTCCCTTGAGGCCAGCCACTGAGACCACGCCTGTCGCATCCACATACCGCCCCTCTGGCGTGTGGGCCCGGTACGTCACGATACGGGCATCCTCATAGGTCTCCACTGATCTCATCTCTAGGCTGATGCCGTGGATGCGCGTTAGTTGCTCTGCCGCATCTTTTTTGGCGTACAGAGTGAGCTTGCCACTAAGCCTCAAATACTCAAACGGCCTCGTCAGTGGATTGAGTCCCAGGCTCTCGCACACGGAGTTGTAGTACGAGACCCTCTCAGGAGAGCCCAATTGTGATAGGTCCCCCTCGATGATGACTCGCTCCATGACACCGTTCGTGGTCCTATTTGCTATAGCGTTTTCGTTAGTCACTTACTGCCTCCTTCTTTGCTCGAATAGCTGTCGCAGGGACACTCGATGTGCCAGCATATCGTTCGTCGGCCCGATGGCCATTGGAAATGGGAGCTTGGGGCATGGCCACACAGGCACGGACTGGCCTCATCGGCCTGCACGGCCAGGATATGCTCACAGTGTCCCCGTGATGTTGTCCCCGAGCCGCACGCCTTGCAGTCCCACCAGCCCTCCTCCAGATCGTCAGACCCGTAATGATGAACGGCTATAGCTTGGTCGGACCAGGATTGGCCGTCCGGGATGTCCATCGTATCATCCAGGCGCACCAGCCACGTCCCGGCCACTGGGCTCCTGATGCCTTTTCGGGAGGTCATCATCAGAATCCACCCCCCCAGCCCTGGTACGCACACGGGCCGCACTTCATACGGGCCTCTACCCTAGCATCTCCGGGGCGCTCCTCGCCACATTCGCCGCAGCGCGGGATATCGGAGTCAGCTATAGCCTCCTCGATCCGTTGGATTCTCGATTGTACCGCATCCCACATGAAGCCCTGTTTAGATTGATGTCCCGAGGGCCCCACCCCCTTGCTGATGACCTGATCGGCCTCCTCATTGGTTACCGATAATGATAATCGCCTCGGGCGTTGCCTATTCCAATCGTCCTTCCAGTGGTATTTCTTCATTTACCCCTCCTCGTGTTCACCAGTATACATGAGTGTGCACCTAATGGTCAATTGCTCGTCCTGTGCCTACTCCCCGGCGGCTGGGTAGCGGGCCTCCATCTCTCGGACCAGGGAGTCAGATGCGGCGAGGATCTCGTCCTCGGTGTACCCGGTTCCCTCGACCGTTGTGTCCCATACTCGCTGGCCTTTGGTGCTGATCGAGACATGCACTCGCCGCCGCAGGCCGCTTCGCGGTTCTGAGGCGATCTGCGCGGGACTGGCTAGTGGACCAGGCCCCTGGTCCGCCCGGCACGCCTCGTAGGCGGCATCCACTGGCTCCGTGGCCGCCCGCGCAGCCTCATTCGCGGCGTCCAGGACGGGATCGAATTCAGCCTCGATCTGTGCGGCCTTTTCTGCGGCATCGTATGCAGCCTCGATCTGTGTATACAGGGTGTCTGGTGTCGCACTGCCTCGTAGTATCATTTGCGCCTCCCTTTCCATCTGTTTTTGATCTTCGCACTCGCAGGCGTAGGAGCCTGCCGGGGCCGGGTCACTTGGGCGCAGCACGCCTCCGCATGTGCCGCAATACACGTCTCCATCGGGCATGTAAATCTTCAATGTCCTATACCTCCCTCATGTCGATTCTGGGGCTCTCAGAAGCCACGTAGAGCCACGTTAGTGTTCGGGGCGTGGCCTTACCCCCGTTGCGCCAGTACCTTGAGTGCTTGTCCATACTCCCAATCGAGGTTGCGCTTGAGTGTCTGCCGCATTTTCGCCTGCACCTCGCCGTGAGTCTCTGGGAATCGGTCAATATCTACGCCGTACAGTGCGGCGAGAATCATCCGCACCTTCAGGACTTTCGGCGGATCCATCAGTAGATCGAAAATTTGCTCTTGTTTCGTCATGTCCTGCCTCCCTCAGTTCGATTCTGGCATGTCGCCGCGTACACCGATATGTATTGCGCCATCCCCGTCCCGGTATATGTTTACCGGTGGGTCATAGCATGGGTTAATGCCACGTATTGCAGCCAGTGCAGGTGCGTCATCGATGGCGCATGAGTTCGCGCCGTGCAGGTAGTCATAGGCTGCGATTTGCTCGGCCACGTCTCGCAGAGCGGCGAGGAGTTCGGGCGCGGCCTCAAAGACGGTGAGGTCTATCGTCTGTGGCAAACGCTCATCTTGTTGTTCCATGTGTCCTACCTCTCCTTCACTAAAACGGTGCAGCTCAGCCCTATGCTTATCGGGTTACGAGGTAGACGTTATGTTCGGTGCCAAAATGGCATGTGCGAGAGACGCCCCACGAATCAAACTTATCGGCCCACTCCCCTTGAGCCTCAAAGCCATCCTCAGTGACGATGGCGGGTATATCTAGCCCCTCTGGGTACGAGCCATACCGCACGGTATCCCCAACATGCAGGTCTTCACCGTTTGTGTCAATCCAGACGCCATCGCCGTCCATGCGATCATCTGGCGGGTTAACGTAGTCGTAGTTCATTGGCACGATTACACTCCTTCTCACTCAGGCTATGCGTGTTATGGGTTCACACGCCCCGCAGTCGGCCTCAAGCGTGTCCCCGATGGCGGGGGGCGACCTGAGCCACTGTCGGAGCCTATCGGACGTGTCCCCCTGTAGCTCCAGCGTATCCAGCGCATTATCAATTAGTGTATGCAGGTACTCGCTACCCTCGCACCCGTCCTCACCGATGGCGTATACCTCGTTGTGGCGTTGTTTGAGGCTCATTAGTTGCCCCCCCTGCGCGGCTTGGCGATTGATGCCCTCGATTTGGAATTTGTAGGCTACCCCGTCGGACAGCCGTTTAGCGGCCACGGGATACTTGGGCCGCCTCTGGTTAAAGCCTGTGACCTCGTACTCTCGTCCTTTTTGGACGAACCGGAACCCGATCCCGAACTTGGCACCAAGCATCTCCGCATCCCGATCGGAGGCCGCTTTCGCCGTCGCACCTCCGACGGTAAGGTCAAAGTTGAGCCGGGCCGTATGCCCACCGTATCGCCCCCCACTATAGGTCGCCGTGATGCCATATTTGTTGACGGCCCGTTGTATGACCGCTGTTAGCTCCTC
>Ga0114899_1000346_pt1 | contig 34899 bp, 36 predicted proteins | sample MalvireepMed_215_FD_83497 | JGI IMG/M metagenome (GOLD analysis project Ga0114899, IMG submission 83497) | Marine viral communities from the Global Malaspina Expedition - Malaspina viral metaG DeepMed_215 | ecosystem: Environmental > Aquatic > Marine > Oceanic | place: Mediterranean Sea...
AGCCTATTCTTCTTCTTGTTAACAAAACTCAGACTACGCTGCCGAACCGCATTTTTATCGGCAATGAGCCTTTCAAATTATAGTGAGTTTGGTTTAATCGTATGTGCAGTAAGCGTCGGCCATGATTTATTACCTAAAGAGTGGCTGGTTATTTTGGCGCTAGCGGTGGCAATCTCCTTCATTTTTTCTAGTATCATAAATATAAAAGCGCATAAGTTCTATCAACAATGGAATGAACAAATTAAGAGCTTTGAACATCCAGATCGGTTGCCGGAAGATACCTTTTCATTACCACATAATGCCACAGTCTTGGTTATCGGTATGGGGCGAGTCGGTAGTGGTGCCTATGACACACTAAGAGATGAGCTGAAAAAAAGTGTCTGTGGAATTGATGTCGACCGAGACAAGGTCAAGCGCCAGTGCAAAAAGGGAAGAAATGTCATCATGGCAGACGCCGAAGATCCTGACTTTTGGGCTCACAGCGACCTAGACTCTATCCACTTAGTAATGTTTTCGATCCCTAACCACACAGATATTTTAGAAGCATTAAAGCAACTGGAAATCGCAGGTTATCAAGGTAAGACCGCAGGGATTGCTCGTTATAAGGACGAAGAAAATGAGTTAACCAATGCTGGTATCGACGTAGTGTTTAACTACTACGCAAAAGTCGGCGCTGGCTTCGCCGAACAGACGGTTCACTTATTCGACTCTAAAGAAAATGTAATTTGATCAGGTTAAATATTAGAAGACGCTTTGATGTATACGGTAGTTGTTGACAATAAATAAGCATCGTTCTCCACTGTAAATCTTTTGGGCCTGGCTGTTGAACTATAGAAGTATTATCAATCAAATACTTGATTGATAATACGCAATAACTATTGTCCTTTTTTACAATAGACCTTGGCGGTTCTTGGAGTATAAATACCACTCGTTAACACTCCCAGAAAACCATCTAAAAAACTCAGCTTACTCTCAACTTTAATAATATTTTCGGTACCATGACAAATTTTTGCTGCGTCCAATTCATTTTCCTGTCCAACACCAGCGACAAAGAAATTTTGCATTCTTTCTTCTTTCTCTACATTGGCGTTGCCGATAGAATTAACATGGTAAGTTTGGGTTGCACAGCCATTAAGCAGTAGTAAGGTAAGTATTAAATTGAACTTTTTCATGGGTCAGTCTCGTTAGTTGTTTGATTAATCTTATGTTGAAAGTGAGTGTAGAGGTTACTTAATGAATGATGGCTGAACACAATTATTTAGCTCTCTATTTAGCCTCCAGTTAGTAAAATTTAACTATTCCCATCAGGGTCTAACATAAGGTATAAATAACAATCCCTAAACTCCCCTTCGTTTTTAATTTGCACTCACTCAGATAGCATTAGTTAAAGCGGCTGGGTTTATAACTAGTAATCAGCAAAGGCCAAAAATATGATTGACTTTAGAAGTGATACTGTCACTAAGCCGTGTGAAGGAATGCGTAAGGTGATGGCGAATGCCAAAGTCGGTGATGATGTCTATGGTGACGATCCCACGATTAATCAATTAGAACTAAAAGTAGCTGCACTCACAGGTCAGCAGAAAGCAATGTTAGTTCCCAGTGGCACCCAGAGCAATTTAATCGCGTTATTAAGTCATTGCGGGCGCGGCGATGAGTATATCGTCGGTCAAGATTATCACACTTACTTTTATGAGTCCGGAGGCGCAGCTTGTTTAGGCGGTATTCAGCCACAACCAATCCACGTCGAGCAAGATGGCAGCCTAGACTTAACAACAGTAAAAAAGCGCATTAAACCAGATGATTTTCATTTTGCCAAAACACGTTTATTGTCTCTTGAAAATACCCATTCGGGCAAAGTGATCGACAATCGTTATTTCAGCGACGCGATTGATTTAGCCAAACAACATCAGCTAGCGGTTCATTTAGACGGCGCTCGCGTATTTAACGCCGCTGCCGCACAAAACATCACGGTTAAGGAAATAACTCAAAACTTTGACAGCGTCTCTGTTTGCTTTTCAAAAGGAATGGGCGCGCCAGTCGGCTCCATGCTTTGTGGCTCTGAAGACTTTATAGCTGGCGCGAGGCGCTGGCGGAAAATGGTCGGCGGTGGCATGCGGCAAGCTGGAATTTTAGCCGCAGCGATTGATTATGCGCTGGACAATAACTTTAGTAAATTGGCCGCAGACCATCAAAGTGCCCAGTACTTAAAAACGCAGTTAGAAGAAATCGATGAATTAACTGTCGAAGCAGCAAATACCAACATGCTGTATTTTAGTTTTAAAGACAATGAAACTGGACACAATGTTGCACAACATTTGTTAACTAAGAACATTTTAATTTCTGCGGGAAAACATGTCAGGTTGGTTACCCATCTAGACATTAGTGAGAGAGACATCAATCGATTTATCCTCGAGTTAAAGAAGGCATTAATCGCCTAGTTAGAAATTTGGTTCTGAACAAAAATTTCCAGAAATAAATACCGGCTATAAAATAAAAGCCTCAGGTTTGAAGAATATGGCAAACCAGCAGTTAAAGGTCTAAGCTTGATGGGATGAGTGAGAATTTAACACTCTTATCCAACAAGAGTTGTTTGATGCTCTTAAAGGGTCCTTGTTATGTCTCTTTTCATAATTGCCAGTAAGTTAATGTTCTAACATTTTTTCAGTCTAAATTAGGGGGAGGACTTTTATATGTGCCAAAACAAATCAACCACGTCACTAGGTTTTACTGAAGAAAAAGTTCCGGTTGGCTCGCATATCTGTCAAATTTTTAGTGACAGCGATGAGCGGAATGACTCTTTACTCAAGTTTTTACTCAGTGGTGTTAGAGAAGGTGAAAGGACCACAGGTTTTTCCGATGAATTGAGCGAACAGACACTAAGAGAGTATTTTTCTTCCAATGACATCGAGTATGAAGAGCATAAGAAAAATAATGTAGTTTCACTCAATGGGGCAAGAGAGGTTTATATACCTGACAGTATTTTTGACCCTGACCGCATGTTAGACACCCTGCGTAATTTTCATCGGGAGTCTTTAGAGTTGGGATTTACTGCTGCTCGCGCAATTGGAGAAATGGTCCCTGAAGTACAAAATGTACCGGGAGGTTCTCGGCTAACGGAGTATGAGTCTCGAATCACACTACTTCTAAAAGAGTATCCAGTAACTACGGTGTGCCAGTACGATACCAATTTATTTAGCGGCTCTGTCATCATGGATGTTTTAAGAGTTCACCCTCATGTGATTATTCGAGGCGCAGTGGTTCATAATCCGTTTTACTTACAACCGCATGAAGTTCTAGGGAGCGGTTCATAGGCTCTTAATTTAGAAGACTTTCGATGCAACAGCCATCAATAAAAATATTGAGTCAAATCGCACTTATTCAAAGCGTGCTGATTACGTTACCAGACAAGCACCAAATGCTAGAATTTGTTTGCAGCGGCCTAGAGGATATTCCAGGCGTTGCTGGCGTAGATTATTGTATTCATGAAAATAGTATAGAGCAGAAAACACCATCAAATAACAATGATATATCGCTCCGAAATTTTTTAATAAAATTGAAAGATCAGATTTTTGCTGAGCTGATATTTGAAATTTCAGACTCAAACTCGTTTAACCCTTACCCCCCATTTATAATGAATTTAACCAGTATGCTTGCGATCATTTTTGAAGAACGACGGATGAAAGCTCTTAGTTATGAACGTACAATAGCGCTTCAAAAGAGTGAAGTACTTGAAAAATTGGCACTAGGCGCTCCGCTCAATGAGGTGCTCACTGCGTTAGTTGTCAATTACGAAAATCATAGTCCTGACACGCTCTGCTCAGTTCTTCTGGTGGACAAAGATGGCAAACATCTTGATTATGTTGCCGCCCCCAATCTACCTAATTTTTATAAAAAAGCGGTTAATAATATGAGTGTTGGACTTGACGCTGGTCCCTGTGGCGTCTCGGCATTCACCGGAAAACGAGTTATCGTAGATAATTTAAAGGGTTACCAGTATCGCTCAAACTACAATCAGTTTGCTGAAAAGGCTGGCTTACATGCTTGTTGGTCAGAGCCGATTAAGTCTTCCTCTGGCGATACTTTGGGAGCATTCACCGTTTACTATTGTGAGTCACGCTCGCCATCGCAATCAGATCTGAGGTTCATTCAGGATTCCGCACGATTAGCAGCTATTACTACCGAACGTCATACAACCGTAAACTCAATTAAAGAAAGTGAGGAGATGTTTAGGTCCTTGTTTGAACAAGCTGGAGGCTATGCGATGATTCTTGAGCCTACTAAAAGTGGTATTCCAAAAATTTTGGATGTTAACCAAGCAGCCTGCTTAGCTCACGATTATACTAAGAGTGAAATGATTGGAAAACTTGTTGCAGAGCTTGATGATGAAGAAGGTAAAAAGCTCTGTATAGAAAGAACAAAACTCATCATGTCTGGTAAACCTTTTACCATTGAAACCAACCATGTTCGCAAAGATGGTTCAATTTTCCCGGTCGCAGTTTTTGCAAATAAAGTTCAGCTTGAAGGCAAACCACCAATTATATTAACCACTGAGTACGACATAAGTGAACGTAAGAGATCTGAAGCGAAATCCGCCGCTCTTTTGCAACAAAATAGCAACCTTACCAAACGACTATTCAAGCTTCAAGAAGATGAGCGTCGTTATATTGTTAGCGAACTACATGATGAACTCGGTCAATGGATTACAGCACTAGACCTTAGCGCGCATTACATCAGCATGCAAAGCAAAGATACCTCTCAAGACATTTTTGAAAGGGCCGAAGAAATTAAACGAAATATTAATCAAATGCACGATACCATTCGCGGCATGATCGATCACCTTCGTCCCACATTATTGGACTTAGTCGGACTATCGGGTAGTCTTAAAGGGTTAATAGAACAATGGCAGTTTCAAAACCCACAAATCATGGGTTCGTTATCCATAGACGCTAAATTAGACGAGTTAGATGATGACCTCTCAGTAACAATATATCGAATTATTCAGGAGAGTTTAAACAACGCTGCAAAATATAGTAAAGCTGATGCTGTCACAGTTCAAATAACGAGTCAGTTTGAAAATTTAGAAAAACCGGAGAACTTAATACTGACCATAAAAGATAACGGATGTGGTATCGACACTTTGCAAGATTCAAAAGGAACAGGTTTACACGGTATGCACACTCGAGCGCTCGCAATTGGCGCTGACTTTACCCTAGAGAGCTACAAAGGAGAAGGATTAAGTATCAAAGTGGAGTTTCCAATGAAAAATAAAGAAAAATCAAAATAACTGTTAGTTGACCCCACACTAACCTATCACTCTAAAATTATTGTTCAGTCAATTCATCGTAACCCAAAACATTATTTGCCAATGCAAGCCGTAAAAGCTCGAACCGATTCTTGACTTCAAGTTTCTTAAAAAGATTAGCTTTATGCGTATGTACAGTTTTAGGTTGGACATCAAGTTTAGTTGCAATTTCTTTGACAAAAAAACCTTTAGCTAACAATTTAAATATTTCAAATTCTCTGTCGGTTAGTCTATTTATATTGTTATTACTTTGTTCGATATGACTACTTTTAACATTAGCTGCAACATCCTGGCTTAGGTAGGTTTCACCTTTTAATACAAACTTGATAGCGTCGACAAGTTCGACTGGCGCAATACGTTTTGATAAATACGCCAATGCACCGTTATTTATTGCTTGAGAAACATAAGGTTCGTTGTCATACATACTTAAAGCAATGATGCGAATTTGAGGGTATTCGGAATTAACATAACCCATTAATTCGATGCCGCTTTTTCCTTGCAGTGATACGTCAACAATAAGTAGATCAACACACTGCTTGCGCAGTCCCTCTACTGCATCATCATAACAAGAGTACTCATCAGAAACAGTTAAACCTTGTTCAAGTTCAATGAGCCTTTTGAACCCCTCTCTGACTATTTCATGATCGTCAACAACTCCAATACTTACCATTCACCTATTCCATTAAATTTAACTGATTTCTATTTTCTGCCTATTAGTGCTATTTTGTCTCTAAGAAGAATTCTTAGGTCTTGCATTCTAAAACTTTAACTATAGAAGGCTTTAAGACTAATATAAACCAATTAATCAGGATTTTTATTTAGAATTTCATTCAGCTGCAACTCTATATCTCTAATATTCTGGCTCTGTGGAAAAGTAATTAATACCAGTTTTAGTTCAGCCTGAAGTTTGTCATATTGTTTTTGCTGCAACATATCTCTCAGTCGAAACAAAACGACCTGCTTAACTTGAGATTTTATAGTTAATGCTTGTGAATGATTTTGATCAATAGCCAGTATTCCATTGATAGCTATCATTACATTATTTTCGGCAGGTCTAATATATTTTTTTTGTTCTAATAATTCCTCAGCTCTGTTTAATAAAGGTGTGATTTTTTCATTTATTTTGTTTTGTTTGAGTTCCTCTTGAAATGATTTTTGTACTAATGACAATCCTTTGTGATTTGCAGAAAACTGAAAACCTTGCTCAAGAAACTCAACGGTCTTAGCGTAACTCTTTTGTTTTAATTGTTCTCTCGCCTTCAGTTCAAATGTAGTAGCGATATCTTCTAGCATTTGCAAAGCAGGTTTAAATTGAGGATCCATCGCAATCACTTTTTTTAAGCTCTCTAAGGCGTTATTACCTTTTGGTGAAGACAACTGCTGGGCAGCAGTCTGTCTTACAGCTTGCCTCATTAAATCAGGAATATCTCGCTCGGCTTGTGCTGACTGGATATGAAAATATCCTCTTTGATCATAATAGGTATAGGCATAAGCCATACAAACTATTAACAAGGTCACAAGTAGCCATTTTCTAAGGCGCCCTTCTTCTTCCCAAAAATCCTCTTCAGATGACATAAGCGAACTGGTGGCAGCCTGATCAGGACTCGAATTTGTTATTCTGTCTAATTCGTCATTGATATCGGTAATATCTTCAGAAGAAAATTTCTTAGTATGTAACCGCATTGAATCTTGTAACGAATCTTCATCGACTAACTTGCTTTGTAAAACTTCACAAAAGTCTTCAACACTGGCAAAACGATCATCGGGGTCTTTACTCAGTGCGATATTGATTACTGGTTGCAAGGAGCTTAAATTGTCCGGTAACAATGGGATCGGATCCGAGATCTGTTTCATGGCTACAGCAATTGACTCTTCACCGTCAAAAGGTAAGTTACCAGTAATAAGCTCATAAAATAAAATACACAAAGAATAGAGGTCCGAGCGACCGTCTAACTCTTGACCACGACATTGCTCTGGACTCATATACCATGCGGTACCTAAAAGTGCCCCGGTCCTGGTTAATTTAGTATCACGGTTAGCATTTTTGGCTATGCCGAAGTCGGTCAATACAGGGGTTACTTCATCTCGAAATAAAATATTACTCGGTTTAAGATCGCGGTGAACAATATTATTTCTGTGAGCGCAATCGAGTGCACTACCAATCTTTAGAATAATATTAAATGCATCTTCGAGACTGACACCCACTTTAAGTTTGTCATCTAATGAGCCCGCTTTAAGCAGCTCCATGGCATAGTAATTATATTCATCGGTGTTAGAAATATCATGGATGACCGCTATATTGGGATGAACTAATGAAGCTAAATCATGGCCTTCGTGGATAAACCTTTCACCAAAGGAGTTATTTTGTGCGTCGCCGTCAATATCCACATTACGCATAACTTTAAGCGCTACTTCCCGCTGCAAGGAATTTTGGGTAGCCAAGTACACCACAGCCATGCCACCTGATCCGAGTTTTTTGTGTAATGTATATCCGGGAATTTTTATCATTTATAATTCTTATGCTTTAGCTATATTTTTAAATGTCTATTTAAGAGCACTTAGAAGCTAATCATAGCAGTAATTAAAATAGTCACCTATTCCTAAAATTCACTGAATCTACTCCACCTAGCAAAGACAGGTTAAAAAATAGCTTGCCACCTTGTATAACCGGTTATACAATATAATGCATAACTGGTTATATATCTAAGGGTTCGCTATTCATGAGTTCATATCAAAATTTAGGCACTAAGCTTCGTCATCTTGTTGAGCTGTTAGATACGGATGTGACTAGTTGCTATCAATCTCTGGGGCTAACTGACTACAAACCTAAGTACACCCCGGTGTTTAAAGCGCTAATTGAAAATGGCGCTAGTACTATAGGAGTAATAACTGAAAAAGCTGGTATCTCGCAGCCAGCAATTAGTAAAACCGTACGCGAAATGACACAGGTAGGGCTTATCCAGAAAGTCAAAGCTAAAGATGCTAGAGAAAGTAAAATTGAGTTGACTGAAGCAGGCAAGGTGATGGTGCCATTACTGCAAAATCAGTGGCAAGCCACTACTCAGGCAGCAAAAAAACTCGACCAAGAATTACCCAACTCACTGTTTAAAGCAATTGAAGAAGCGAATATTGCACTAAACAAACAGAGTTTTTTAGAGCGGATTTTAATCGAACGCTCTAACGAAGAGGATAGTTAGTAAACTACCAAAAATCACCAATAGCCCAATATAGAAAACTATTTATAGAAACACCCAAAGGAATAAATCATGACTTATTTTCATTTATCTTTAAACAAAATAATCGCTAGTTTCACTCTAGTTTTCTGCCTGATTGCTTCAGGCAAAACCTTGGCAAATGAGACTGTGCTTGAAGTGGCAAAAATCATTGAGGAAACTTATGTTTTACCAGAGATAGCAAAAAAAACAGCGCTTAAACTAAGGTCTAAAGTGAAAGCAGGTGATTACAAACAGCTTGCAAACGATACAAAAGAACTCGCCAAAGCACTCTCAAAAGATATGGTTGAAATTAGTAATGACCAACATATGTTTATCGAATTCCTAGGCAGCAAAGAAGAACAAAAGAAACAAGAGCAGGGATTTGAGGACTGGTGGATGGACCGAGCGCCGTCGGTTAATTTTGGTGTAACAAAAGTTGAAATCTTGCAGGGTAATATTGGTTACCTAAAGTACACTTCTTTTTATCCAATTGAAATGGCTACTCCCGCCCTACAAGCAGCCATGACAATGCTAAAAAATACCAATGGATTAATTCTTGATTTAAGAAGAAATGGTGGTGGAGAAGAAAGCACTGCTGGCGCGTTAATGGCTACGTTTTTACCAGAGGCGAGCGAACACCCTTTTTATATTGAATACCGGAATAAAAAAATTACTGAAGAGTTACCCAAAAAACTAGCATGGGGCCGTTACGACGACGCAAAAAAACTGGTCATTCTAGTTAATGATAAAAGCTTTTCAGCCTCTGAAGCCGTAGCATTTAGCTTACAAGAAGTAGGCAGAGCCACAATTGTCGGCAAGAAAAGTATTGGTGGCGCTCACATGCTTGATTTCAATATGATATCCAATGGTTTTAGTGTTGGTATTCCCGATAGAAGACCTATTGGAAAAAATCAGGGAAAAACTGGGAAGGTATAGGCGTTATTCCTGATGTAATGAGTGAAGACGAAGATGCTATTAAGGATGCATTAAAACTATTTAAGGTTGCTTCAAAAAAATAAGTTAACAAAGTAGAGGTTTAATTGTATTAAGCCTCTACTTCCAAAAAATAAATGCTAGTCGGTTTTTGCTTTATAAACTTTTCCGCCTTTCATCACAAAATCTACATCCAATAACTCTTTAATGTCCTTTAATGGTGAATTGTCCAGCGCGATTATGTCTGCAAACTTGCCTTCTTCAATTGTGCCGACTTGGTCACTCATGCCTAAAAGAGCCGCTGCATTTATCGTCGCAGTTTTTATCACTTGTGTTGCAGGCATACCGGCTTCAACCATTAACAAAGCTTCTTGCGCGTTCGTACCATGTTTGGAAACGCCACTATCGGTTCCGAAAGCAACGTTAACCCCGGCCTTATAAGCTTTAATCAAGTTACCTTTCATATCAGCACCCACGCGCATTGATTTTTTCTTGATCGCAGGACTCATAAAGTCAGAGTTCTTAGCCATGTTCATCACTGTGTCGCCAGCGAGTAATGTAGGTACTAAATAAGCGCCTGTTTTTTTGAATAACTTAAATGCTTTTTTACTCGCGTAAGTACCGTGTTCAATGCTGGAAACTCCGGCTTCTAGTGCTGCAACAATTCCGTCTTCCTGATGAGCGTGAGAAGCAACTTTGCTGCCCATTCTTTTGGCAGCCATTACGACTTCTTTTAATTCATCTGCTTCCATTTGCTGGCCTGTACCGGTTGCCCTGTCAGTTAGTACCCCGCCTGTTGAAGTAATTTTAATCCAATCAGCACCAAATTTAATCGCGCGTCGAGCCGCTCGCCTGCAATCAAAAGGACCATCACAGATTGATTCATCGGTATAAAAATCCATTAACTCAGGTTTTACTCCGCTAACATCTGCGTGCCCGCCTGTAATTCCTACACTACCCGCGGCAATAATTCTTGGTCCATCGACCCAGCCATTATTAATCGCGTCACGCAGTGCATACATATATTGGGCGTTCGATCCTACGTCTCTCACCGTGGTGAAACCTGCCATCAAAGTTGTCATCGCATAATGACTGCTACGCATACCGATCAACTGCTCTGACATTTTTAGCCTTTCGGAATTGTTTTTAGGCCCCAACTCAAACTGCAAGTGTACGTGCATATCCATCAAACCGGGCATTACAAACTGATCTTTCAAATCGATCAATTTTACATCGCCGCTATATTTTTTATAGCTGATATAACCTGGCTTAATACTCTTTATCTTTTGGTTTTGAATAATGATGGTCTGTTTTTTTAACGGTTTTTCTCCCGGAACAGTGAGTAAACTTCCAGCATGAATGATTGTGATTGGTTGGGGCTTCTTTTTACCTTTTTCTTTTTTAGCTTCGATAGCAAAAGTAAACGTCGAACTGAAGAAGATACTGAGCAACGAAATCAATCGGATAATAGCTATTATTTTTGTCACTTTATGTCCCTTTATTTTTACTGAATTATCAGGCATTGGCTGAGGACATACTACGTGAATTCTTCGCCCGCCTCAAAGATGAGAAAACTCTTGTACTAGTTTTTAGAGTTAACAGGCTTTATCTACTTCAAGTTTTTTTATTAAACCTTCTGTTTAGTAGGTATTAGATAAGCTTTACTTCGGTTAGTTATATCCATGAAATTAAAACGTGACCCACCGCCCAATGAAACAAGTAAATAACTTGCAGCAATTAAAGCAAACTCTCGCTTAACACCATTTAGATTGGCAATAATACTTTTATCGAAATTCAGTTTGGTAAAAATATACCAAACCATCACCGCACCGACAAACCCGCCAACAATTTTTACTAATGTCGGGTTAGCAAAAATTAACGCTAGTCCGATAACGGCTAGTACAGGTTGAAAGGTTGCAAAAGTAGCAATTTTTTCATATTGACCAAAGAATCCGGCCACTAGAAAAACTATGCCAACAGATAGCCTGAGCACAAGGCCTAAGCTATTCCAGTCGATATTTTTGGGTTGTGGTATGAATCGACTATCAATCGCTTTATAACCAGCGCCAAGATTGAATAGAACGAACATAAGACCGGATAAGGCAATATCTCGGATCTGCACGAAAATCGCAGGTGACGTATAAGTTTTTAATTCCACGCTAGCTCCTGGTACGGTCTCTACTGGTAGTGCGATCACAAAAGTCCATAATAAGAATGCGTAAAGTAATGCTATTGGCCTAACCATAAAACCGACTACTAATGCTATTCCAGTGACAAACTCGAATCCTGATAAAGCGGATAAGAATCCCCATGGAGTGATAAAAGCATTGCTAAAAAAGAAGTCCTGGAATAATTGATTAATATAACCGCTTGAGCCCATATAACTGCTGACCATAGCGTCGCTGGCCGACTCATCGAGTAGTTGAGATAGTTTGGAAAGCCCACCAATAATAAAGACTATTCCTAGCCCAATTCGTAAGACCAACGCCATATTGGCAAGTTGTTGTGGTGTGTAGTTTTGGTTCATCTTTGTCTCGCTTTGAATATTTAAATTAAAGTAGTGATAACAATAAAGACACGCCAAAGACTCAAAATATTTCATTCATTGGAATTTTTTCTAATTTATGTAAGTTGTTCAGTATAATTTTGATTGGTTAAAACTAAAGGAACAGCCCCTGAGTGCTGAAACCTTTAGCAATTAAGACCTAATTTAAACCTATTTGAATGACTTAGTTTCTAACTTCCATACTCGATTATCATCTTGGCGCGAATAGACCAACTTATCGTGCTTAAGATCCCATACTCCCTTCATTTCGTTGGCGTCAGTCCCCGCTAATAATCGTTCTTTACCAGTCTTAAGATTGAGCTCAACAATATCCCAGTTACCGGCTCGATTAGTTGAAAATGTCAGTCGTTCATCATTCAAAGAAGCTGCAATATTTGAACCATTACCTTCGTATATTAATGAGACTTTCCCGGAACCCATATCTAGTTGATAAATTACTGAAGCATCGTTTTTGCGCTGGTCAAAAATAATTTTTTCTCCATCTTGCGACCAACTAGGATGGAAAGTATTTCCTTTAGTGTCACTTAACTGTTTTACAGAACCGTCGCTCAATAGATATTGATACAGCTGATTACTACCACCACTATTTGAAACAAAAGCTATACTTCTTCCATCTGGAGACCATTTGGGGTGCATCTTGTTAGCTTTATCTTTGATCAACACCTTGTTCTTCTGACTTGCCACGTCATATAAATAAATATTTCGATTACCATCAATTGACGAGGAGTAAATAATATAACGCCCATCAGGTGACCAATTAGCATCAGTATCATAAGCGTTATTTTCGGTGACCTTAACAACCTTGCCGGTTTGTACATTTCTCAATAACAGGTCCCATACATTGGCTTCACTGTTTTCGTGATAAGCAATAGACTGACCATCTGGCGACCAGGCAGGGCTATACTGACCAGCGTTTTTTACTTCATATGCACTAATTCCGCTCGAGAAAACCAGAAAGGTTATTACAGCAGTTAACAATCTCTTCATTAAATATCTCCAAAGGTTTTGATTAATTTCAACTGCAGTTATACTGGATTGAGCCGATTTTCAGGTCTCATACGGTCATATGAGACTGTAAATGACATAATTTTAGGTTTGAGACACTTGAGAAAGCTAATTTGATTCAGTTAGACGTTCCCGGCATCATCGGATTACTCGCTTTAGCACAGGCGATATTGCTTTGTGCTTATGTCGCACTGATCAATTATAAAAATATCACGGGTTGGTTATTGGTGATATTTCTGATCACTGTGGTAATTGGCCTAGGGCATGATATTTTATTACAAACTCGCATAGCAATTTGGCTTCCACAGATATTAGGGTTTGGTCCTTTTGCCAGTTATTTAGTTGGTCCATTAATTTTGCTTTTGGTGCTAAAACTGGTTTTCCCAGAAAAAGCACTTAACCGGTGGCACGGGCTTCACTTTATTCCATTTGTGATGCAGCTAATTGATCGTTGGCCAATAATAAGCCAAACTAGTGAAACTAAATTAGCAATTCTTCAATCGCATTTTAATGCTGATACTTCGCCTGTAAGCCACTTTAACTTTGATTGGCCCACCCTTTCTAACCTGATTTTATTTTATGGTCATCGATTGGCCTATTTAGGCATTGCTATTGGCCTACTTTATTCAAATCGAAAACAGTTTCAACACGCTGTGGCTGCAAGAACTCGTTTTAGCCGTATGTTATTTATTCTGCTCATCGGATATATTTCGGCTTGGAGCATACTTCGGGTGGGACTTTTCATTCCCGACATCGCCAGTTGGCTATTTGAGAATCAACCGGCACTGCACTCAATAGCACTGAGTGGACTGACAATTGGGCTGGCATTATTCTTATTCTCTCACCCTTTAAACCAAGTATTTTCTGCTAAGTCGACCCAAAAATACCAACAGTCGGCGTTAGACTCAGACTCGCAAGCGTCAATCTGGCAAGAAATAGAACAACACATACTTTCAAAGCAACTCTATTCACAGCCAGACTTAAAACAGTCGCAGCTTGCAACGCAACTAGGCATATCATCTCAACTATTATCACAGGTGATCAATAGTAGCTCCGGTTATCATTTTAATGATTATATGAACTCACTTCGTATTGATAGAATTAAAAAGTTATTAGAAAACGATGGCAAAAGTGATATTCAAGAAATGGCTTTAGAGTGTGGCTTTAGTTCAAAAGCGACTTTCTACCGAGTATTTAAAAAGTGGGTTGGCTGCACCCCAACCGAATTTCGAAAAAGACTAGAAAATAACTAAACAGTTCCCCTTAATCAGCGCTACTCTTCTATACTTGAGTAATCGTCATCAACTATGAAAGACTTCGGGCAGCATCATGACCAGCAATAATCAAAGTGACAAATACAATGTTCTGGTTGTTGAGGATGAACAGATCAGTTTGGAGATGCTACAACGTATTCTTGAAACCAATGAGAAAATAAACACATTCACTGCAAAAACAGGGAAACAAGCATTGGAATTGTTTCATAAACATCGAATCGATTGCACCCTGCTAGACGTCGGTCTGCCTAAAATGAACGGAATTGAAGTTTTAGAAAAAATAAAAGAGATAAACCCTTACGCAAAAGTCATTATGCAAACCAGTAGTAGTGACAAAGAAACGGTTAAACAATCAATTCTGTTAGGCGCCGCATCTTATATCGTTAAACCTTACGAGCCAGAAAAAATCCTTGAAACTCTCGACGATTTACTATTGTGAGTTGCACTAATTCATTACTAAAATATCGTAACTTATTTATGGTTTATTAAAATATTATTGATTAGCACTCTTTTGGATACGCTTGCCCTTCTTCCTGACTTGCCGCTGCCGAAGAAGCATGACGATGAACCCATAACCAACGTTCATTTTTTATCAAGGCGACACTCCACCTGATAGGTACTGTTAACTGCTCACCTTGATGTTCAAGATGGATAGTCAAAGAGATAGCAACCACGGCAGAATTTTGATTAATTATTATATTTGACCAGTGCCATTCAAATTGCGTTGCTGTCGCCTCGTCAAAATTTCTTAAGAATAACTCTTTAACTGCACTTCGGCCTTCACACAGTTCATCGGCACCAGTACCAATCACCGAGATTTCATCACCGTTGGAAAATACAGCCATCAAGGAATCAATATCTTTAGCGCAGTAAGCGTTTGCGTAATCTTCAAGGGTAGCTCTTATAGCCAGCTCATCATTCATTTCTGATACTCATGTATTATTCTTGCTGGCTCACAACAGCATCAACTTCAATTTCAATTAACCAGTCAGGATTAATAAATCCACTAACTTCCATTACCGTATCAACGGGACGAATATCTTTAAAATACTCACCACGCACTTTGGCCACCGCTTTCCAGTCTTTTATATTGGTTAACAACATTCGAGTTCGGATCACATCAGACAGAGTTGCTCCGGCTTGTTCTAAAGCTAATTTTATCGTTTCAATACATTGTCTGGTTTGAGCGCCAGCATCGCCAATACCTACAGTTTCACCAAACTCATCAATTGGTGCTGTGCCGCCAATAGAAATAAAATCACCGACTCTCACCGCTCTAGAAAACCCTACTATAGGTGCATACGGGCTAGTACTGGTTACAAGTGTTCTTTTCATACGACTCCTTCTCGATTCAAAAACAAATCTATCGTTAGTCTGAAGCAGGATTATAAACAATAACACAAATATATTTCTTCATATTATTCGTTTAAAGGGTGTTAACGTATTATTTCTACGCAAACATCATGATTAATAAACTCCCCCCTGCTTTTGAAGTCGACTGGCGATTTGACCAAGTTACTCCTATCCTTAACAGGTTAATTCGCTTATCGCTCTAGATCGAAAATACTCATAGTTGATAAAGCACAACAGATGTCCATTTTCTACCGGAATTTATATGCACGGATTAAAATTTTTAACCCCTCAATATGACCTTAATTCGGCTTTTGTTGCTCAATACGATTATTTGTTAGTCATTTTATCTTATCTAATCGCCTGTCTTGCAGCTTATACCGCATGGAATATGGCGACGCTCTATCAAATTGAAAATGAATCTCGCAGGAAAATTATTTGGGTGGGATGCGGTGGCTTTGTCATGGGGTGTGGAATTTGGGCAATGCATTTCGTTGCCATGCTCGCCTATGAGTTACCGGTAGCAATAAACTATGACATAGTAATAACACTAATATCTGTACTACCTGCAATAATTGCAAGTACCTTGGCAATTTCGATTATTGGTAAGGCTCAATTGACTCTAAACAGCGTTATTTTAGGTAGTGTTTTATTTGGCGCAGGGATAGGAACTATGCACTATGTTGGCATGGCAGCGATGCGCGTCAATGCAGTTATGGTTTATGATTCATTTTATTTTACTTTGTCTATTTTTGTCGCGGTTGCACTAGCTTTTGTTTCTTTAAAACTAAAATCAGTCACCGAACAATATTCAAGTCACTTGCATTACTCTTTGTTCAAGTTGGCCAGTATATCAATGATGGGCGCAGCGGTTGCAGGAATGCACTATACCGGAATGGCGGCAGTACATTATTTTCCAATTGACAATATTGACCCAGCTTTAACAAAACCACACGACGCAGCACTGGCTACCATGGTCATTATTCTGGTGGTGTTAATTATGTTATTAACGATTGCTGTCACTATGTTCGAGCGGCGGATCAGAAATGCATTATTAACCGCCGATACAAGCCGCGAACGGATGTTTAACGCGATAGATAATATATCAGATGGTTTTGTATTGTTTGATTCCGACGACCGTTTAATTTTGCACAATGAACATTATAAGAAAATGTATGGGGAAATTGGCGAGTGGATTAAGCCCGGTGTAAGTTACAAAGAGTTATTAGAAAAACGCGCCGAACACGCTGACAAGCATATCAGTGAAAAGACCGAAGATTATATTAACGATCGGCTTCTATGGCACGAAGATCCCAACGAACATTTTATTGAAACCCTTAACGACGGGCGGCATGTTTTTGGCAAAGAAAAGCGTTCGGCATCAGGGGATATCGTAGGTATATGGACTGATATTTCAGATTTAAAAAAGGTCGAAGGTCAACTTAAAAAAAGCAACCAGCAAATACAAATGATCCTCGATGTATCTCCTTCACCGATTATCATACGTTCAATTGAGGGTGATATTTTGCTTTACGTGAACCAAAGCGCTAATGAATATTTCAATAAAAATAACTTTAGACTCAAATTAAACACGACAGATAAATTAATCAATCAGTCAGATTATATAGGGATGCGAGAGACAATTATTGATAAAGGATTTATGACCAACAGAGAATTTGATGTTGGCTCTACAACGGGCGAAGAATTTAGCATTATCATGTCTGGAACCTTGATCAATTACAATAATGAAGCCGCGGTTATGCTCTCTTTTGTAGACATTTCAGCCCACAAGCATCTTGAAAACCGACTCAGGGAATTGGCACAAACCGACTCGCTTACCGGTATAAGTAATCGACGTTTTTTCAGTGAGTTAGGCGGTCGAGAAATCAACCGTTGTCAACGAAATAAATTACCACTAGCAATGCTCATGTTAGATATAGACAAATTCAAATTAATCAATGATCAGTATGGTCACGACGTTGGTGATCAAGCGATCATACAAACAACAAAAATTTGCAATGATTCAATTCGAGACACAGATATAATAGGCAGAATGGGCGGCGAAGAGTTCGCCATTATTTTACCCGACAAAGGCCTTAAGGAAGCTCAAATGATCGCCGAGCGGATCAGAAAGAAAATTGAAGCTACGCCAATGACAATTTATCAACTGAATTTCAGTTTCACCATTAGTATCGGCATCTCAATTCTCGATCCCGATAAACAAGATAGTATTCAGACAATGTTGATCAGAGCTGATGAAAAACTATATCAAGCCAAGAATAACGGTAGAAATCAAATCGCATTTATCTAGATATTAAACTCTATCACGGACAGCCGAAACAGTAATTATCGCCGCTTTATACTGATCGACCTATTTACATCTCAAAAAAGAATTCTATGCTCTATACTCTATAGGATGAAAATAAGTCTATTTTTCACAACTCACTAGATTAGTTTGGAAGTAGTATCTCAATGAGATTCCATAGTAAATTAACGTATTTAATGATTTTATGCCTTTTGAATTTAATTTTTACGAAAGGCCTTTCAGCTGAATCGAAGACTAAGCGCGTTTTAGTGTTTCATTCCTATCACCAAGGGTTCCATTGGACCGACCGAATAATGAGTGGAATCCATTCCGTTTTTGATGATAGAGATGACGTTGAGCTATTTATTAACTACATGGATACCAAGCGCCGTTCAGGCAGCGCCTATTTCAAACAGCTAAAAGAACTTTATGCCACAAAATATCAGTTTGTAAAATTCGATGTTATTGTTTCTTCTGACGACCACGCGTTGGACTTCTTGCTTGAATACCGAGACGATTTATTTCCTGGAGTTCCATTAGTTTTTTCTGGCTTAAATGCCTTCCCACCAGAACGATTAAACGGTAAGAGCAAGATCACTGGTGTTTATGAGTCTTATGATGTGGCTGGAACTATCGAGTTGATGCTAGAACTGCATCCGGAAACAACAAGTATCGCGGCTATTACTGACAATACACGTTCTGGCCATATTTTTAAGAAACTCATTGAACAAGCCGAAATCCAGTTTTCAAATAAAGTTAAAATTAATCACTTACATAATTTGTCTCCTGAAGTACTGCAAGATTCACTTTCCAATATTCCGGAAAGTACATTGGTACTGTGGGCTATTTATTTAAGAACCCCATCAGGTTCAACTTTATCCAGCGAAGACAGCGTAAAGCTGGTAAGCAGTGCTAGCCCTAACCCGACTTATTGCATATGGGATGTTGTAGGGCAAGGAGTTATAGGAGGAAAAATAACGAGCCCAAATTATCAAGGTGAAACGGCCGCTACAATAGCTTCAAAAATATTGCAGGGGGTGCCAATTGAATCCATTCCAGTAAAAGGAAGTTCACTAACAAATATTTTTGACTTTGATGTTATGCAACGATTTGACATTGCGGCTGATGAGATACCAAAGCCCAATATTATATTGAACAAACCGGACAGTTTCTATGAGCTTTATGCGCGTTATGTTTGGATCTATTCAGCGATCCTTGTGCTTCTTATAATCACCATTGTTTTTTTGATCACCATCATTGTTCTTAAACGAAAACGTGACCATTATCAGGGCATGGCTATGCATGATCAATTAACAGGTTTATATAATCGATACTATTTGAATGAAATGGCAAACCATAAATTTTCCGCCGCCAACCGACATAAACAGTCTCTTTGTTTACTACTCCTCGACCTAGACAGATTTAAATCAATCAACGACTCTCATGGACACTTAGTAGGAGATAAAGTCTTACAAGAAGTTTCCTTTCTACTAAAAGAACAAAACCGCACAGAAGATATAGTCGCTCGAATAGGAGGGGAAGAGTTTGTAATTCTGCTCGATCACTGTAGCGCGATAGAAGCTATAGAAAAAGCTCAGTCGATAAGAAAGCGAACGGAGGCGCTACACCCTAGTGGCATTCCAATCACAATAAGCATTGGGGTCGCTGAACTCAGCCCCAAAGGAGAAAAACTAAGTACACTTATTAAGCGTGCAGACAAAGCACTTTATCATGCGAAAAATAACGGCAGAAACCAAGTTGTTATGTTATAGAGATGCCAAAGTCACAAAACTATATATAATCCGATGAAATCACAACGAAAAAACAACTACTTTTGATTCCTTTTCATTATTAAGTTAATTGTTATCAAATCGATATGAACTAATCAAACTCACTATTCTTTTTCATGAAAACAAAACTATATTGCGTAAGTCCTTGTTATAGCAGATAAACCTGTCCTACAAGAAGGATTGGAGCATCAAACCCTTGCAGTAATTGTGATTGATATTATTTAAAAATTAAACTATGACTAAGAGGAGCTGGTAACAACAATTGATAAATAGAGCGAAAAGCACAAAATATGAATACAACAATTTTAGTTGTCGATGACGACGATGACTTTAGAGAATCAGTTAAAATGCTACTGGAAGAAGACGGTTATATTGTGCTGGAAGCTTCCAATGGTAATGAGGCAATTCGAGTTATTCAAACCGTTAATATCGATTTAATGTTAACAGACGTTTTAATGCCAGAAATGGACGGTATTGAACTATCTAAAAAGATCAACGAAATACAGCCGCTTTTGAAAGTAATGGGAATGAGTGGCGGTGGTATGCGCGAGACTGCCAGCGAGATAAAAACCAAAGCGGCTTCATACTTTCAAGCCTTCTTACACAAACCATTCACATTAGAAGAGCTAGTTGGAAGCATTGAAGAGCTGGTCGTTTAATTCTTCCAATCATTCCTACAGCCTAACTCATACTGAAACACTTGATAGATTATTGTATGATAATATCAATCAATCTGATTAATCCTTATTTCATAACCTAAGAAAAAAAAACCAATGACCCTTGATGAATTATTCTGGCTACCCTGGATTTTAGTTGTAGTTTTATCGCTACTCGTTTCGGCACTTTATTATCACAATCACCGTCTAAGACATTTGTACTTAAAACTGTCTTCACGCGATGATGTCACAGAATTAAAAAATCAGGTCGCAATTTTAGCTCGACTAGAATTCCTATTAAAAACGGCATTAAGATATCAACATGCTCTCACAATCGGTATGTTACAGATCCCTGGATTAAAAAATGCCAGAAAAGAGCATGGCAATCCATCTGTTGATAAATATACAGTTCAAGTCGCAAACATTTTACGCGAAGAATTACGCAGCACAGATAGAATAGGGCGATATGACTTTGATAAATTCTTATTAATTTTGACCAATACAAACTCTCATGATTCAAGAGCCGTTTTTAGCCGAATTATTGATAGACTTGAAGGCTTACCTTTGCATGGAAAAACATTGAAACAGTATTTGGGAATGACCAATCGTCACTCCAAAACCCAAGACGTAAAAAGCTTTGTAAAAGAAACAGAAAAAGCACTAGGTAGTGCGCGTCGGGAAAACAATAAAAACATTCAAGGCTATCAAGTTGAACGGCTCGACCATTGAAAAACAGTCTATTTTTTGACAATTCAGACAAATAAAACAGCCAAAACACAGGTGTCTCTATGATCATCTTACATCACTTAAACAATTCTCGTTCACAACGTATTTTGTGGCTGTTAGAAGAGCTTAAAATTCCGTACGAGATAAAGCACTATTTACGAGACTCTCAATCGATGTTGGCCCCACCAACACTAAAAGCCATTCATCCATTGGGCAAATCACCAATTATTACCGATGGTGATATTACCATAGCCGAATCAGGCGCTATTATTCAGTATTTAGTTGGGGTAACCGAAACAGACTTATTGCCCAAAGCCGGTACCGATGAATATCGACAATTTACCTACTGGATGCATTTTGCGGAAGGTACGTTAATGACGCAGCTACTAATAAAAATGATGTTCGATAAAGTCAAATCCAGCCCAATGCCATTTTTTGTCAAACCCATCGCGAAGCTAATCGCAGATAAAGCAATCGACGCTTATGCGGGTCCGAATATAATGACTAATCTTGAATTCATAGACGGCCACCTACAACAAAACGATTGGTTTTGCGGAGACAAGTTAACCGGAGCAGATTTTCAGATGAGTTTTCCGCTTGAAACAGTCATTGCTCGCGAAGGCGGAGTTAAATATTCGGCAATAAATCAATTTGTAAAAAAGGTTCAAGCACGTCCAGCCTATCAGCAAGCCTTAAAGGCTGGCGGTCATTACGATTTCGCTTGAAGGTCTATAATCTCTGCTCATAATTTATTTATCTTTAACAAAATGAACTCTTGTCCCAGGCGTGATCGTCAATCTAACTTTAACGTCTTTGACGTGATAACCATTGACTCGCATATCATAAGCTCGGTTTAAACTTTTCACGATATAACGGGTAACAAAACCTGTCTGATGTTCTTTTAATATTTTGCTTTGTTGTTGCAAACTAATTTCTTTTACTCTAGCAACGGTAAAAGAAATATCAGGAATAAATCCAGCGTTTAAATATACATCGGTAATATCAAAACCTAATTGGTTGAGTAACAATATTTTATTATCGATATCAGCTAAAAAACTTTCCAACTGCTCTTCACTCATGGCAAGTGCAGCGTCATAACTTTCACCAGCATCGGCTGACATTTTATTAACCGTTTTTATTGCAGACTCAGTAATTGACTCAGCACTGCCGGTAAGTTCTTTCCAAAAAGAATGTTGTTTTTCTTTCTGTTGTTTTTCTGCTGATTCAGTTTTATTTTCCTCCGCGGCGAGAGCCAATGAATGAGTTAAAAGTAACAACAGCAATACCAATATTTTCATCAACAATATCCTAGATAAAATTTTCTTTATTATTGAAAATCACCACGCATGACTGGAAATCCCATATTTTGCCAGCCAAAAATCCCTTCATAAAGCACCGAGGTATTCTTAAAACCACGGCGTCTTAGCTTTCTCACAACGCTATCAGCTGCTGCTCGAGGACAAGAGCAGTAAGCGACAATTTGTACGTCTTTTGGAATATCCGCGACGACCTCATCTAGATCGGCATAATATGGCAGAGGCACTGAACCTGCAATGTGCGCGGTTTGCCATACCGAAGTGACCCGTGTATCCAGCATCATTATTCTATTTTTTGCTTCAAGTGCGGCATTTAAATCTTTTGCCGATACGTACATGCCATCAGATAGCTCAAAATCTGGATCATCGCCTTGTGGGTTGACAACGTATTGATCTGGAGTAGGTAGTGCCTTTAAAACGGTTTTCTTCATTTGCCAGCCGCTTGCCTTGCTACGCAAAAACGCGGTGATATTATCAATATCATCTGCTGACAACTTATCTTTAAATGCAACCATAGGCGTGTCTTGGCGACCATAACGAATGGCATGACGAATAAATTCATCAGAATTATGCGCTAGTGCAGATTGATTCCCTAAAGCCGGTGCGGTTATCCCCTCTCCTTTAACCCCGTGACAGCTAGAACATTCTTTTTGATATACTTGCTCGCCTCGAACGATATCGCCAGGAATAGCTTCAGTAGACATTCTAATGCGGTCTACCCCGCCTTGCTCAAAAATCCAATAAGTTAAATCCCATGTTTCATCCAAAGTCAGCGGACCACCGACTTCATCTAAATAGCCGCCCATAGCCGTTCCTTGTCTGCCGTATGAAAGTGGCCTTAATATCGCATGAGGGACACCTGACTCTATTAGGCTTTTACTGCGCAGCGATGGGGCATGGTCATTAACGTGCCCTTGTCTGTCCTCTCCGTGGCACAAGACACAGTATTTTTTGTAGTTGGCTGCGGCAACGGCCGCCTGCTCGGTGGTTAATTTCCGAGGTGGGCCAATAGTTTGATGCTCTTGGGCGAATACAATTGATGGTTCAAGCAATAAAGTTAAACCGAATGTCAGGCAGGTTATTTTAATTAACTGATTCATGAGAGGCTCTTCTGATGCTATAGATAAAAACAGCTTAGACACCTTCACAATTAGAATCAATCACATCTGAGCAGTTGAAAAACTTGGTAACAATTATTCTCCAGATTGAAACCCTAATTTAAGCTAATCCAATCAAGAACTCCGCGTCATATTTAGTTCGATAACTAAATCATATTTAAAAGGAATAATCTCTCCTTACAGGCGTTAACCTCCTACAAGCTGTTAATTTAATAATAGGAAAGCAAACAATATGATAATAACCAACGTAGAAAACGTACCTGGAAAAGTTATTGCAGAACACTATGGGTTGGTATCTGGCAGTACCGTCAGAGCTAAACATATCGGTAGAGATATTATGGCCGGTTTAAAGAACATCATCGGTGGTGAGCTGGAAGGATATACCGAACTATTATCAGACTCTCGATTAGAATCGATAGAACGAATGAAAATTCAGGCAAAAGCAATGGGTGCTAACGCCATCATCAATATCCGTTTTTCAACCTCCTCGGTTGCTCAAGGCGCAGCTGAACTTTATGCCTATGGTACTGCGGTTAAGTTAGAGAGCGCATAATGGACGACTATCTTTTACTACTATTGCAAATTTGTGCGCCACTGATTTTGGTGGCTATTGGTTTAATTGTCGGCACGGTTGTGGAGCGAAAACACTACCAATCTATTCGCTCACGTGAAAAAGCGAATTTAAATTTACCGTTGATAACGCTGAGAGAATATCAAGGTGATAAAACAATCTTAAAATCTCATCTAGTGACTGGTTCTGTAGTGGTTTCTGTCGACTACTTCAAACGATTTTTGGCAGCTTTGAGAAATCTTTTCGGTGGTCAAGTGCTCGCTTATGAAAGCTTGGTAGACAGGGCGAGACGTGAAGCCATTCTAAGAATGAAAGCCAATTGTCCAGAGGCCAACATCATCATTAATCTAAAAATTGAAACTTCTTCGATTTCCAAGCAAAGTAAATCTGGACCGAGAGCAGTGGGCTGCGTTGAAGCGATAGCTTACGGTACTGCAATTCAACTGCATTAAGATCAACATTTAATAAGGGCAATCTATGAAGTTTGTATCCAAGCCGTTAGGAGAAGCAGCTGAAGTTAGTGCAGGTCAAGGCAGCCAGCTCAAGGAATTAGCCAAATTACTATCTTTGGCACTGGTGTTGATTATCACGGCTTATTTAAGTGTTGGTTATATAACAGAAACCTTAGTCTCGAGTATATCTATCGAGAATGAAAAAAAATGGCTCGGAAAACTTAATGTCTATCAGCTAGATTTTAAACAAGCCGAGCCTTCGGATAAATACCAAAGAGCTGAAAATATTTTACACCGATTGAGCTCAAATCCGGAAGTACCTAAGTTAGATTATAAATTAGTGATTCTAAAAAATAAATCGCTCAATGCCTTTGCATTTCCCGGTGGCACCATTGGTATCACCAGTGGACTATTTGACGCAATAACAAACGATACCGCGTTAGCATTTGTTATCGGTCACGAACTCGGACATTTCAAACATCGCCACCACTTAAAAGGATTCTCAAGAGCCATCACAACTAGCATTGTTTTTTCTATTTTATTCGGCAGTGAAAGTGACCTTCAGCTGACTCAACAAATTATGCTACTTTTAGATAAACGACACTCTCAAAAACAAGAAATAGCTTCAGATAAATTTAGCGCAACATTGGTGTTTAATACATTGGGAACGACAGAAAATATCATGCAGTTATTTGATGTGCTAAAGCAAAGTGAAAGTCACAAACTAAGAATTGGATTTTTGGATACTCATCCTAGCTCACAGTCTCGTATCGCTCGCCTTAAAAAATTATCAGATCAACTCAATCTAAAACCTTCGAATTAATTTTTAGACTTTAAACTGACCAGTATAAGACTGTAAGTCGTTGGCAATTTGTTTTAGCTTCAGGCTTGAATTAATGATCGTTTGAGATACCTGAGAAGTATCTTCGACAGAGTGGGCTACTTTAACGATGTTCTTATTGACACTTAACGCAGTGTTCGCTTGAGTACTCGCAATGTCTGAAACCTGTTGATTCATTTTATTGATCATATCAACTGTTTCTGAAATTGATATTAAAGCTTGCTCTGCGTCGGCGGCTGACTTCATGTTTTGTTGAGCTTTGTTTGTACCTTCAGTCATTTCAGTAACCGTTTTCTGCACTGTATCCTGCAATTGATCGATTTGAACTTTAATATCCTGAGTCGAATCTTGAGTACGCTGTGAAAGTGATCTTACTTCGTCGGCGACAACAGAAAAACCACGCCCTTGCTCCCCTGCTCTTGCCGCTTCTATGGCAGCATTCAATGCCAATAAGTTCGTCTGATTAGAAATACCTTCAATCACACCAATGACTGAGTTAATACTTTTGCTGGTTTCTGCTAACTCTTGAATCACATTTGATACCGATTGAATACTAGTGGCTAAAAGCTCCATTTCAATTTTGTTTTGTCTCACTATTTGAGTACTGCGAGAAGATTCTCCGGCTGCTTTTTCGGTTTCACCTGCGGTAGTTTCAGCGTGCTCTGAAATCTCCCAAACCTTTTCCGTCATTTCGGATATCGCGCTAGCGGCAATATGAATATCTTTTCCTTGCTTCTCAGTCGCGGCATAGCTCTCATTTGAATTATTGACCATCTCCGATGTGAATTCTTGCATCACAGTTGTCGTATACTGAACTTTAGAAATGATCAACTGGAGTTTTTCTAAGAACGCATTAAAAATGTCGACCAACTGTCCAATCTCATCTTGAGAATTACTTTGCAATCGCTGGGTCAGGTCAGCGTCTCCACTGGTAATGCCATTAAGGGTAGAAATAATATTATTGACATTAGTTGTAATTAAACCGGAAATAAAAAATGCAAAAAAGACTGTTGCCATCATGGTAACCCCCCCCACAGTTACGCCTAAAAACAAGGCTCTTTCAGAGCCTTCAAGTGACTCGCTGACATAGCGTGCGACGATATCCGAATTACGCTGTTTAAACAAATTTAGATTATCGGTTAATTGGGTCAGAAAAAATTGGTTTTGTTGCACCTTGGTTAGAATTTCTTGATCTGATATCTCGCCATCATCTATCTCATCCGCGAGCTCCGAAGATTGTTCAACATAGCGCTGTAGCTTTGATATAAATTCATTGGTGGATTTAGCCTGCTTTGGGTCAAGAGCAAGTATTTTTTTTAATCGAGAAGTTGACGCAGCGGCTAAATCTTCGACTTCTTGAAGTAAGTCTGTATCCTGAAGTAACCCTCTCGCCATTCTCTCGAGTTCTGGCATGCTCGAAATAACGGTATTTATTTCCTGTAAAATTGGAAAATAGTGAGACTTTACCGCCAACAATTTTTTATTATTTTCTGTGGTCACACTATAAAAAATGGATAAACTCGCAATAACGCCCAGAGCAGAAATGACCGCAATAATTAACATTTTTGCACGTAAATTTAAGTGCTTAAATCCAAGTTTTACCATACCGAATCCATAGTAATAATAGCGTAGTTCTTCTTAGCATAGACTGTTTAAAGCAGTTTTACCTAGAAACTTACACAAAATCAAATAGTTGTAGATGTGTCTAGATTTAGTTGACCTTTACACTGGTGGGCTAGTCCTTATTTGCCTTTTTCACAAATTCAAACTTCTGATATCGAACCATTGCTAATTTTCGATTGGCTATAGTGACTCTTTTTCTCCCAGTGTTTGCCGGAATAATCAGTTGTATACTTGGTGTCGTTATTTACCCAAAAACCTTCCCGGTTAAACATATACCGAGGATGATAGCCTTTATGTAAAACGGCTAGTGGGTAAGGCTTGTTTCTACCTAAGCCGTATTTTTTAGTCGCTTCTAACAGGTACTCTTTTCCACCTTTAAGTAGTACCACCCATGCATGGCCTGCGCCGTCCATATCACCTACGACTACTCTTGCGTCTTGACCCATTTCGATTAACCAATCTGCTAATACAATAGCGTGATCCTCACAATCGCCTCTGGGGTACAAAAATGCCTGCCGACTAGATTGCCAGACATCGGCACGCCCCTGATATTGTTTCGAGTCTAATAGATAACTTTTTCTTTGTGCGAGTATATAAAGCGGCATCATCACATTCTCAACTTTAAATGGTTGATAACCTTCCAAGAAGGTATTAACTAAGTGGCGAGACTGATCGACTGCTTGCGCTGACATGGTGTACTTACCAGCATTTCTCCAAGAGTAAATTAAGATGCCACTTTTTTTATCCGCTTTAGCAAGCATACTATTAATTCTTTTCTCAGAAAGACTAAAATTAATAGGAATGATTTCAAGTTGGTGATTGGTTGAAGATAATTTAATATCGTCTTCATCTAACTCAGACAGGGCAACTTCTATGTTCTTTTTAATATCAATATTGTGATCAATATCTTCGACTTGTTTAATATCTTTTTTTTGCCAGTTTCGAAAAGAATCACTGCACGCTATAAAAACAACGATGATACCTAAATAAAATAACGCTCGAGTTATTTCAAATATTTTTTTCATCCCTTAAAACCGAAAGCGATCACAATAGCGACAAATATTAAAATGGCGGAAGCAAATATTGCCACCGCTACATTGCCTTTTTTGAGTTCTTCTTCAATATTAATTTCTTTTAATAGTTTATTATCAACCCAAAAAAGTACGTAAACACTTACAACGATCGCTATCAATGAATAACCAAGATTGATCACCAAATTGATTAGTGACGCTGAAAAAAATTCTAATTCCATTTTTATTCCTTTTATTATTTGGTATGTCAGATCAACATGAGTAAGCAGTATAAAAATACAGAGCTATTTTATTTGACGTTAATATAACATCAACAAGGCACTCACGCAGAAATTATTGGCTAGTAAAAAGGCCGTCACTAAGACAGCCTTTGGCTTAAAATACTATGAATTAACTATCTTAGTTAGTTTTTTAAATACTCAAGCATGGTATTAACATCACTCACACCAAACGGATCATCTGGTGCGTTATCCATTTTACCCGGTTCTTCAAATACCACTTTAATTTCACTGTTATCCACTAACATCGAATAACGCCAAGAGCGATCACCAAAGCCTAAGTTTTCTTTTTTAACTAACATCCCCATCAATCGGCTAAAGTCACCGTTACCATCAGGTAACATTTTAACCTTTTCGATACCCAAGTTCTTACTCCACTGAAACATGCTGAAAGCATCGTTAACGCTCAAGCAATAAACTTCATCGACGCCTTGAGCTTTTAACTCATCATATTTTTTTTCAAAGCCTGGTAAATGGGTGCTTGAACAAGTTGGGGTGAATGCTCCCGGCAATGCTAATACAACGATTTTTTTCCCTGCAAAAATATCATCGCTACTTCTATCTAACCAACGGAATGGGTTTTCATGCTCGATACTTTCATCTCTTACACGGGTTTTAAAAATAATATTAGGGACTCTTGAGCTCATGATTTTTCCTTTTCGACTTGTTTATGACTGAGACATTAGTATAAAACGCGACGCAACATAGCGACAATATATTGTATTTAAATTATGATAGCTCACATCTATCAAAAACACCCAGACTCAATTGAGTTATATTTAACCAATTGGTTGAATATGATTTGTAATTAACTTAATATTCAACCAACTGGTTAAATATAGAGCTCATTTTGACAAATCAATCACCCGACCCATTAGATAAAGTTTTTATGGCATTGGCTGACGGTACGCGTCGTAAGATGGTGCATTTATTATCTGAAGGAGAAAAAACCATTACCGAGTTAACCGAGCCGTTTGATATGTCGATGGCAGCTGTCTCGAAACACGTTAAGGTTTTAGAAAAAACAGGTATGGTCAAACGCAGAATAGAAGGTCGTACCCACTATTTAAAACTTGTGCCAGAAAGACTCTCCGGCGCGTTAGATTGGATCAGTATTTATCGGTACTTTTGGCAACAGCGTATGGATGAATTAGACAAATTTATACAAGAGGAATAATTATGTTTGAGTTAACTATTGAAAGAAATTTTAACGTTCCGGTCGAACGATTATTTAGCGCATGGTGCGAGCCGGAATTAATTCAAAAGTGGTTTGCTCCTGGCAATATGAGCGTACCAGAAGCCAAAGCTGATGTCAGAGAAGGCGGTAGTTATCGTATTGTGATGCACGATAGTGATAATGGTAGCGACCATATTGTCGGCGGTGAATACAAAAAGGTCATCAATAACAAAGCTTTAGTTTTCACTTGGCAGTGGGAAGGCAACCCGGTAGCCACTCAAGTCGCGCTTAGTTTTAAGGCTCTTACCGATAAAACCTCTGAACTGATTCTCAAACACACAGAATTTTCCGACCAAGAAGCTTGTGATAAACACGAGATGGGCTGGAATGGTTGTTTGCAGAATTTACCTAAAGCTTTATAAATCTAATTTTTAATACTAGCTAAACGAGGAACAAAAATGGAATACGCAACTTTAATTATTTTAATCGCATTACTTCAGTACATTTATTTTATTGGTCGTGTCGGATTTTCCCGAAATAAATACGAAATAAAAGCGCCCAAAACTACGGGCAATGAAACTTGGGAAAGGCTCTTTAGGGTTCAACAAAATACCATGGAACAGTTAATTATTTTCATTCCCTGCATGCTGACTTTTTCAACTTATGTCAGCCCACTGTGGGTTTTAGTGCCTGGTTTATTGTTTGTGATCGGCAGGCAAACTTATTCATATTTATACGTCAAGGAACCAACCAGTCGTGGTTTGGGTTTTGTGTTAAGTTTTTTTAGTAATATTGCTTTAGTGGTCGGCAGCCTAATCGGTTTGATCATGAGTTTGATTGGTTAAATTGACATTATTCGGCTATCTTTAAGGTAGCCGCATTGAATTCACTAGAGGTAAGCAAATGTATTTAACTAAGCGAAAAGTTAGCTTATTTTGTGGACTATTTTTTATCGCTTTTGTGGTTAGCTTTATTATGGCGAAAAAGATCTCTCCCATTGGGCTCAAACTCTGGGGGGATATCAATCACAACTCAGGTATTGCGATCGACGGCTATGATCCTGTTGCTTACCAAACTATCAGTAAAGCGACTTTAGGTAGTTCGCAGTATAAATATCATTGGCATGGAACAGACTGGCATTTTTCTAGTAAAGAAAATATGTCTCTATTTAAATCATCTCCCAAAAAGTATGCACCCCAGTACGGTGGTTATTGTTCTTTTGCCGTGAGTAAAGGAGTAACCGCCACTACAAGCCCTGAAGTATGGTACGTGGAGAATGATAAGCTCTATCTATTTATGGATGAAGAGGTTAAAGCGGATTGGATTAAGTCAAAAGGTGTAAAAAACTCAGATGAAAACTGGTCTCACTAGGCTAGCTCTGAAATCTAATTAGTCGGTTATTTTTTCGATTTCATACAAGGCGTCACTAATACTCTCTACTCGCTCCTGGATCACGCTCTGAGCATCAGCCAACCCTTGGTTGTAATAATAAGCGCCGATTTTGTCCGAAAAGAAATCGAGCAAAAATTCTGCTTCGAACTGACCAATATCCTGATCGAGCTCCTTCTCAAAATAAGCCTGTATTTTTGCAACAACAGATTCAGTCTGTTGTTTACTAAATTGAATTTTTGACATACTTTTACCAGACTCACTTATAAATAGACTATTTGAATAACCGATAATAACCTATTTTTTTATTTTTAAACCAACGGTTAAATCTTATTGATGGATAGTGATGAGGGCGCTATAGGATAGCAATGGCGTCTAAGCTGAAATACAGAGCAGATCAACCATTACTATTAAAAGAGGCAAATATTCGAGATAGAGTACTGGCCTGATGCTTTTGAATTAAAACATTAATTTGTTTCAGATCGTCTTCGTTTAATTTATATTTTTCTGACTCTTGCTGGATAATTACATTTTCATATTTAGCTTCACCCAATTGAACCACAGTATATTTAAGTAAACGATAGCCTTCGGCGTTGTGAGTTAACGCCACAGTAGCTCTTATTCTTCGGCTTTTTGATTGCTCTACCACAACACCATAATAACCATTTGAAAGTAATACTTGAGTGCCGGCAGGATAAAGTCCGGTAGCTTGAATAAACTCCTCGACCAAAGCGCCATCAAAAAGCGTGTCGGCTAAACAATAAAGTTTTGAAAGGGCTTTACCAAAAGTAATCTTTTTACCGTACAACATTGGTTGCAAGATAAGATCAAAAGATTCAACCAAGCCAGCAATTTGAGATAAATAAGGAATTTTTTTGGCTGATTTTTGAGTTGGATAACCGCTACCGTCATAACGTTCTGTCATATTGGCAATTATAGTTAATACTTGCGGGTCAATCGTTTTGCATTTAGCTAATTTGCCAATGGTAATACTTGACCACATTGCATATTCAGGTTGCATTTTTGCGCTATCGTACTTTCTCCAAACATTGATATTCAGTTCGGCTTTACCTATACCCGACAACAATATTGCCTGATTTAATGCATTCAATGACGATCGTCTTAGCCCCATTGAACGTCCCATTAATGTCGCCCAAATAGAAGTACGAACAGTGTGTTCGTAAACTCTGCCGTTATCCGCCTTTACTTTAGTTAGCCATAAAAGCGCGTCAGGATTAACTAATAAAGATGAAACTATTTCATTACTGACCGATTTTATTTCGGCGACTTTATCATCATTAATATTGGTTAGGTCTTGTTTTAGTTCGGTAAAAACATCCTCAACCCGTGCAAGCAAACGCTTGGCTTGAATAATTTCTTTAGAGATAACTTTACTTGTTTCATAGTTGTTAGTACAAAATTTGCGCCAAGGTCGCTGAACTTCCTTATGGATTTTAATTTTTTGTGGGCTTCTGGTTTTTTGAACGTATGGTAAGCGAAATGCCATCATCGAACTTTCTGAACATCTTTCCTGATCAATTGTTACTTTGCGACCATATTGAGAAATTTTAAGAATATCTTGACGGTTTCGGATCAAAGTCCCTTGCAAAGGGAACTCCGTTGCACTCCATGCAGTTTCCAAGCGCGTAACAAACATACCAATTCGTAATTCGGCAACGTCAATTTCTTTTGTAGTTCGATATTTCGTCATATTGGTGACCACAATTCAAAACAGTAAATAAAAAATTTGATTGCTTGGTCTTATGAGGCGGGGATACGAGGATTTTGTGGATATAAAACGTCTCGGTAACCCCGCTGTCATAGAGCTTATAAATAATAACTCGTTAGACCGGTAGCTTTGCGTACTTGAACTTTCATTCAAGTTTGCCTTTATCAAAACAGTCTTTAGCATACATAACTCGCTGAGATATGTCCACTCTAACTGCTCAATTAATAGACAAAAGCTCTCCGCGATTGACTATAAAAAACTTAGAAATTACTTTTTTATCGCTTTTAGCTCTGAAAAAGCCAAACAAGCCGATAATACCTCTTATTTCAGCTCGATTGTGGTGCTATAATCCGCGCCGTTTTAAAAACCACCTATACTTAACTCACACAAAAAGACACCAAATCAAACTATGACAGATTTTGCCGTTGGCCAGCGTTGGCTAAGTGAAAATGAAACCGAATTAGGCCTTGGTCTGGTTCAGGATGTTGACCACCGGATTGTCACGGTATTTTACCCAGCGACCGAAGATCAACGAACTTACGCCAAAAATAGCGCCCCTTTATCTCGGGTAAAGTTTCAATCAGGCGAAAAAATCGAAACCATGTTTGGCGATATCTTAATAGTTGAAAAGCTCGAAGAACTTAACGGGATTATAGTTTACATGGCAAAACAAGATGAGAATGGTGAAATTATGCCTATTCCTGAAACCCAATTGAGCCACCAGCTTGAGCTCAACAAAGCCTCAGATAGATTATTCTCTGGTCAAATAGATTCACTACGATGGTTTGAACTTAGATACGCCGCGATGAAAGCTAAAGAACGTCAGCAGCGCTGCACGGTAAACGGTTTACAAGGCCCTAGAGTCGATTTGATAGGGCACCAGCTCTACATTGCTAGTGAAGTGGGTAATCGCTTCGCGCCCAGAGTCCTACTGGCAGACGAAGTCGGTTTAGGAAAAACAATTGAAGCCGGTATGATCATTCACCAACAGCTACTCAATCACCGCGCTCAAAGAGTGTTAATTGTTGTGCCTCAGCCATTAGTGCATCAATGGTTTATCGAAATGATTCGGCGTTTTAATTTGCATTTTAGTATTTTTGACCAAGCTCGAATTGACGCTTTAACCGATCTGGATGATTTGGAATTGGACGAAATTGAGGCGGAAGCAATTGAAATTGAAAACCCATTCCTGTCTGAGCAGCTGGTTTTATGCAGCAGTGAGTTTTTAGCCAACTGCAATATGAAGCAATTAATTGGTGGTGAGTGGGACATGTTAGTGGTTGATGAAGCCCATCATTTAGAGTGGCAGCCCGGAAACCCCAGCAATGAATATACCCGGGTTGAAATGATCGCCCAGCAAGCTCAAGGACTCCTGCTATTATCAGCAACACCTGAGCAGCTTGGTCAAGAGAGCCACTTTGCCCGCTTAAGATTGCTCGACCCTAGTCGTTTTCATAACTTAGAAGAATTTATTCAGGAGCAAAAGGCCTATCAACCGATCGCTCAGCTAATTAGTGATCTGGCAGTAAACGAATTGTGGGATAACGATATCAAACAACGAGCCAGCCACTATATTGACGATATTGAAATCAATGAAGAAAATCGCCAGCAACTTTTAAATGAATTGTTAGATCGAAATGGCACCGGGCGTGTTTTATACCGTAATACTCGAAAGAACATCGAAGGTTTTCCTCAACGTAAAGTATTCCCTCATTCAGTTGCTGCTTGTGATGAATATTTCGATGATGTAGGCGAACATATCGATGAAACGATTGAATATTTATTACACCCGGAAACTCAATACTCCGATGAATCTTGGGTGAAATTTGACCCTAGAGTCGACTGGTTAAAAGACTTTCTAAAACAAAACTTTGAAGAAAAAGTTTTGATCATTTGTGCTAACAAAGACACCGCCATGATCCTAGACGCTTACTGTCGTTTTAAACTAGGCGTCAATTGCTGCACTTTTCATGAAGATATGGACATGATTAGCCGCGACCGCGCAGCCGCTCATTTTGCCGATATGGAAGATGGCGCACAAGCGATGTTCTGCTCTGAAATTGGCAGTGAAGGCAGGAATTTTCAATTCAGCCATAAGTTAGTTCTGATGGATCTCCCGGCAAACCCCGATTTATTAGAACAGCGTATTGGCCGCCTTGATCGCATTGGTCAGAAAAAAGATATCGAAATCCATGTGCCATTTATTCAAGATAGCGCGCAAGCGGTTATTTTTAATTGGTACCATTTGGGCA
>Ga0114899_1000347_pt1 | contig 34801 bp, 39 predicted proteins | sample MalvireepMed_215_FD_83497 | JGI IMG/M metagenome (GOLD analysis project Ga0114899, IMG submission 83497) | Marine viral communities from the Global Malaspina Expedition - Malaspina viral metaG DeepMed_215 | ecosystem: Environmental > Aquatic > Marine > Oceanic | place: Mediterranean Sea...
GGGGGTGGGGTGTGTCAAGTGTTATTTTGGAAGGTGCTGTGGTATTGGGTAGTTGCGGGTTGAGCGTGTAATATAAGACTGTTAAACCCTGTCTTTTCACAGTTTATAAACTGGGGAGTGTTTTGATGGGTAGGCCGAGTAAGTTTACTGAGGGTCGGAAGCGGGTAATTTTGGAGGCTATTGGTGATGGTCAGACTTATGGTGTGGCAGCGACGATGGCTGGTATTAGTGCTGGTACTTTGAGTGGTTGGGTACGTGATGAGAGTAAGGGTGAGTTTGTTGCGGCTTGTAAGGCTGCGGAGGCTCGTGCTGAGAGTCGTCTTGTTGCGGTGATGCACGACCATGCACATTCTGATTGGCGGGCTGCGAAGTGGTTGTTGTCTCGTCGGTATGCTCATTGGCGTGAGGTTCCTGTTCAAGACCAGGCGGTTTCTGATGAGCTCAATCGTCTCAAAGTCTTGAAGGCCCAGGTAGAGTTGGAGTACGCTCGTTCTCAGTTAGAGGCGTTACGGTCTCAGGAGGCCGAGGATGCGTCTTTGTTGACGATCTTGAACGATCCCATGACCTTAGAACATGTAGAGGTAAGAGATGAAGTCGGACCCACAGATGAAGGAAGCAGCCATCGGGATGCTGAAGAAGATAGGCGGCATCCCGATGGACAAGGTAACGGGAGTGTCACTCAGCTTGGTGCTAGGAAAACCCAAGCGTCCTAAAGAGGAACATCACGCCGAGGACAAGGAAGACGACTCCCCACAGGACGGACTCGAAAGTGGTATCGCCGAGCTCCTTGAGAACTGGACCGAGCGCGATGAGGAAACCGATGCAGGCAAGTACTACCACGACCTGAAGCGTCTCGCGGGTTCCCACGGGATAGAGGTCGATGGTAAGGAGGGGGAAGAGGAAGAGGAAGAGCAAACCCATAACTCACATGACGAAGGAGAGGACTACTAATGGCCACCGAATCAATGGAGGTTAGCACCTCCGTCGCAGCTAGCGACACCACCTACGGGGACATCTATCCACCCACCTCCAACGCTTACACAGCCACGACCAATGACAAGGTCCTCGTTGGTGGAGTGGAAACCGCCATTACCAAGTACGACATCGTAAACGCTGCGGTGAAACCAGCGGACTACGATACGCTTGAGATCGTGTACGCCTGGACCAACGAAGGCGGAACAGCCAACATCGCCTATGGGGTTCAAACGAGCGCGGACGGAGCGAACTGGATAACCCACACCACAGCCACTGGCGCTATCACAGCGGCTGGCGGCAGTTTACTCGAAGTGACCGGCTTCCAGAAGTTCCTCAGGCTCTACTACACCGAGAGTGGCACCGGGACCATGGACGTAAGCGCAGGTCTGACCTTTAAGAAGAAGGTCGCATAATGCCCTACATTGTCCGCAAATCTAAGGACAAGAAGGGTAAGACTCAGTGGTGCGCGTACAAGAAGGGTGATGACACACCCAAGGCTTGTAGCTACGACAAGAAGAACATCCAACTCTACATGGCTGTCGCTATGAAGAAAGCCGGAGAAAAGGGGAAGGTGAAGACCTATGGCGACTGAAAAAGTAGCACCGATCAATATGGCAGAGGTCGTTGAGGACGTTGAAGAGATCGGCCCCATGACTGGCTCGGCCTCTCTCGGTCGTGCCCTACAGGGCATAAGGCCGGAAGATGTTGCCGGTCTCTATGAGCAGAGGGGGACAAACCCGGCAGACCGGATGGGCGCAGCCATAAAGCTTCAGCATATCGTTAATGAGATTAACGGGCTCGTTGGATCTCACGGACTGTCGAAAGACCAACACTTCAACCTCTTGCGCGGACTCGGAAGCGAGTCACCTCTCGGAGAAGTCGCTGCGGAAGTTGAGGAAAGAATGCCCGAGCTCCCTGAAGAAACAAGGGTGGCTGCGGCTGAGAACCTTCAGGAACGCCAGGTCACATGACATGGGGCGTCAAGAAGAACGTATCGCATGCACTTAGGGTTGTTCAGATAAGAAGACTCAAAGAGCACTCGGCACTAACCGGACTGTCGATCTCCCGCATCGTGAGAGAAGCCGTGGATGCCTACCTGGAGAAGAGTTCCAGAATAGATAACGTGGACGCAGCCATAAACGCCCTAAGCAGCGCAATGTCCCGGCTCGAGGAGATACGAAATGGCAGAAGATAAGGACATCCTTACCTCAAACATCTTTCCTAAAGAGTTCGTCGAGGGAGCCATCGCTGAGTGTATCGCTCAGATCAAGCATAGCCTCGATGTCTCCACCGAGAACATCAAGGGCGTCACAAAACTTGAGTCAGTCAAAGGGAGCTTTCTCGTCGCGGCCAATGAGGCGGCAAGCCTGATTAAGATGCTCGAACACTACACCGACGCCTCGCTGAACCCGAAGCATCGGTTTGCTAGATACGTGCTTAAGAGCTTCGTTAAAAAGCTGAAAGCCATCGACGGCATACTCGACGCTAAACGCATGGACAAAAAAGAAGTCCTCGAGTTCGCCCGCATCGTCACATCCTTTCTCGTCTCCATACACACCATCATGGTTGAAGACACCAGGGAACTCGTCAGGGAGGCGCACGTCTACGAGTTCTGTGGGGATGACCTGGACGAATACGGAGCAACGCTTGGGAAAGTCATCACTATTCACTAAGCAGATAAAGGCTGAAATCGCGAAGTGTGCCAGGGACTTCGACCATTTCTGCAAGAAGTACCTGCGGATCGTGGACAAGAGCGGCAAGCTTATACCGCTTGTGCCAAACCGAGCTCAACGCTCCTACCTGTCGGCATGTGAGAAGAACCCATGGGTCTACGTACTTAAGTCGAGAAAGCTTGGGCTCACCACGATTATAGCCGCCCATAACTTCTGGTCGTCACTGTTCACGCCGAACTTCGCCACACTCGTCCTGGCTCACACCGACACCGCAAGTAAGACGATATTTCGCATATACACCCGGTTCTACGACAACCTTCCGAAGTACCTAATGTTCCCCGTGAAGCTGCTCAACAAGCACGAGCTCATGTTCGAACACGGCGGGTATATCGTGGCCGCAACCGCTGGCTCGGACTCGGCCCGAGGCGCGACCTACCACGCCATCCATTGCTCCGAGTTCGCGATGTACGACAACATCGAAAAGCTTATAGCCTCGGCGATGTCGACCGCCGGAACGAACGCAAGGGTGGCCCTGGAGACGACAGCGAATGGCCTCAATGACGCTCACAAGCTTTGGTTCAGCCCAGACAATGGCTATGAGAAACTCTTCATCTCTTGGAAGGACGCCGAGGATTCGGTTGAGAAGAAGAAGCCAGAATGGATCCCAAAAGAAATAGAAAGCATCGCCAAGCAATACACCCTCACTAAACAACAGACCTACTGGGCCTCCAATGTCTACACTAAACGCTGTGCTGCTAACTGGAACACCTTCCTGCAAGAATACCCGCCGGAAGCACACCTGGCATTCATCTCAGCCGGTAGGAAATTCTTCAACCGAGTCTATCCGCACGTTAAAGACCGGCCAGGATACTCGTGCACAGAAGAAAAGCAGCGGTACTCAGCCTATGTCATCGGAGTAGATACCGCATCGGGCTCCGACCATGGAGACTTCTCGTGCTTCGTTACACTCAACTGTACGGAGAAAAAGAAGCCACGCATCGTGAGCTCGCTCTACGTGAGAATGGCACCATCAGAATTCGCACAGAAAGTCCTCGATGAAGCAAAGAAGTACGATGCACTCGTTTGCGTAGAATCAAACAGCTACGGACTAAGCGTCATCGAATACCTGACAGGACACGAGTGGGGCCTGCTCTATAGACGGACCAAGTACGACCGAGCCACAAACCGATGGAGCGAGAACCTTGGATTCAATACCAACGTCTCAACACGGTCAGTTATGCTCGCAAGACTGCAAGAATACATCTCAAGAGAATGGCTCGATGTCACAGATGATAACCTTAAGTACGAAATGAATACGTTTGTATTTAACAAAAACGGCAAGCCAGAGGCCGATACAGGCAAGCACGACGACATCGTAATGGCGACAGCCTTGGCGCTTATGGGGATGGATCAGGTCGAACCAGAAGTGCAGATAAAGAAGCAGCCCAAACCGAACAGCCTCTCCGAAATGTTGCAGTTCGAATTGCAGACTGGCAAATTGTATCGGAAATCGTCTCACTTCTTTGAAGAGGAAGAAGACGAAGCAGCCTCACCTTCCGAGGTGTTGTACAATAATTAATCGCCCAAGGGCGTAAAAGGAACTCGAAAATGGGACAGTTTTTATCAAGCGAAGCAGCCGAAAAACTCGGAGACGCACTTCAACAAGGCGTCGACTTCGACCCAACAGAGACTGAAACATCTACGTCCGAACCCGCCGAGGACGAAAATCAAGAGGCGGAAGACCAGGAAGAGGCAAGCCCCGAGACGGCAGATGCAGACGCAGATGCTGAAACGAATACCGACGAATCCTCCGCAGACAGCCCGGAAGGAGAGGATGAGGGAGAAGGTAAGGGGTCTATGCATCGTGTTCCGTATGACAGGTTTAAGTCAGTCATCGACGCCAGAAACCAGTACAAACACGAGACCGAGACGCTGAGAAAGCAGATGCTAGAGATGCAAGAGCAACTCAAGCAATCACCACCACAGCCAGCCACACGCCAGGTAGAACAAAGTCAGCAGGACCAATCGTGGGATTACGATACCGATGATGAACCGCTTGACCCACTCGAGAAGAAGTACTTCACACTAGAAGGCCGGATGAATCAGATGGCCGTCTACCAGGCAGAACAACAACTCGAGAGGGAAATCGGACACGTCCAGAACTCGTACCCAAGCGTCCCGCGTGAACTACTCCTCCAAGCTGTCGTCCTAGACGGAGCTAGTGACCTGATGTCTATCGCTGAGAACTTCTCATCACATATCGCCTCCGTCGAGGAGGGTGCCATCGCCAGACACATTGCGTCAGCAAAGCCAAAGCGAGAAACACCACCTCGAGCCCCTAAGTCTGGAAGCCCAAGGGCACAGATACGGGCGAGCAGAGATGGACAAAAGGACAAGCCCCGTAATGTAGCGGAAGCCTCAAAGGCCCTCGCTGAATTTTTACGACGAGAGAACCCCTTTTCTTCTTAGGAGAATGAACAATGGCTGGTGCCACACGTACAACGTTCGATGCGATTCTTAAAGAATTCTACATCGGACCCGTTATTGAGCAGCTCAACAATGAGATCCTTGCTCTAGAAATGTTTGAAAAAGCGATCGTAGACTGGAATGGCAAGAAGGCCATTATCCCTGTCCACGTCTCGCGTAACTCCATGAGCTCAACCGCTCAGTTTGTGCCAGAATCAGGAACCCTGCCTACAGCCGGGAACCAAGGTTATGCGCGGCTTGAGATCACGGCTAAGTATCAGTACGGTCGATTCCAGATTACCGGTCCCGCAATTGCCTCCGCTAAAAACGGCGGGCGCGGTGCCTTCATCGGATACACCGACGCTGAGATGAACAAGCTAGTCAGCGATGTCCGAAATACTGCCAACCGCGTCTCCATGACCGGCGGAGCAGCCATGGGCTACATCTACGAGAAGAAGACCCTACAGACTGCTGCGGCTCAACAGGTGAAAGGCGCGGCTGGTGGTACTGGTTTTGGTAGCACAGTCTTTGCTTACCGTGGAGACTACACGGTTCTTAATGCTGTGCGTGCAAACGCTGTCGCTGCGGGCGCAACGCTGGCCGCTACCGATGACACCCAGTACTGGTGCCCGGTTGACCTTATTCGCATGGATACCTACAACAAGGTGGGCGTTGACACCCCAGGTTCTTCCAATATCAACTTCTTTGCCGTCGACTTCGACGCTGCTGCCGGGACGATCACCATCGCGATAGGGAGCAACTCAGGAGCCGCAGACAAAGCTGTTCTTGAGACGGTCTCCGCTGCGTTGCCGGGTGTTAAAAACGGAACGGCTGTGGCTGTGGTTCTTCGTCAGGCGCAATGCGTTGACAAGAACGCAAACACGCTCGCTCTCGACATGTCAGCCTTTGTTGCTGGTAACACCTATACGCATTGGATCGAAGAGCCCGTGGGCGTACAGGGAAACATGTCGCTTACGACGCACTTTGGTGTGACGCGTAACGTCAAGGACCTTTTGGCTGGCGGTAGTGTGGCGGCTGGTATCGTTTCCGCTGACGGGACCGCACCCCCACTGCGCTCCTGGGTGTTTTGCGGAAGCAAGACAAACGCTACGTCCCTCACGGGCGCTGCGCTTGCTCTTGATCGAGTCCAGCACTGCATTGACTCGGTTCAGGTCGACGAGCCTACCCTATCGGGTAGTGGCCCCGGTCGTATCGGTGGAGCCCATGAGGTAGATGTGATGCTAATGCACCCGCGTCAGCGGCAGCAGTACATTGCTCTACTCCAAGGCACCATCGCTATGCGGATCAACGCAGGCCAAGGTGGTGGTCCTACCCGAAAGGGAGACGCCGGATTCATGGATGTTAGCTATGGTGACATCCCGATCAAGGTGTCCAGGGCCGTTCCTAATGGTTCCATCTTCTTCCTACGGAAGAGCACATGGAACCTGGCGGAGCTCGAGAAAGGTAAGTTTGCCGACCTAGATGGGGCCGTCCTCAGTCGCATCAGTAACACCGATGCGTGGGAAGGCTTCTACCGATGGTACTGGAATCTTGTTTGCAAACAACCTAACTGCAACTCGATTCTTACGGGCCTCGAACTAGCCTAAGAGGTAATGGCGGCGTGGAACTCCTACTCCAGATATTACAAGCAATTGTTCTGTCACTCACGGGGTTCTACGTCGCCATGCTTATTGGTGAGAAAAGGAATCAAAAGGAACTGCGTCGGGATGAGCCCGAACCAGAACGCTACATCGACGTAGTTCCATCCTCCCTTCAACACGGAGACTGAAATGGCCCTTCCAGACCCCAAGCGCACCGCAGCAAAGAACATGATTAAACGCAGTGGACCGGATTCCACACCGTTTCTAAAAGCCATTCTCGATGTCGCGGGCTTAATAGCCGGAGGACCAGTAGCAGCCGGAGCAGCCGTCGCCAAGGCGGCCCTTCCAGATAAGAAGGAATCCTCCGAACCTGAAATGTTGAAAGAGACTTCTAAGTACGACCCTACTGAACTGACCAGTTTCGATCTGATTGAGCCGTTGGAGCCATTCGGCGTTACCGAACGGGAGGCAATCGAGCCCTATGACAGGGAGATCAGGCCACTGAAAGAGAGGAAGCCTAAGCGGCGCCACAAACTGACCACCGGCAGGCTCGGAGGATCCGAAGAATGAAGTGGCCTACCGACATGCCCGGTCGCATTCAGGACTCAAAGAGCGGAAAGATCGATGACAAGAGGGCTTGGGACCTCTCCCTCCTCTTTCTCCAAGGCAACCAGTGGCTCCAATACGACAGGCGTATGCGTGAGTATGAGTCTATGAGAACTCGCAAGGGTCGCGGCAATAAACTCACCGTTAACCTGATGCTGAACATCTACCGAAACGTCCTGTCCCACCTGACCCTTGCCTATCCATCCGTTGTCGTGATGCCAGCATCCCCATCCAATGAAGACGTATTGAAGGCCAAGAGCGCAGAGATGGCCCTTAGATACCACTGGGAAGCCGACACCCTGAAAGACACGATCTCGAAAGGGCTTGAGTGGCTCCTTACCTGCGGGACTGTCGGGTTCCACACGTACTACTGGTCGGAGAAAGACCGCGTACATACCGAAGCCGTCTCCCCTTACGACCTGTTTCTTGAGAAAGACGTGAGCGACTTCGACGAGAGCGAGTGGGTCGCCATCAGAAGCTACCACACCAAGCAACGCCTGAAGGACTCGTACCCAAAGGCAGCAGACAGCATCGAGAAGCTCGGTGGGTCAGACACAAATGAGGGTCTTCTGGGTGAGATACACCCATCGGACAGAATTGAGGTCTATGAAATCTACTGGCGTGACGGTCGCCATGCCATCATGGCAGGAAACATTTACCTCTTCAAAGAGGAAGACTACCCCGTAGAACCACACCCCATCCAATTGGTGCGGTACACAGAGGTTCCACTGAAACTCTGGGGGATCGGTCTTCTTGAGCCGCTCATCGACTTGCAGCACTTCTATAATAAGTCGCGGACGCAAGTCATGATGAACGTTGAGCTCATGGGTAACCCGAAGATCCTCATCCCAAAGACCGCAGGCGTTGACTCAAAGGCATTCACAAACAGGCCAGGAGAGAAAATCTTCTACAACGCAGCAGGAGGAAAACCAGAACAACTCACCCCTGTCCCAATCCCAGGATATGTCCTAGATAATATCACACGGATTCAGTCTGAAATGCAGGACGTCGCAGGCATCCATAGCGTGAGCCTAGGTAAGCGAGCCGTGGGCATCAGTAGCGGCAAAGCGATGAATGTCATCACGTCAAGAGACATGAGCCAATTGCAAATCACGCAGACGCGCATAGAAAAGGCCACCGCAAGACTGGCTGAAACAACGCTGATGCTGATGAAGCAGTTCTACGATGAGCCAAAGATGATGAGGATGATGGACCAGGCAGGACAGGTCATCTTTAACCAACTCGATGCCACGGCACTCGTGGATGACCCAGAAGTGTTCCTTGAAGCAGGGAGCCTGTTTAGGAACGAAGCACTCGATCGAGATGCCAAGGTCCTCGAGCTCCTGCAACTTGGGCTTATTGAAAAAGACCAGGCACTACAAGAGATCAGCTTCAGAACGGGCAACGCATTCCTGAGTGAGAAGATCATGTCTATGGCGCATGCCAGGGATACGCTCGGATGGGCAGTCGAAGGCGACAATGTTGAGATATTCTCAAGCGATGACATCAAGCTGTTTATCAAGGTGTTCGGAGACTTCATGAGGACGCCTGACTATTACCAACTTACAGAAGAAAGACAGAACTACATCGCTGATATATTCGCCGCACTCACCACTGACAACCAGGGACCAGAGGCCTATGCCGAAGCACTCGCTAAACGGAAGGTTTGGCCACGCCCGATGATGCCAGGGTCAGATCCAAACAGTCGCGTGCAGTCGATGGTAGGAGCCAGCAGTCCCGCATCTAGACAGCAACTCGCAGAAGAACAACTAGACATGACCGTTCAAAAGCGCGTCGGTGAAGACATGGTGTCTCGGTCTAGACAGCGCGATGAGGCGCTCATCAGTCCGGTAGGAGGGGGTTACTAGTGGATGTCAGCCAGATTGCCGCACTCTTCAGGTCGTATGCCGACGAACCAGACGCAACATTCCTTACGGCATCTGACGTGTCGACCTACCTTACACAAGGGTATGGTCAATTTAGATCCTTTGTCTCCGCAATCGACCCCTCCATCTACGTCGAGAAGGCAGACCTAACCTTCACCGATACGGATGAGTATGACCTAGCAACAGGCGCAATCGCACTTCTCGGAGCCACAATAACAGGCGGCTACAACAGGCTGATGCAAATCCAAACCCTGTCTAATGTCACTGGCGGGATCACCGGGATCGGAACAATCTATGAGGCGGTTACCTCGCTGCCAGCACTAGACCAAGCAGTCAATGCTTACTTCCTAAGAGGAACAGTCCTCAAGCTGGACCGAAACCTGACGGGAACAATGCGGCTAAGGTACACCCCAGAACAACTGTCTACTCTCTGGTCGAACCTTGCACTCACCACCTACGTAGACGACCTCGTCATGTTTCATGACATGATCGCTCTCTACGCTTACGCCCAGTATGCCATTCGAGATAACGCTCAAAACAACCCACTCACCACACAACTGCAAACACGCGAATATGCATTTGCTGAGTACCTCAACCGACGCGTCTTTAATGGGCCCCAGTATGTGTCTGAAACACTATCGTCATATCTGGACAACTAAATGGCAGTACCATCAACCGAGATCGATGTACTTGACCGGGGAATAGAGCAGGACAGCCCCTCAAAAGGGTCCTTCGCCCTCAACATGCTCTACAGGAGGAACTCATGGGAAGTGAGAAAAGGCTTTGGGCAAGTGTCCCAGCGCACTACGACGTTCGGCCTCCCGACAGTCGACGCGACGGGGCTTGCTACGCGCCCGAATGTGGGGATGAGGAAGCATCTAGGGTCGTACATGTTGGAGACGGATTTCGGTCACACGCAGTGCTTATCGATATTTTCGGCACTGGTGAGGACTGGTAACGCGCTGACAAATGACGACATGACGAACTCCTATACGGACTACGTTATCGTTGTTGAGATCGACGACCTCACTACCGGCGACCACTGGGAGGAACCACTCTATACCCACACCGCAGAGTCGGTTGGCTTTGGTGCCGAGTTCGCCACGTCACAGAATAAGCAGAGCTTCTGGGGCTCCCAGATCACAACCAACTACAGCGGAGCACCCCCTCCCTACTGGCATGGGCAGTACGACACGAGCGTTTCAAACGATAGGACTGCGTTCAAAGCTGCGACTTCAGACGCAGCATTCTTCTTCCACGAGTGGAGAGACGTCCTCTATTTCGGGAGCCCGTCTGTCGGGATATTCATCTACCGTCCCATCATAATCGGGAAGACAGAGCGCAGGTATCTTGAGTACGACATCACGATCTTCGCCAGCAACCCTTACTCCGAACGAGCTTTCATTAGGCCGCTAGTGCCCACGCCAAACCCAGCCTACGAGGCAGCCTACACGTATCTAAACAAGGCGACATTCCCTGGCGACCCGGTAGACGTTGCCGTCATCGATGACAGGCTGGTGGTAGCCGCTGACCGCACCCTCTACTTTTCCGATCCAAACCAGCCGGGGTTCTTTGTCGGGATCAACCAGATCCATGTGCCAAGTAGCACCCCGATTACCGCCATCGAACAGCACTACGGTCACCTGATGATCTTTACGGAAACCGAAACCTTCATGTTTAGGTCTGCCGGTGGGGCTATCTACGGAGGAGGTCAGGTCTCAAAGGTAGACGAGAACGTTGGGTGCTTTGGCCCCAATGCCTTGGCGGTAGCTGACGGGAGTCTCATCTGGTCAGACAAGAACGGAGTGTATGCGACAACTGGGAACCTTGTGGTCACCAAGATTAGTGGCGGGATCGACAGCTTCTTCAACGGCTTCTTCTCTTCCCCGCTCACTAGCTACTACACGACCAGCACATCTCCAGGGTTCTCCAACACAGCCAACGACCAACCCCAGACCCAGTTCACCGTCTCAGCAGGCAACGCCCACCTTTGTTACAACGCGGAACTCGGAGCCCTCTTCGCAGTTTACCCGGACTCAGAAGCGATCTTTTGCTACGCGGACAGCAAGTGGTCCCTGTGGACAACGGAGACGCAGGCAACCAACACAGCAAATCTGGTGATCGCAACTCAGACCATCACCAACGCATGGATCGTCTCCTCAGAGGAGCGGCTCGTAATGGTAGGGTCTCTCGATAGCCAGACGCTAGTGGACGAGGCTAAGACCCAAACGGGCGCTGCCGTAGACAACGACATCCCAGTTGAGAGCTACTACCTGCTTGAATACGGAAGAGGAGGCGCACTGGATAGAAGCGTCTCGTCTGGCGAGGACATGAGGAAACCCACCGGGTATTACAAGTACACGCCAAGCGGAGGGAGATCCGCCAACCACTGCAAGGTGAGAGAGTTCGAGCGCGTCCCCACCGGATACGCATTCCCAGACGGAAGCTGGACCATAGGCGCAACGACCTACACGGTGGTGCGGCCAGAGGACATCATCTACTGGGTTCCTATTTCGGTCCTCGTGACTGACGTCAACTACGTAAAGGTGCAGGCTTGGGACGTCGAGGTTTTCTACGACCACAATGCCTGGGAACCAGTGATGTACGCCAACAATAGCGACATCGACTTCTTTGTCCCGTGTGAGCGGATCGTGACGAAGCCGGGATACAACCCAGGTGCCGGGAATGCGACTGCCAAGGTCATAAATGCAGGCGCATCGGGCGTTCAGATACGGTTCAATAGGACTGAAGACCCATCGGGCCGCTACATCTACCTCACCCCAGGTGTAGAGGCGGTGATGCTATACGTTCCCATGCGCTTGAAAGAGGCATCAAAGACCGACTCCCTGAGCGAACTCGTAATAACCATCTCAGGATGCACGGTGACATCACCCACCGGAACCAAAGCCCTGGACCCGTGGGTATGGAAAGAATACTTCATCGGAACAACCGAGTCTCGCAACTCGGATAACGTCGCGATGCCGGTTGACTGGGCATACAAAACCAAGCAGGTGAACCTCAACGGACAGACGATGCTTAAGGCCAGAGGGCTTTACGTGCGCCTCTCCTCCCGAGGGCCCGGCGATTCCACCTCTAACCTGACGCCCAACTTCCTGTTCGGGCTATTCAACACCCTTCTTGGGTGCGACGAGAAGGGGTGGGTCTCTCAGGTGGTGGACTATACGGGCGTCAGAAACGTGAATGCGGAGTCCCTGTTTAATATAGCCAACAAGAACTCGATACGCACACGCATCCGAGACACATCGGGAGACATGGTTAACAAGGCGTTCGACCAGGCTGGCGTCACCTATGGGGCGAATGGATCGACGACCGCAGGCTCCTACCTCATCGACGACCAGGCCGTTAGCATTATCTCCACTAGCGATAGCGTTAAAGGCTTTTCATTCTCCTACATGCTTTTCGGCCACATACAGAACCGAGCTCAAGGGGTGCGGATAGAGGATGCCAAAGCCAGCATAAGGCAGTCCGGGTCAAGAAGAAGGACGGGTAGGTAGTGTCAACCTTTCTCCAGAAAGAACTCCACGACATCGGCGGCACCAAGAGGCAGGTGTCGAACCAGCTCGTTCGAACGGATACGGTTGACCTTATCAACCAACTGCGCCTGACAGTCCCAGGAACGCTCGTTGAGCCGCAGGGCGGAAACGCTGACTACATAAACGCCACCCCAGGAACCCATGGATTCTCCGAGGTTAGCTCTGAATGGACCCACATCAAAGGTGTTGGGGCTGGCGTCATCTGCGACAGGCAGCTAGTAGTCTCAGACCGGGCGATTGTGGAGGCTGTTCACTTTAGGGGCTCCGCTAACCCGCTGGCGATCGTGAAGGGCAAGTCCTCGTCACCAGCCAACACGGTCATTTTCAGGTCTTGCATATTCGAGCGCACCGACCAGCCGAAGCTCCCCGTGTGGGCGAGTGTAGAAACCGGGGCCTACGCTGTGTTTTTGGGGTGTGTCTTTCGAGGCGGGAAGTACCCGAACACAGGAGGGGTCATCGTCTCAAACGCGGGAGCTGCCGCAAACGTGCAGCTCTCCGGGTGTATGAGCTTGACTGGGCTATCATACGCAACCGTAACGAGTGCCGGACAAGGCAACATTAGCGCATAGGGTGGAGACTTGGCTTACACAAAAAACCCCAGGAAGGTCACCAAGCACCAGTTTGCATCCTCCACCACCGTGGATGGCTCTCGCCTTGATGATTGCATGGAGGATGTGGAGACGCGATTCAACGCTCTCGAACACGGTGACATCGATACCAAGTGGGTGCAGACGGTCTTCCATGCAGGCTGGCAGCCCAAGGGAAGGACGTTTCCATACGACTCGGCCAACAAGCAGAACATGTTCGACTTCAAGCACCACTACCCATGGATGGCGGTTAAGAATCCGACAGATACCCCTCAAGGCCAGGTCACGCTAGCCGCAGACGACTCTGCCACGACCACCCCCGACTCGGTTCAGAACCTGTACCGCCTTAAGGGATACGAGAACTCACAAGGTGGCTCGGTAATCCCCAACTCCTACGACGAGGTAATCCTCACCCCCTACGTTGCAGCCTCCTACAACAGGTGGGAGTGGAGGAGGGCATGGTCCACGACCTTCTTCTTCACGGAGCCTTCGATCATCACGCAGATCTCAATGATCATACGTGCCGATGGGACCGATTCGATACTGGGCGTAAAGCGCCCCTATCAGTACACCTACAGTTCGGCGGCCAATTACGGTTCTATCCTGTTGGACATTGCCGACCCAAACAGCACAGAAGACAAGCAACTCGACACGCAGGAATACATTCGGTCTGAGTACCCGTTCGACGCCATCCCGTTCAACTACCACGCCACCGAGGTGTTTGCGACATCGGCATGGTCTGACATGCTCCCAAGTGTAGACGCAGCGGCTAGTGGAACGATGCCGTTCGGTCGCCCCGATGGAATCGCCTCTATCGATGAGGTCAACCTACCAGTGGCGGCCAATTCGCGTGTAAGGCTTACCGTCGTCATCCCCGGAAGCTTACAATTTGATGCCACAGCCGGAACCGAGACGACGCACATGGCGTTTTGGAATCCGATGAGCCTGACGATGCACGCTCTTGAGAGGGTTGGATGAGCAAGGTAACCAGGCCAAAGCTGACGCGTGGGACGAAGCTCAAGCAGGAGCACATACATGGCGTCTTAACAGATGTGGCCTCTGAAATTAACGCGGCGACTGTCACGGTCGACCAAACACCAAAGGCCGCCACTGGGGTCTTCAGGCTAAACTTCCACATACCGGTACTCGACTCACGGTTCCTCGTCATCGGTCAGTCATCAAGCGGCCACGTCACGAGAGCGGAGCAGTACGCCATCCCGTTTACTCTTCCTCCGTCTCAGGAGTACTTCAGCACAATTGGGGCTGTGGGGGATCCTCCAAGATTCAAGGTGGACAAGTCTGTTCCACGGCTGATCCTAGACGAGTTCTCTTTTAGCTTCGATCAGGGCTCTGCTGCTGCATCCAGGGTTGACTACCACTTTACCACCTCCACCTATCCGGCTGGAACCAACGAGGGCTGCCTAGACTTCGAAGAAGCCGAGGCGTATAGCCTGGAGCTCTCCCTTGCCGAAAAGAACCAATGGTACTTCACAGCAAACGGCGCTGGCGACAACACGGCTTCCCTTCGTCACCCGCAGAAGACCATCTTCACGCTGCCTATTGACGGTGCCGCGTTTGTCTCGAAGGTAAACAAGCCAAACCCAGTTGTAATCCCAGACATCAACCATGTCATGAGGCCGTTTACCACTTACATCCTGATGATCTCGGCCCCCAGCCTGACAACCGTAGGGAAGACAGCAAACTACGCACAAAGCCCTTTCGCGCTGTCTCCAGATCGCTCTCATGCCCTTTATTCTGTGCAGTTCAGCCTGAAAGTGAAGAGCGACATGGACCGCAGGGACGTCTACAACGCAGGAACGAACAGCATAAGGAACTACCCGACCAAAGATAGCGGCACAACAAACACGATCCGAAGCAGGGCGGTTACCGGGAACTCAATCTCAATCTCAGCACCAGTGGCGGACGCGACGATCGCAGCAGACGGATCTACAGGCGTAAACACCAACCTGCAACTGATCGACCAAGCCCTGAGAGACAAGTTCAGCGGAGGCTTTAACGACAGGTCAGAGACAGCAGCAACGCAGGAGCTATATGCAGATAGCTGCTACGAGGTACTGACCGTTCCCCTGTTTAACAACGCAGCCAATCAGGTCTATGACGCAGATACGGCCAACTCCAACGGAGCATACGCCAATGTGGCGAAGACAGCCGGTGGAACGTACCAGTCCATCGCTGACCGCAGGATTATCCCGATAAGAGAGCCCATGGTTGTTCACCACGTCATCTTGGCGCGGAGCTTCATGCAGCCCTCCAAGATGAACGCCGGTGGCGGCAACCCCTACCCCGAGGGAGATGCAAACGCGGTTAACGTTTTCACCAACATAGGCATGGAGCTTGGGGTGGGCATTGGTAGCGGGCTAAGGTCCGACCACGCAGCGTACATCAATCTTGCGTATGCCAAAAGCGACGACGCGTCCATGCCACAGTTTGGGACGATTGACGTAATCGCTCCCGCATCCCAAACCACTGGAAGCTCGACGAACTTCAGACACGACCTCCTCCATGTTCCACTGTCGTACCTAGCAACGGGCGCACTGGGAAAGGGGTACTACTCAAACGGCCTCCCCATCTTCATAGGGAAGTCCTGGGACCCAACAGCAGCCCGCACGCAGTCAGTCAGCAACGCAACCGGGGCGCTATCTGGACCGGCAACCGGGGGACGAGAGCAATTCATTGAAGTGCGAATGCGTATATTCAATACTGCCGGAAATATCGAGGACGGCAGCAAGACCAGCATGTACGTTGGATATGGCGGCTACTGGCTTTACATCATTGGCAAGAAATACCTTACCAAGGGTTTTCACGGCAACGTGCAAGGGGAATAAGAATGGCTTTCGGAGATAATAAACCGACCCAACTCACAGAGTTCGAAGAGCTCGACGTCACAGAGATTGAGAAGCTTGGGCCCTCTGAACGTCAAGCATACCTGCGAAGGGAGGCCGCTAGAGGTGCCCAAAAGAGCCAGAGGTCCCTCGAGTCTGGCGCGGAGGCGCAAGCAGCGTTGGCTAAATCGTTGCCAGCAATGCTAAGAAGCCAACTGGCAACCGGCATGATGGGCGCTGCCGGGCCAGGTGGCGCCGCTGGGCTTGCCGCCCTAGGTCAAATGTCCAAGTTCGCGCCAGACATCACACGCGCAGGCCAAGAGGGAGAGGCAAGAGCGGCACAGGCAGCGGCAGACGCAGCAGTGGCGGGAGTGGAGAAGTCGACCTATCTGCAAGAGCAGGGCGTCGGCACCAAGGCAGCCACCCAGGCTGATGTCAAACAGCGCATTGAGAACATTAAGAAGGACCTCCGCAACCCACTCTTTGGCATCGACTCCGATGACCTGAAACGGGAGATCGAGGGTCTCAAGGCCTACTACACAGACGACCAAGGAAACATAGACCCAGACGTTGCCGCCTATATCGATCAACAGGCCGCTGTTGAGGAAGAGGAAGCAAGCGGCTGGGATATATTCTAGGAGGATAAGATGGCCAGGAGACTGCCCAGCGGAACAATCTTTAGGGGGACATATGCGCCCGCCAGAATAAGCAGGGATAAGCCGACAGCAGACTACCGAATGATGCTGGACGTGGGGAAAACCGTTGTCCCAATCGCGGATGAGGCCGCCGCCGCTGTCGTGGACTGGGGGATCGACACCTTTGAAGACTGGTTTGGCTCCAGCAAGAACGTACACAGACAGAAGGCCGCCCTAAAGATGGTAAAGCTGGCCGGAAAAAAGGATGGAGCACCAAAGCGCCGATCTCCAGCACCCACCCCCACCCCCAAAGCACCATCGACCTACATGACAGAGGGACTCCCCGGCCCGATAGAGCCCCAGCAGCCTCCCATGGACGTTGTGCGTGCCCCGGACCCTCGCGCTATAGAAGAAGCCCTGCTCCGAGCCGGGTACAGCCCAGACAAAAACATGTCAGAGTGGCAAGAGGCCTTCGCATACCTAAACCGCCCAGGACAGGAGGAGTATCCGGTATGGACAAACTTCGAGCCTGACCAGCTTAGAAGGCTCATCGAAGGCGCCCCCCAGTACACAGGGGAAGACGTCGTAGATGAATACATGGGGCTCCCACCAGAGCCAGCCCCCGCCCCAACAGCCGCCCCAGCACCCACCCGGCGAGCCCCCAGAAGGAGGGGCAGGGAGGAGATGCCTGTAGTTAGAAGCCGTCAGGATAGTCTGGATAGGCGCAGAGGGATGGAGTTCCCGGCACCCGCCGAGGGTGAGGTGACAGACGTGCCCACGGCACCTGATGTTGTGGACCGGGAGACTGCGCTAGAGGTTATCGGAAAGCACAATGAGCTCAGGGGGATCTCCCTTAGCGAATCGTCACAAAGCCTCGAGGCCATCGACAAGGACGTGACAAATGTAGGGAGCCTGGTCTTCAGCGACGAAGATGTCATGGAGATGGCACGCAAAGTAGAGCCTGCGGTCAGGATGGCAGAGGCGAACGAAGAGCGCAGATCCGAAGAGTACGCTGAGTTCCTTCGCGGACACGCAGGCAGGGAGCGACAGGCCATTGCAAGACGACAAGACATACAGGAACAAGGACGGGTAGCTGAGTTCAAGGGACTCGCAGCCCCAGGGCTAAGGAAGACCGACGAGCGTTATGGTGCCGCAGTCCCCATGGAGGAAGAGGTTGAGGTCGAGGAGGAGGCTGAGATCGTAGAGCCCGGAGTCGACGACGACATCCCTGTAAAGAGCGTCGAAGAAGCCCAGGCAACGATTGTGGAAACGCCCGAGGCCCAGGAAAGCGTAGAGGCGTTTGGACGAGGGGAGGTCGAGTCCATCGATGACATGCCTTTCACGAGGGTCCGAGCCCTGGCATCGCTCTCCGACCCGAGAGGGATGGGTCAGGATCTCATGTCTGCACTCCAAAGTAGATACGAGCGAGAGGCTACCCCTACGGGCATCTTCGACCTTATCCAGGGTGGGCATAAGGAGAGGGCTGCAAAACGCTTCAGAGAGGAACTGGGGCTGTATGCAGGGCAAGCCACAAAGGCAGAGCGACTCGGAGCTCGGAGGATCTCAGCCACTGAAGGAATCGAAAAGAGAAGGGCGGCAGCACTGAAGGCGCACAGGCGCTCCGAGTTGGGGCTTGGCAAGATCGGACAAGAGATCAAGATCGTAGAGGAGCAGCGAAAGTGGAGCAAGCTGCCTGCCGAGATGGAGGAGCTTAGAGCGCGATCGTGGAAGCACCTAAGACAAGCAAACGCCTCCGGGGCACTAACGCTTCTTAGGAAGGTGCAGACCCGAAAGGCCCAGGTGGAGTACATGAAGCTCCTTAAGAAGCTCAATAGAAGCCTTACGCCAAGTGCTAAGTCGGTGATCAAGTACATGGTCAACCCCCACGGCATAATGGTGCCAGGCGTTCATGATGGGGATACGTTCATCCCTGTTGGCAAGCCTGGGTTCAACGAGGCGCTAAGTAAGGCAGGGGGAGCCAGCGGCGCAGACCTCCGCAAGCTCAAGGCCCACAGCAAAAACATGATGACCTTTAAGAAAGGTCTTCTCAAGGGAGCCAAGGGAGGTAAGACCCCAGCGCAGGTCCGGGCTGTCATGAGGGAGGACGAACACACCCTGAACGCTCTCCTTAAGAGTTCCGGCGGCAAGATGAAGCTCGATAAACAAACGGGGGAGTGGGAACCGTCTGCGAAGAGCGACTACACCCTTGTACAGGTCAGGCAGGTCCTGAGCGATCTGCTGAAGACAAAGGACAGGTTTGGTAGCCTGGCTGTTGCAAAGGTTTTAGGAAGGCTCAACTCAAACCAGGCACTGATAGACAACCCACAACTCCAAGCAACCGGAGGCATAGACATCTTCGCGGTTGATGGAATTGGAAACCTGAACGCACTACCACGCGCAGCAGCACCAAAGGGTCGCGACATCGGGGAACTGAGGACCGCTCTTGACCGCGCACTGGAGCCTCAAGCACTCCCAAGCGTGCCGCAAAAGCCGCCACCTGGCACTGGTAAGACATACGACCCCGCCACGCGCAGACTAGAAAAAGATGCCACCGCAGTTGGCAGGCTGACTAGGACAGGCGCGTTGCGCTGGGATCCGAACATGGGCGCATGGTCTGTCGACATTGGACCAGAACAGTTCGAATCCCTTATGAAAAGAACACGAGAGCTGGACCTATAATAGGCGGGGAACCATGGCAGAGAATGAGCCAGTCACGCCAGTCACGCCGCCGCCCCCAAAAGGGCCGCCCACAACGGTTAAGGCCTTTAAGGTATGGGCGAAAGACCAGGGGTTTGGGACAGAACAGGTCAAACAGGTCTTCATCGAGAAGTTCGGGGACCATGCCTTCGATGCGTACTTAGAGAGAGACGATGCCGACGTAGAACTCCGTCGCATTCCCACGGGAGAGCCCCGGCCGCTGCCCGACACCGGCAAGAAACCAAGACCCAGAGTGACCGTGCCGGGGGCCAAGCTTGACGTTAGCGCCCAAGAAGCAAGGCGGGAACTCGTCAGGGAGGCGTGGAAGGCTGAAGGAGAGAAGGCAGAAAAGGAGCTCGTGCCATTCCCGCAAGACACTGCCGTGCCACCCATCCCAGAGATCGACGTCGCACGCTACCAGACGCCTGAAGAAGTAGAGAGCATGCGGGAACTCACCCCAGGCTACCACCGTAAGATTATGGAGACAGGCGGGTTCAAGCCGATTGGCGAAGTGAGAGAACCCCACAGGCGCTTAATGTTCTCAAGAGCTCAGGCAAGGCAAGGCAAAGCACTTGAGAGATCGAAGAAGAAAAGACAGACCAGGGAGTGGCTGTCGAAAGAAGCCGCGTACAAAATGCTTCAAGGGCGCTCGGATTTGGCAAAGCGGTTCCGAGACGTAGGCTATCACCACCGTGGGAAGTTCGTCACAAGCGTAATGTCCGAACTGGATGCCATAGCGCATGGCGGCGTCAAGGGGATGTTTGAGCTGATGTACTGGGCTAAAGACCAGTTCGACATGCCGGGGAGACCCTCTGATACAAAGCCACTGGCAGAAAAGATGGAGTTCGAAGCACTCGCCTCCTACGTGGAGCGACTAGAAAGACACTACGGAAGAGATAAAGAAGGGAACAGCCTGGTGCCGGGGGACATGAAGGAGGCGATCGAGGCAGGGAAGATGTACATCCATGCCGACCCAAGCAGCAGCAAGGCATACAACTTTGGCGCTGCGAAACAGAAGAAACTACAAGACCAACTAGAAAAAGACTTCGAGCGCATCTACGAAGAAGACCCCGGCCTCGCACTCGCCACCTGGAACGACCTGGGAGATGTGGCACACGGGCTGTTCGCACTGGTATCTGGCGTGTTCGGAGGACAAGACTCACCATACGTCGACAAGATGTACGATAGCGGAGACACGTATGGGTATTACGACGCCAGGTTTAGGGAGCGCACCGAACATTACGCAAACCTAGTTAACTTCATCCCCGCACACTACGCAGTGATGTCTCGAGGAGACCTTAAAAAACAATGGATGGCGCGGCCTGTCACAACAACGATCGCCATCATTCCGCCGCTTAAAATGATAAAGACCGGCCTCCATCTGGGACTCCTAGGCGGACTCAGCACCAAGGCAGGTCGCGCCGCACAGGCGAAGGCAGCAGCCGCTATCGCCAAAGTGAAAGCTACACTCACACAGAAGGTAGGGCCTGAACGTGTAGCCGCCATGTTTAACATCGTCGACAAAATCACACTGCCACCGAAGGCGTTCTACGCGGGCACAAAGAGGTGGGTCGGCCACCGGGCCACCCAATTAAACCGAGCCGCCACAGAAGTTATGAGGGAACTCTTTAGCAAACCCATGAGGATCCGCGCCGAGAACCAGGCGATGTACCGAAGGGCCAGGGTTACCTGGAAACAATACGAGAAGATGGAGAGGAAGCTGCTGAAGAAAGGCTACCTCACCGAAGCAGATGAACTGGCGCTCGCTAGGAAGATGGACGAGATCATCGGAGAGCTCCCTGCGGGGGAAGCCGCAGCCACCATGGAGGCTCTGGCAGCCATCGTGGACAAACCAGAGTTAGGGATGCCCGGAAGACGAGACCCGGTGGTAGAGATTCAGCCCACACGCCCCAAGGAGCGGCTCTTCTTCCCAGGAGAAGGACTGCGTGTCGAGCGCCGAGCTCCTGTGGTTGAGATCAAACCGACACGCCCCAAAGAAAGGCTCGTGTTCCGCCCATACGAACCCGTCAAAGAACAGTACGTCAGGCCGATTGTGGATCCACCACCCGTCGGGCCGCGCCCTAAGACGGCTGAGGGAGTCGCAGAAGCCGTTAAGGCCGCCAGGGACGCAGACTGGCAGACCGTATCGGCAGTGCGACCTATAGCGACAGACGCCAGGAAGCCGATGCGGGACATATTCGAAAGCGCATCTGAACGAGGTCTCGGACGATGGGACCCTTGGACAGAAAGCTGGGAGTTCTCAGGAAGAACCAGGCCAGCACTCGTCTATGACCAACTCATCGCACGCATGAACGAGGCGAAGGCATCCGGCAAGATACCAAGAGACTTCGTTGAGCCCATTGTTCACATACCCACAAAGGGACTCAGCGCAGAGGCCATGAAGAGGGCAGCAGCCGAAGGCCTAAACAGTGAGCTCTTTAAGGCGGCATCCAGAACAGACCAGGCTTACAAAGGGTACAGACCACTACATAAAGACGCAGCAGCCATCCTCGAGTATGGACGCACAGGCCACCGTGTTGCATCGGGACGTCCAGCAGTAGAGACATTCAGAAGGGTAGGAGGAAAGAAGCTCCAGTATTACGTCCACCCAGCCATCGAGCAGACCCTCAATGCCATCAACGCCTTTATGAAGAAGAAGGGGATCGGCATAGCCGAGATCAACCGTCTAAGAAAGACAAGGAAGGGACTAGAGGAGGCACGCACAAGCTTCAACAAGGCAATGGGAGAGTTTGAAAGAACCCATACGTGGAACCGAGCGGCACTCCCAGAGTCAGTGAACTCATTCATCAATCAGATCGTACAGAACAGGTGGCCCAAATACACCCGCATGGCAGACAAGTCGAAGCTCCTGGCCAAGAACGCTCCAGTCAGCAGCCTGAAATAATGGATGGCTGAGTACCACCCAGGCAAAACACTTGATGAAATCGCCATCGACGGAACAAAGAAGATCCCAAGAGAGGTGCTAGAGAACCCAGCAGCACTCAAGGAATGGTTGAAGAAGAACTCACCGTCACTCAACCAGTACTTCTTTCAGCGGGGCATCAAGAACCCACTGGGAACCGCCCAGTACAACACATGGGTCAAGCACAAGTGGCCCGATGAACAGCACGCACAGCTTGTTAACTACGCACGGTGGCAGGACGAGGGACCCATGAGTTCCACGGGGGCGCGGATAGCCTACGAACCCATCCCCACCAACGTGAGAAGAAGGTACGCAGACACAAACATCTACGGAGAATCCTTCAACCCATACGTCAGAAAGAACAAGATGGCGACGACCGCCGAGGGGAAAGAGATCCTGAAAGGAGACATACTCCCGGTGTCGTTTGCGATAAGGGAGTCTGCCGGTGTCGGACCACGCAGGATGTCGGTCGAGACCACCAGGGCAATGGGCGCATGGAGGGGCGCACAGAAAGACCTCGTCCGGGCCATGAAGAACCCGACCACAAGAGAGTCGGTAATCGAAACCATAACCCAAGGATTGGACAACGCATACAGGCGAAAGAACGATGCCATGCACCGGGATATCGTGTCCGAGCAGTTAAGGTACTCGGAGTCCACGCTGGCTCGAGGGGCAGACAACCTTAAAATATCCGAGCTCCCAACCATCCTCCACATCTCGCCAGAGAAATACCTAGCAGCCCTAAAGCCAACCACACCCAACGGGAAGCTGTTCAAGCAGATGGCAGAGAGACGCTTCAGGGGAGGTCGGGTGTTCGGGGGATACGGGAAAGTCCCAAGAGAAATGCTCACCGACCTAAAGATCACCGGCAACATTTACATGCCAAAGAGCGCCATGAGGCAGTGGAAGTGGCAGAAGGCTGCGCTCGACGCCAGCCTGAGCGGAGGTTGGTTCGCGAAGTTCGGTCGCTACATCAAGGCAAACCTGACGGCTGCAAACCTGCCGACCCTGATCATAAACACACTGTCTAACTTTGGCATACAGATGCTGACGCGGGGCCCCTTCTTCTTCAAGGACCTAGTCAAAGACAACGTCATGTATCGGATGTATCTGAGGGGGTACAAGTTCGATAGAAAGATGGACGAGATATTCAGGGCTATCGAGGAGAGTGGCGCACTTAACTCAGACTTTCACCGAATCGAACTCAGCCAGATGGCGTCAGGAATACCCGACTTCACGAAGAAGGCGTCCAAGACCATGGGCGAGCGCGGGAAGCAGGTTGTTAAGGATCTCCTTCACATGCGCCCCTTGACGAAGCTTTACGGTGGAAGCGACAACGTCATGAAGCTCAACGAGATGGTCCTTAAGATGAAGAGTGGCTCTAAGTGGGTTGAGCGAATCAGGAACCCAGATGACTTCATGGACTTCCCGGTAGCCGATGGTGCGTACCGAAGATTCACGCGACCAGAAAAGGGTGGACCGCTCTTCGTTGACGGAAAGAAAGCAACAAAGCAACAGGTGTGGAGTGCCCTGGCCGAGTACGGAAAGCACCTGGCTAACCTGAAGTTCTTTGACTACAGTGATATCGCTGGCTTCAACGCGATGATCAAATCGTCGCACCTTGACAAGATCTTCACGCCGTTCCTCACGTTCACCAACAAGGCGAGCTACTTTCCCGGTGTAAAGCGCGGCCTCCCTCGTGAACTCTTTGGGGAGGTCAAGGTCAAGTCCAATGTCCCAAGCGTTCTGTGGGACCAGGCCAAAACCAACCTCGACATCTACGCTATATGGTCGATGGCGATGGCACAGAACAGGCAGGACTTTTCACTGCTCGACAGGGACACGCTTGACCAGATGAGGTACGACCCGTCCTCAAAAAGCATCATGTATGTTAACTGGCTGCGGACACCAGGAACCCTCCACGTCAAGGACCTTACGTCCTTGGATGTTCTTGACCCAACTAGGATTTGGATCCAGATTGTTGACGACTTGCTTGGGCTCACCGCCAACCCGCAGGCCAGAGCGTTCGGAACAGCCAGCCCGCCTCAAGGAGTCTTTAAGCTTCCGTCTGGAGCAGACCGAGCTCCTTGGGAAACCAAGGTTCTTGAGGAGGCATGGGAGACTGCGGTCGAAAGTTTTCCGATGAGCGGGGTGAGCTTCGAGAAGGTTCTCAACGCGACAGGCTTTGGCAAGGGTCCGCTCCTTGACGTGCTGCACATGCTGGAGGCAATCGGAAGCTGGGGGTGGATGCACAAGGAGTTCACCCCTGCTCAGGCGTTCCAGGCGCTATTGCCACCACTACTGCCGGGGTCAATGGGCAAAGCCATCGACGCTTACGTGGGTGTTGTCGACAAGGACTCGCCGCTCACAACGAGAAGGCAAGAGGACATCGCGTCCTACAACCAGCCCGAAGAAGAGGATGCCCGGTGGGCGTCTAGGAGGATGACGGGATTCCCACCCAAGCCTGTGGTCTGGAGGCCTGCCATAGATCTTTTCTTCAAAGCACTATCGACTGAGTGGAAGGGCCGAGCTCTCGGTTCTAAGTCAGACAAGAGCACGCTGAAGGGCAGGCTAGAGATAGCGAAGCGTAGAATGGAACTCGACACGGTTGAGACCCTCAAGGCAGAGATTGACGCCCTCGATACCGTAATACGGATGAGCGTGAAGGAGAGAAAGGAGCGGGCAGTGAGGAACGCTATCGATGTCACAAAGGCTGCAATATTCAAGAGATACTCGGAGACGAAGTGATGATCGATCCCCAGCTCACCAAGAACTTCCACATCAAGGAATGGCGCTGCCATGACGGGACCGGCGTGCCCTGGAACCTGGTGGAGAACGTCATCAAGTGCGCCACCAACCTCCAGGTTCTTAGAGATGAGGTCGGCAAGGCCGTCACCCTGATCAGCGGTTACCGGAACAAGACCTACAACACCAAGATAGATGGGAGCAGGAACTCGCAGCACATGTTGGGTCTTGCTGCCGACATCCGGGTCAACGGCATCCGGCCCATGGAACTCGCCTCACTGATTGAAACCTTGATCAAGGATGGTCGCATGATGCAGGGTGGGCTTGGGACGTACTCGTCCTTCGTCCACTATGACTGTCGGGGCACCAAAGCCCGGTGGGAGAGATAGTCCTATGGGGATCGAAGACATCGCGAGCATATTCGGGACCAACGTCCTGGCTTTGTTCGGTGCCGTTTGGTTCCTTTCGAGTAAGATCTCCCTCGTGAACCACAGGATAGAGAGCTTAGAGAAAACCGTAGAACATCTAGACAGGGGATTGGATGAGGCCAGGAGTGGCCGGTCTATGATCTGGGAAAAGCACAACGAACTAATGCAGCGCGTCGTCGCTGTTGAGACAAAGGTAGACCCATGAAGCACCCACTAAAGAGCAAGACCATCCGCACTGCCATCCTTATGGCAACGACTGCCATCGTCACTCTCATCATGCACTACACCGGCAGCCTCGAGGGGACACCCGAGGCGCTAGGTGCTGCCTGGACCGCTGTTGTCTCCGCCGTTCTCATGGTCGGTCTTCGTTACGCTACGACTGAACCAATTGGACCAAAGGAAGTGGATGCTAAAAAGGAGGCACCAGAGTGAAATCACTATTAATATTGCTGACATTGGGCGCACTCTTGTCTAGTTGCGTACACAACGTCAAGGGTGACCTGATGGCCATCAAGATCAAGCGGGTACCCACATGCAAGGTGACGGTCGACATCGATGGCAAGCTTGTCTTCGAGGGCACTGGCACCAAACCCTGTCCCAAGGAGTAGAGGCAATGGATTTGTCAGAGCTCCTAGCCAAGATAATGTCTGTAGCCAACAGCGCAAGGCTGCTAGAGGGACACGTACAAGAGCTTATCGACGAGATACAGGCACTTATTGTTACCAAGGCCGAGGCCAAAGAAATCAAACTGGAGGATCCAGATGGCTGAGAAAAAGAAAACACTTAGGGCGACGACCCCAAAAGCAAAAACCCCTGCCTGGACACTAGTCCAAGGCAAGGGTTGTTGGATCGTTGAGGGGAAGAACCGCCACCACTTCGATACAGAAGAGGCGGCCAAGAAGTTCCTCGCCGCTCTCGACAGCTAGAACGGTATGTCGTCGTCGTCGAACGTCACCATGTGAGAAGACTTCTGCGGCTGCTTCACATGCCACTCGAGCGTTGGCTTCCCTTCGCCAAAGGCTGGGGGCCTATCCTCATCGGCAGGCGAGATGGCCTCGTATGACTTCACGTCATTGCTTGGCCCGTACTGCTCCGACTGTCGGACGACAACCCACACCTTGCATGTCCTGTCGTGGAGCTCTTCCGTGTCTCCCCACTGGGGGTGGCACAGTGCCCAGGACATGTCGCTTAGGCGTCGGCGCCCGATCTGCATTGCCATCTCGTTAGCGACGACCTCTCCTTCTCGGTCATACGAGATTGATTCGATAGTGAATCGGTCGAAGAGCAGCCGTCCCTCGTGTCCCCCTGACAAGATCTCCCACACGACAAGCAGGTGCCTACCCCTCTTGTTCTTGTTGACCTTCTCCTCTGTGCTTTTTAGTCGCACCCTGTACCACCCTCTTGGCACCGGCTCGTACTTCTTCCTTGTCTGCGTTTGCTTGTCTGTCTTTGGGAGTGCTTCGAACTTCATCTTCATTGGTCTCTTCCTTGTCGTTGGCTTTGTTAAATTTGCTGGTCGCCCACTTCACGTAGGCTGCGTTGTCGAACATACCGAAGTAAACGTCAGCACTCATGCCGAGCAGGCTAGTGCTTTTTGAGAAGGCCTCTGTGATTGCCTTCTTGTAGTAGTACTCATCGAACCGTCCGCTCTTGGCGTCCATGAGTTGGGCCACCCCTGCTTGTGGTGCGACCTCTCTTATCTTCCCGTCCTTGGGATCTTTCCACCAGAGTTGTAGGAGGATCTCTTTGACGAGGTTGCTGTTTGGGAGTTCGATGTTGTCGTCCCTGAGCAGCGTCCATCCCCACCCATGCCCGCACGCGCCGAAGAGCTTTGTCATGCGCTCGACGTTATGCATTGCGTCCACGGTGTGGAGGAAGGAGTTGAGTTTCTTCACATGCTTTGGGTCGGTGATCTTCACCTGGTCCCATACGCGTGTGTTCTGGTTGGTCGTCTTGGCCATTAGAGCCACCTCACGTAGGCCGACTTCTTTTCTACCAGTGAGAAGCCGGAGATCTTCTTGTGCTTGAGCTCATTCTTCAGGTGGCCGATTGCCAGTTTCTTGCTCACGTATTCATCGGGCACTAGATCGAGGTCCGAGTTTATTGCTTCCGAGGCTGGTTCGCCCAGGTAGTAGACCACCTTTGAGGTGCGCTCATACAGCTTGATGCGGGTCTTGTCATTGAGGTGGACCTCGAGTTCCCCGGTGGAGTCGGCGTGCATCTGCATGTCCCGAACAGCTACCTCCTTTATCTGCTCCACAACCCGGTTGAACTTCTTTGATTGTGCCGTGTACTTCTCTGCTAGGGCTTTGAAGTGTGCGGCCTCTTGTCCTGCCCGTTCTATTGCGAATCGCTTTGCCAGGTACTTGTCCCCTAGGCTGTCCTCTATCTGGTCGAGTCGGTCTTTCCATTCCTTTAGTTGCATGGAATCGTCTTGGTCGACTGCGGCGAACTCGACAATATGCCGAGCGAGCTCAACCTCCCACTCCCATCCTGCTTTCTTGTCATCTGGTCTTAGGCCTTGATCCATCTACCTGTCTCCGTTATGGTTGGGTTCGTCTTCGAGTTACCTCTCTGGACGAACGGTTGAAGGAGGGGCCCGGCACTGCGCTAGGCCCTTCCTTTTTTCTTAGCACTTGACACAGTCCTAACACGTCGTGTTAACTCGTGTCAATACCGTTCAGAAAGGAGGTAGCTGTGGGTAGGAAGAAACTTTTCACGACGTTCCCGAGGCGTCTTTTGGATAACGACGTGTTCATCCGCCTATCGCCTGGGGCTCGTCATCTGCTCTACCACCTGTATGCATACCTCCATCCTCACGGTCGCGCTCCGCTCTCCGAGTTGATGCTCTCTAGGTGCTTCGTCCCGCAACTGTTTCCCAAGTGGGACGACCTCTTAGGGGAGCTTCAGAAGCACGGGTTCGTTGCGAGCTACACCTACTGCGAGGACCCCTTCTTCTGCCTCGTCGACTACGACGATGACCAACCCGCTAACCTCATAAGGGACCGGGGCGATTGCAATCACCCCGCAATCGAGGACGCTGATGAATGGGACGGAGTTTTAATACAGGATATAAACTGTGAAAAAACTGCGCCAATAAGAGAAGAGAAGAAGAGAAGAAAGAAGAAGAGAAGAAAGGAAATGAGTGGAGAGTTTCTTGAGTGGTACGAGATGTACCCCAGGAAGGATGGACCCGTTGCCCCGTGGGACGCATGGCAAAGGGCCCTCGAGGATGGCTCTAACCCGAGAGACATCATCGATGGGCTTGCTGCTGCGCTGATAGCCAGGGCGTTCCACGGGGAGCGCAAGTTCAGGCCGATGGCTACGACGTGGCTGAACCAGAAGAGATGGCTGGCTGACTACTCGACTCCTCCAAGTGAGATGGAGTCAGAGGACTTGGAAATGTTGAAGAGAATTAAAGGAGAAGAGTGATGAGCGAAGCGATGGTAACGATGAACATCCGCATCGAGGAATCCCAGAGGGACGAGATCGATCGCGAGATGGAAGAGGCAAACGAGATGGTAGCTAGTGTTATACGGAGCAGCGGTGTGTGCGTCGGGTCGGACCCGGCGGTGGCCGGTGCGTCCATTTGGCAGAACAGGAGCCAGTTCCTTCGATGGGTTATCGATGTCGGCCTGGAGGAGATACGCCACAAGAACGCTGCATCTGGCTTGCTAGCGGATAGATCTGATGTTTGAGATGCTCCGAGAAATGGGGTTCACCAAAGAAGGGATGATGAAAAACCTGCACGGGATGGCGCACCTCGACCCGTGCTGGTCGTGCGGGTGTGAGATACACACGCACGACGTCTACAGTTCAGCGTGCCCACACTGCAAAGCCTGGATGCCGCGCAAGTGTAACACCGGGGGATGCGGGGCCTACGTCCACCCGGCAAGCAGTTCCACATACGATGAGCCACACCACCTGTGTCGACAGTGCCACGTTAGCAACACCGAGCAAGACCGAGAGTCCATGCTCGAGGCGATACCAGCGTCGGTGGCGGGGCCAGCAACAAAGGACTACTGGAAAATCCCACACCGAGAGGAACTCGACAACAGGGTGGCGGCGTGGATTAAAGGACCGGGCTTCGCAAACCTGTACATCAAAGGACCGTGCGGAACAGGCAAGACCGTGACGGCTGCAAGGGCTGCCCACTTCCTGGTGACAAGGGGAAAGGTGGACAGCCTCATGTGGTGCAGGGAGTACGAGCTTGTCCAGTGGGCGAAGAGCCGATGGAAGAACGACGGCATTGGCGAGGGGAAGATAAGACGGGCCGCCGAGGCCGAACTCCTGGTGGTCGACGAGATGTTCTTCCGACCCAACGAGGACGGCAACTACCACACCGAGAAGGAGCGGGCTGCTTTGTCTGACCTCTTCTGCAAGAGGTTCGAAGACATCACAAAGCGAACCATCATGGTCTCGAACGAGAGGCCCATGTTCTCAGGCGTTTACGATCGCCGGGCCATGAGCAGGTTCGAAGGATCAGCCGAGTACATCGAGGTGAAGGGAGAAGATCTGCGAAGGAGGAGGGGAACATGAGGTTTGCCTACGCAGACCCGCCCTACATCGGGTGCGCCAAGTATTACATCGATCACCCGGACTATGCCGGGGAGGTGGACCACCGTGAGCTCATCGCCACGATGGTCGACAGGTTCCGTGACGGGTGGGCTCTCTCGTGCAAGTCTTCGTCGCTCAGAGAGCTCCTTCCCCTTTGCCCAGAGGATGTGCGGGTCATGGCATGGGTCAAGCCGTTCTGCTCCTTCAAGCCAAACGTTAACCCGGCATACGCATGGGAGCCGGTGATCATACGGGGAGGCAGGAAGAGGGCAGCCGTTCCTCCAATTAAGAGTGGAGGGCGCGTTAAGGTGAGGACCATACGCGATTGGGTTAGCTGCAACATCACCCTGGAGAGAGGGCTGACCGGGGCCAAGCCACGCGAGTTCTGCAACTGGCTCTTCGATGTACTGAATGCGGAAGTAGGGGATGAGCTTGTTGACCTGTTCCCAGGCTCACGCTCGGTGGGCGAGTCGTTCAACAGGTGGGTGTCTGCAAACAGGTACGAGGTGGGGTTTCAAGGGGAGCTCGGACTGGAGGATGGGGGGTGAGTCTTCACATCGTGCCCATCAAAATAGGAAAGGCCAGGGAACATGTGGCTGCGTTCCACCGTCACCACTCTCCCCCGCTCAGCGGGCTGTTCGCCCTAGGCTGCGCCCATGAAGAGACCCTGGTGGGCGTGGCTGTGGTGGGTAGGCCTGTGTCTCGGCACCTCGATAACGGGTGGACGGTGGAGATCACCCGCGTCTGCGTCGAAGAGGACGCCCCCAAAGGAACATGCAGCAAGCTCATCGCAGCCTGCCGGAAGGCAGCGCAGGCTCTCGGCTACCGCAGGATTTACACCTACACCCTGCTAGAAGAGGGAGGGGCATCTCTGCGCGGCGCTGGGATGGAAGACGAAGGACTCACCGAGGATGCCCGAGCTCACTGGGTCACCCGACCAGGGAGGCAGACGGCGAACGCAGGGCGCAAAGTTAGGTGGAGCGCCCAGTTGGGTGGTATGCCAGGGTTCCGTCCACCCGTCCCCCCAGAGAAAGAAAGCCCGCAGATAACACTTTTATGAGGTGCCGAGATGAGCAGATGGACAAACGACGGCGTGTTCTCAAGCAAGTCGAACGAGTGGGAGACGCCGCAGTGGTTGTTCGATCACATGAACAGCATCTACAATTTCGAGGTAGACGTGTGTGCATCGGCGCACAACGCCAAGTGTCCGGTGTTCTTCACCGAGGAAGACGACGCACTTGGCGACACCTGGGACAAGATGCTAGAAGACCGTGGCCACAAGAAGGCGCACGCGTTCTGGTGCAACCCGCCCTATGGCAGGGACATCTACAAGTGGGTCAGGTGCTGCGCCTTGGAGTCCGAGATGATGGGACGGTCTAAGCTCGTGGCCATGCTGCTGTATGCGAGGACCGACACGTCATGGTTCCACGATTACGTGATGGACTGCGCTCGTGATATCTACTTCATCAAGCGCAGGCTCAAGTTCATACGTGACGATGGCAAGACAGGCCCGGCGACAGCGCCGTCCATGGTGGTCATCTTCGACGCCAAGTGGGACGTGCCACACACCCCCCTCATCCACCAGCTAGACAGGACGGAGATTGAGGGATGATCCGAGTAACCATTGACGACGAAGGATTGCTTGAGCTCCTTCGCGGACTCTACGCTAACAAGTTTCATACCGCGTCCCGGTGGGAGCGAGCACGCCTCAACAAACTGAAGCGTACCTTCATCCAACAAACCGCAGTGCTGGCCAAGGTCGAGGGCCAGCCCGTCGAGGGCTTCGCCACTATCGTCATCGAAATATCTCTCAACCGTATCGACATCGACGCCCCACTCAAAACCATCCTCGATTCCGTGGCGCCCCTTCTCTTCACAGGAAAGGACGACCGAGTTATACGCTCGTGCCACCTTGTGATGAGACGACCATGCAAGGGAACCAAGAAGAAGGAAGAGGTCAGGCGGGCAGTCGTTGTCCATGCCTGGCCACTGGAGGAATACAGTGCTAGTTCTGGCTTTGCTAATGACGTTGTCTGCGCCTATTACGACATCCCCGAGGGAGGTGGCCCTCTACGCGCCGATAGTGTCGGAGGCTAGGGAAGGCTGCAACTGGCACAAGGATGCGTTAGAGAGCGGGTTGCTATGGGCTCTGGCTTACGTCGAGATGGGGAGTGGGGTTGTCCCTCCTTATGCCAGGGGTATCACGTTGGCGGCAGCCTGCCGGGAGAGTCGGGGGTACAGTCTGAAGTGCGGGGATGGCGGCCTTAGCTGCGGCGTGTTCCAGTTGCGACGGTGGGCGGAGCGTAGGTATGGGGTGGACAGGCACGATCCGATCGCCGCTGCTCGTGCGTGGCTGCACCGGATAGGGGTAGTAACAAAGAAAGCCCGACGTCGCTGCAAGGGACGCCGAGCTTTCCTAGTTGCTAATGCTTGGGTGGGTTCAGGACCCAAGGGTTATACGTGCCGGTATTCCAGGCACTGGCAGTTGCTTAAGAGGTGGAAGAGGCGGGCTCGGTGGCGCTAGGCGGGTACGTCTTCCTCTTGATGATGTCCAGGTGTGCATCGCTTTCCCCTCCAAGTGGTAGTCCGTTCTCGATGAACGCCTCCTTCACCCGCCTGCGCTCCTCGTCTGTGGCATAGCCTGGTCTCAGGTAGTGTCGGTACTCATGGTTCCAGAAGTAGCCACACCCCTTGTCTGTTATGGGTCGAACGTCGTGTGCCCAGTCGTCGCCCATGTCGTCGTGCCAGTCGATGCAGTTCTCCCACTCCTCGCACCCGTCGATGTGGTCGTCCATCTCCACCGAGAACACGCCGGCCTTCGCGTCCATCAGCTTGATGGTGCCCCTCATTCCCTCATAGGCTACGAAGCTGGGGAACCTTTCGACATCCCTGGTGAGTGCTACTCTGTCGCCGACCGTCATTGGTTCTGGCGTGAAGCACACCCCCCACCCCTCTTCCGTCTCATAGTTAAGGGTACCGACTGGGTTGTAGTCTCCCCTTTGTACTTCGACGGTGAGTTCCCCATCCTTTTGGCAGATAGCTAAGACCCATGTGCCCATGGTGATGACTCGCATGTCGTTTCTGTTCTTGTTCATTTGTTACCTCTCTTGGTTATTTGGTTCCGCGTTTTCTTTGAAGGATAGGCTCGGCTCGGTCTGCTTCTTTCTCGATTGAGAATTCAAACGGGTAAGCGTTGCGTATCTTGATGAGGTCCCAAAGGTTGGGACATCGGTGGAGTGCTCGCCACTGCTCGACGGTACTGGGCGAGACCCCTATCTTATCTCCTATCTCCTTTGATGAGTGGCCTAGATGCCTTGGGCTCATCAGTTTTTTCAAATCTACTCTGGCGTCTTCGAACATTTCTACCTCTCGTTGAATGGTTGTTGATGGTTGATGCCGTGATACCGTGAAGCCGATACATGCCAGGGGCGGGGTCGGGTTTTGGGCGGGTCGAGTGGGGAGCTCGGGGCGTTTTGGGTGCCCCGAGCTCCCGCCGACTAGCCTACTTGAGATTTCCGTTTTCCGTAGTAGTAGCAGACGATAACGGGACCTATTCCCGTTGTCTTGTCGACGTATCGCGTGCTAGCAAAAGACCTAAGCTCGAACGAATCACCATCATTCCATCCCTTAGTTACTTCGTCGTGTGATCTATAGTCTCGACCATAGGCAGGGTAGACGGTTAACAATTCCATCGTGGATCTTCCCTTTGGATAGCGAAACCTTTTCGGGCGATCTCTTTTGCCTTGTTGGTTCCTTTTAGCCTTAGCGCTGCAACGGTACCCTTAGGGGTCAACCACCTAGCGTCGTGAAGATCTCCATCGATGCATTGCAGTCCATCAAAGGTTGAAGGCAGATCGGCGCCTTTATCCACGTCGAAGACTACAGCTCCCCAAAAGACCGAGCGTGACATAGCGTCCCGCCATGTCGGCCAATTGATCTCACTTAGGCTAAGACCCCAAGAAAGATTAGACGGTACCTCACCCCTATCATGCAAGGCTAAGACGTCCCCGATCCGTTTCGTATAGTCGCAAAATTGGATTGAAGGATAAGCTCTTGCAAGCTGTAAGGTTAGACCTATCAAATCGCTCAACAGGTTAGGCCTACAAGTAGGCTCCAGCCCTTTACGCCTAGTTCGCGCAATGAAGGAATCGATCTCACGTCTCACGTTAGAGACGAACTTGAACGGATCCATGGTGAACGCTACTGCCCGCGCTATCCTAGCAAGATCGGCCGTCGAGTAGATGTTATGACCAGATTCTTGCAAGCATCCACCTATGCACAATGGGCTGGCATTCTTGCAAAGGTTAGCGCCACCGTAGGGTGTTGACCTCTTGTGAGGTGCTAGGTTGATCCCGATCGTCTTATAGCCTAGGACCTCATTTAGAACGATCTTGTGATTGTTCTCCGTCATGATCTTAAGCTTTCCCGATAGATACCTTCGCGCCTTATCAGTTACAGCTTCTGCGTTATGCTTAAGCATAATTACCTCTCTGTTCGGTTGTTAAAGAGCTTCGTGACTAGCTGTCACGCGGCAAGGCGCCACCCCTAAGGGTCACGCCTTGCTACTTGAACGCTAGTACTCCCAGTTCTCAATGATGCTTTCGACGGTATGACAGTAGATAGCA
>Ga0114899_1000350_pt1 | contig 34459 bp, 20 predicted proteins | sample MalvireepMed_215_FD_83497 | JGI IMG/M metagenome (GOLD analysis project Ga0114899, IMG submission 83497) | Marine viral communities from the Global Malaspina Expedition - Malaspina viral metaG DeepMed_215 | ecosystem: Environmental > Aquatic > Marine > Oceanic | place: Mediterranean Sea...
GTATTTTTTTCATTTGCTAAAAATCCTTTTAATTCCTTTGTATACTTTGCTAATAGCTGCGGGCGCTCCCACTGCAATAGACCCCCCTTTAACTCTTGGGTGATCAGATTTACTTGTTGCGTATCTATCTGATTTTTTCTTTACTGTAGGATCAGTTGTATGAGCGGTGACGTCTTGATGGAGTGGAGATCTTTTCCTTCTTTTACCGTGCATGAATCTTCTTTTGCATTTCATAATTTTTTATTTTTAAAAGTCACTCATTATAATTTCGTCAACAACTTCTTGCACATCTTCTCTTGTTGCTAACATTTTAAAACTTAAATCTGCTTGGAATCTTTTAACCTCTTCACCATTAAAAACAATAATAGTAGGAACTATTATTATATTATATTCTTTTTGCCAATCACCTTTATCTATAAGTATTCTTTTAACACCGCAATCTGTAAGTTTACCTAAATAATCAGCACCATTAGATTCATTCCAAGCAGCGTTAAATTCTACAACACATATATCTTCCTTGCAGAATTTTGTTTGACCAAAAGCGCCACTGCAAACTAACATAAAAGCTATGATCAGCATGTAGAAGCCAAATATTTTCCATGTTTCTTTCATAATTAATAATACCCGGTTAGAAATGGATTACTCTCATCTATTGGGTTTTCTTTTTTATCAATCTTCTCTATATACTTCTTCAACTTCGTTAATTTTTCTGTTACAGTTTCTTTATCCATAGAAGCCTCACAACACTCGTAGACATCGTCTTTTATAAGCGTTTTTACAGTATGTAACGCTTCAGTTGTTTTTATACACATAATTATCTTAATTGATCTATTTTAACTTCGATTCGTTTAATATCCTCTTTGATTTCGGTTACATCTTCCTGTGTGGTTATAATGGTTTGACGTATCATCTGATCTTTCATATCAAACTCCATTCTAGTTACATCGGGAGCTGGTAGTTCTTTTGCCTCTGTAATATCTGCTTGCAACATAAACCACATACCTATAATTGTAGATATCGCAGCGCCAATACCTATTAGTGTTTTTATACTAACCGTGAAGCCGGTGTCCTCATTTAATTCCTTTGCCATTTTATATATTTTGTTATAGTTTAAAAGATTACATAATTTACTCCACACTTAAAGTCATACCATTCTCTATTCCAATATTTATTATATTTTCCCTCTACAAATGTACCTAAATGCTTATTTAATTTATATCCAAATATCACTCCACCTGAATAATCATACCATTGTTCTCCATCGTTATAGTTATGATAAGAGAAAGCTCCGCCATCATCATAGTGCCAAGGCATTAAGTTAGTCCAAGCGTGTAACCAAAAATCTTTCTTATAGTAATAGTAATCTAAACCTACCACTAACGACTGTTGCATAGTTCTATCTAACTCATCTCTTTTTCTTTCTGTGTAATTAGCTAACATTTCAGGTATAACAACCTCTTCCCAAACTTCTGGACTTGTAGCAACTACATCACCACTTGGATCTGTATAAATAGAATTATATACATCTACATTATATCCTTCTTGTAAAGCTAAATAAGTATAATGTATTCCACCGTTATCTAATAACCACTCTTCTAATGGATCGTAACCATACGGCTCTGACATTCTTTGAACAGCGCCTATATTAAGAGATAACTTACCTATATTATATCTATATCTTTGTGATGTTTCAAAATATTTTATATCCGCGAAACCATCTTGCAAGTATTCACCCTTTAGTATATACCAATTACCCACGTATCTTATAAAATGATTTTGATCTGTATAATCTATACCTTCTTGTCTTTTTATATCAGCTTCAAACAAAAATTCTAATCCTTTTACTTTACCTATATTAGCTCCATCAGACCATGAGTTCTCAGTACCGTCATAAAACGTTTGGGCTTTATTTTCATAACCAAATCTAGCAATTTTCCTTATTCCAAACGCTAAGTTGTAATCAAATGGAGTTTGTATTGTCGATGTTTCTAATCCATTCGTAACAGAGAACACATCTACGTCTGATAGTGATGTACCCCCACTAGCCGCTGCGTAAAACGTAGAGAATTTAAACGTCTTCTTACAGAATGCTTTATAATCAAACTGAGCGTAAGCTATATTTGATATTAATAAAATTAGTAATATTAACTTTTTCATTTGAATACTGGTAGTTTAGTTTTTTTCCTTTTGGATTTTTTACCCCTTGTCTTTTCTTTAATCTTTTCCATCTTTTCATTCTCAACATCAAGATTATATTGACTCCAACCGCCAAACATAAGTACTCTTTGATAAGCTTCGTGTTGATTATTTAAAGATTGTCTCGTATTTTGCGTCTTATTATACATTCTATTAGTTGGCGCGTTTGTAGTAGCTTCTATGTAATTAGTAACAGCAGACCACATTGGGTTGTCAATATCAAACGTTTCCATTTCGTCTATAACTTTCTTATTATAGTTAAGAGTTTTTTCAGCATTAACCATTTTCCTAGCTTTAATACCGAGTGGTGGTGATACATTTAACATTTCCATTAACACTGAGCTTTCGTCTGGATTATAATTTTTATCTCTTTGTTCGTGCCATTTAATTGCCATATTTTTTGCGGTAGCAATAACTGCTCCCCAAACACCAGTACCTCTTAAAACAGAATCAATGCTACCATTAACCACTCTTTCTTTCTTCTTCAACCATCTTTCATCTTCTTCGTCATCATCAAATAGCGCTAGAAACAACGCTGACTGTAAAGAATAGAATATTAAATTCTGTATTACAAAGTAATAACTTATCCTAGAAAGATTAGATATATCACTTTGGAATTGCGTTGTGTTACCAGGTGTTATTCTTCTATTTTTAATATCTAAAAATGCTTTCTTACCTAATCTATTAAACTGAGAGGTAACATTTTGAAAAGCAAGTATAACTTTTCCAAGTGGTGAAGCTTGTTGTTGAGAAACCATGTCAGGTCTAGCTGATTGCTGAGTAGCTTCTGCTAAAACTTGAAAATCTATCCAAGCTTTAGACTCAGCTTCTTTTTGACTCAACCCTTGTTTTAAATAAGTATTAATTCTATTTCTATAAAAAGTTGATCCGCCAGTAGCGATCGCCATATTATCCCCAATCTGTGTTGGTAAGAATCCAATCTCTAATAATTTCTTTATTGCTGCTTGGAATGGGTTTTTAGCGTCTTTAACTGTTCGTGCCAACTCTGCTCCGTTAACATCTGTTTGAATTCCGCGACGCCTTTGCTTCATGAAATCGGAATTAAAGATTGTAGCCCAATCAGTCCAATACTGTTTTTGATTAGCAAAAGCCTTAGCTGCTGCAAATATGTTATTATCAGCGAAGTTAATAAAATTAACCATAGACATTTGCTGCAACACGGCCGACCTCATATTAAAGAACATAGTAGAAGCAACGGATCCGTTTAAATAATTCATAAATCCATTCACTAATTTATTTTGTCCACTTGGTCTGTTTCTACCAGTTTCGGTTCTATAAAGTATATCTTTAATAGCACTCACCATACCCTCTCCGTAAGCGGCTTCTATTTTGTTTAGATTTTCTTGAGAGAATATTATTTCAGCGTTTTCATTAAACTCAGTAAAGAATTGTTCTCTACCAACCCTGCCGGTAGCATCATCTAAATCTGTTCTTATATCTCCAGCTTCCCAACTTTCAGAGGGTTTTACATAGGTTTCTTGCTTAGATATTATATTTAAAGTTTCAGCATAAGTTTGTAATTCAGCATCTGCCATAACTAAATCAACTAATTTTTGTTGATCAGTTTTGTTTAACCCAGGAACCTTATGCCCATGTTTATCCCATAAATACACCCTTATAGCATCTTGGTGTGTAAAATCACCGTCTGGAGTTTTCTTTGTTAGTTTATTTTTAACATTTTTAAACTCTTTGTTTAATGATTTGTAATCATTAGCAATAGCTTGTTTAGCTGTATTCAACTCTCTGTAAGCTCTATTTAATGGTCTTACTAAAGCTTTTTCAAAAAAGTCTCTATGTTGATTTCCTTTTTTACCTTTACCTAAAAAGTTATATATTATCCCTACAAAATCTTCATGCGATGGCGGTATAAAGAATCTAAACTTACCTTTATCAGCTCCGCGTTTTCTAGCTTTAATAGCTGAGAATCTCTTTTTAGATTCAATACCGGTTACATCTTCTAATATATCATTAAATTCAGTGTTCATTGATTTACTAAATTTAATACCAGTTTTAGGTAAACCTTTAGCATCAGGATCTACTTCTAAAACTTTTTTAAGATCTATTCTTACTTTACCATCAACCGTTTTTATAACATTTTTTAAATCAGAATTTTTTTCCGCTACTTTCCATCCTATCTCTGTTACTTGATCCCTTAATTTAACTTTTCCATACATATAAGCAATATCTCCTTCAGTAATTTGATGCGATAATATATCTCCTTTTTTCCTAACTACATCCTCCACATTCATATCTCCAAAAGGTTGACCATAAGTATTAACAGCACTCATTCTGCCGTCTGGAAAAAAATTATATGAAGCTATAGCTTTCCCGTCTTTATTAAACTCTTTTGTTGCAACCAACCAACCGCTAGGGTTGTACCGTGTAGATTTAACTACTATACTATTAACTCTATTTTCTACGATTTTAGTTCCAGCCATATAACCGGTTTCTTGGGCTGCTAATATTCTTGTTGTAACAGTTTTCTTATCTGCACTAACTATTCGAGTTTCCCTAACGAATTCTTGAATCTTACCGTCTATATTTGCAAGTTCTACTTTCTTAGTAACTCTACCTTCTTTAATTTGTATAACAGGAGCGTCTGTAGCGCCATCCATTCTATCCCAATACAAACCATTCGCGTAAAAGGATGATAACCTACCGTTTTGAAATACTATATGCTTTTTTGAATCTCTATATCCTATCCAATCAATCCAAGCATCATCTGTAAGTTTCCCATTTCTAGCTTGCGTTAAACACCAAGGATTAGAGTTCTCACCCCAATGACTATTTATAATATCTCTAACAGCTTGCATCCCTTCTTTAGTATCTTCAACCTCATGAACTGTAATACCGTATTTCTTGTTGAAAACTCTACCTTCACCAAATTCTTTTACTTTATTTGGATTAAGAGGTTTCGCTTTAACTTTACCAGCATAAGCCTCTATAATTTCATTAGGATTATTATAAGAGAATAAATCTAATTTAAATCTTTCCGCTAAATTAATAGCATCTGTTATTTTAAATCTATCTTCTAATAGTTTTATATTACTAGTTGCCAACCATTTAGTGGTTATTCTCTCGTATTTTCTCTTTTTATCAATAGGAATATTTAAACTGTCTATAAAGATAAACATATTATCTATAGTTTTAGATACTAACTTATCTCTAACTAAATCAGGGCGATGTTTTGCTAGTGTTTTCTCATACTCAGTCCTATGACTTTTAGAAAACTTAATATTGTTATAATTGTTAGGACCACCTAAATTATTAATATCTCCAAGTTCAGACTTTATTGATTCTTCTTTACTTTTCATCTTTTCGCCTTCAACACGTTGACGTTTAGCCAGTTGAACACTTCTTTTAACATCGAACTGCTCTAACATGTTATCAACAGCCTGAATATTCTGTAAAGCGTCATCTGCAAAGTATATGTCATTATAACCCTCACCAACTTTATCTGCTATCCATAAAGCTTTAGATTCTGATGTAGAAGATTCCAATGTAATTATATTATCAAAAGGTATGTTCAAACCTTGAGCGTCTAAAAATCTATATATAGCCATTTTAGCGGCGTGTGGTCTTGCTGTTAATATATAATTATCTTTTAAACCGTATTTTTTAGCCCTATCCATTGCCTTACCAAATAAAGGCCCTTTCTTACCTTCTTTTACTATATCAAACTCTGAGAAGTCAAATTCCCCATCCTGCTCTAGTATAGTAGCACCTTCATTAGCAAACTCCTCAGCACTTAACCTACCTTTAATATATCCTTTAGTAAATTTATCCATTTTACCAATAACGTTTTGTGGCATTGCGTCCCCTATTTTGAGGTTGTCTGTTTTAACTTCTGCAAAATTATCACCAAATAATTTCTTAAACGCTTCTTTATTATTCTGTACCGACTCATGAGTTCTTTTTACTATACCGTCTCTTAATGAACGTTCTTTTCTAGCGCGATTTCTTTCCAATGCTGTTTCTAGAGACGTTTCAACAAACACCATTTGCACATCGTAACCTTTATTTTTAAATTCTTGAACATGGTTTTTCATTTGTTGCAAACTATTACCAGTTCCATCTACAATAATACCATCTCCTTGACCTTGAAATTTAGACTGTTTACGCTTAGCTATCATTCTAGCATCCCACCCAAGTGAACCGAACTTACTAGCTTGTTCTGGTGTAAAATCTTTCATGTCTGTAGGTAGGCCATGATTTTTCATTAACCATTCTAACGATATATCTTGATTAACAATCTTGAATCCTTGATTTTTTAAATCTAAACCTTTTATTACAGTTGATTTTCCAGAACCAGGACCACCAGCCATAAATATAACTTTTCTACCAGGTTGAGGTGTACCTTCTGGGTTTGGCATTGTATACCTAACACCAGATTTTGTTCTAGCAACTGTATCATCAAAATCCCAAGCACTCATACCTCTAGTTGGATTTTTAGATGAGCGAGAAAACTTAGACGCATTATCAATCGCTTTTCTTTTGTGTATATTTCTACTTAAAGGTGATTTAGTCGCGTTTGTCTTGCTATATTTTACCCCTGTTTCTTCAAATTGATTTATTATTTCTTGTCTAGCTTCGCTAGGACTTAAATGGCTAACGCTAAACTCCTCAGCTACATTATTTTCAGACTCAAGAAGCTCAATAGTAAATGGATCAAGACCATGTTTCATTAATCTGTATATACCAGCGTGTCCATCTTTTAATTTTAAACTACCATCAAGTATTCTAGGTAGTACTTTATTACGAAAATCAATACCTAAAGAAGCTTTATAAACACCACTAGGATCGTTTATTTCTAATATAGAAAATTGACCTAACATTGCTTTTAATAGAGGTGTAATATTTTTAACGTTACCTGTTATAGCTGCACCCACACCAATCTTAACTATCTCATTTATAGGTGTGTGTTCTTCAACAACGTCCTCAATCCCAATCTTATTATTTTCGTCAACTTGATGACCGTGTAAATTAGCAGACTTTCTCCAGAAATTATTTTGATCTAAAGACGAGTGAATTACTAATTCATCAAACAACCAAATATCATTCTTATTTAAATCAGTTTTGAACCAAGTTTCTACATCTTTAAAAAACTGTAAAAAATTGTCAAACTTCTCCTTTTCATTCGTTTTTGTAAAGTCTAAATTTGCCGGGTTTTTTGCTTTTTTCTTTTTATGGTAATAAAATCTTTTAGCAACAATCTTTTTAGCACCCCTTATTTTTTTAGTTATAGGTACAAGCTTTTCAAAATGAGGCATTACTATATAAGCAGATCTATCCCCTCCCGTAAGCAATTCTTTTAACACGGCATAATGTTGAGGGTATTTATCTAAAAACTTATTCAGCCTATTACTCATACGTCGCTCCCACGTTACACCTAGTTTTTCATTCCAAAGAGCATTCACCATCTTTATAATTGCTGTTTTTTCTTCTATTGTACCTTTTATAAGATCTTCTTTCATAATAAGAGCAAAATCTCTTGGAATTGATTTTTGTCCCATTATTTCAGCAAAGTTACCATCCATCCATCCTTGCACTTGCTCCAAGAAAGGAGCGTTTAGATTAAAAGCGGTGTTAAATTTTTCATCAAGATCTTTCTTACGTATATCAACAAGCTGCTTAGCCATATTAATATCGCTAGAATCAAGTTTATATTTGTATATTATTTGTTTCCACGCTTTACTATTAGCACCATCGCCTTCTACAACTTCATGTGATAATTTAAGGATACCTTGACTACGAGAGAATTTAACAGTATCAAAAGTTCTGTTTTCAGTTTTTTGCTTATCTAACCCATTTAAGAAATTATCTATTTCAGCTTCTACAACTACATCAATATCATTAGAGTTTTCTATCTTAAACTTGTTAACAGCGTCTTTAGTGAGAGATTTAGCGATAAGTTCTGCTAATTTTTTTTGTCTCGCTAATAAAGTTGTATAACCACCCTCTATAAAAAATTTAGTAAACCTAGCTTTATTAGTCTCTATACTATATATACCTTTACCAGGATATGTTACCTTACCAGTTTCAGGGTTTACTCTTTTATCTTTCTCTCTACCTACTTTCTTTATATCAAATAAAGTCTTATAATTCTTTTTTATAGTGTTAACATCAAGAGCTTTTATGTGGTTTGCATAATTTAAAGCGTGATAAGCCTTATATTCCTCGCTAGCAAAACCCTCTACTGTTTTGGTAACCTTACCCATTTGTTTTTTAACAGCTTTCATAAACTCTTTTTCTATAAGAGCGTTTAATTGCTTAGTTAAATTTTTAGGATTTTGCTCCAATATATTAACCACTTTATTATAAATGGTTTGAGATACTACATCTTTATTATCAAGATTAACATCACTTAGACTTTTTAGTTTTCTAGCCTTTTTACTTGGTTTTGGTTTTGTTGGCTCTGGCGCTTTAATATCTTTAGCTTCTGATATATCTACACCCATTTGTTCTGTACCACCAATAGCTTTAGCTCTAGTGTATATTTCAGGCTGCCTATTTCTTAAGGTGGCATCTAGAAATGTTGTTACTTTATTTTCTTTGTTATATATATCAAACAAAGGTTTATTACGACTTATTTTACTTCCATCTGGTAGCGTGACTTGAGGAAATATACCTAACATTTGTTCGTTTACAGCTTCTTTTACAGCCTGTATAGGTATATTACCTGTTGGATCAAATTTTAATGCTTTGCTAATTATAGGCCAATTTTTTTCTATTATAGCTTCAGCAGCACCAAATCTATCTTCTGGCGTTGATTGTGGAGATTGTTCTATATCAACTAGTGATTCATTATCTATTTCAGCATCTAAAAATTGCTGTGCTCTTGGACTGGTTTTAGATAGTTTCATGTCTGTAACAGCAACACCTTCACCAGCTAATGCTATAGCTCTAGCACTAAGTTGGTTTTTCTCTATACTTTTTTGGTAGTCTTTCATGAAATTATAAACTTGCCTACCATCTGCAAATTCTTTTTTGATACCAAACTTTCTAGCAATTTCTTGAACAAAGTTTTTCAATTTATCAAAAACGCCTTCATTAAAAGTTATATCACCTTTTGTTAATCCATCAGAAAATACAGTTAACCATTCTTCTGTAGTGTTAATATTTAAATCTTCACCAGTTTTAATTCTACGATTAATTTCTGTTTCTACGTAGTTTCTCTGATCTTCAGTTAAAGTATTTTTGAAACTTGAGATCAATTTAGTTTGTCCCTTAACATCTAAACTTTGCATGTGTTTAGCTATAACGCCGTGTAGCACCTCATGAGCGCCCACGTTTATTTGACCTGTTTTGCCAGCTATATCTTTATTTATAATAATAGAATCACCAACGATAAAACCATCAGAACCTGTAACGTCTTTAGCGTCTAAACCCATTTCTTTTGCTATCTTATCATAAGTTGCTTGTGCTGATAAATCATTTTCAGCTATAAGAACATCTTTACCTATTTTTTTACCAGCGGCTTCTGCAAAAGCAATAGTTTTAGATATAGATATATCACGTCTAGCTTTAGCAACTTCTTTAGCTATTGCTGTTTCTCCTACATCTACAGCACCTTCATATTTACCAATTATTCCTTCTATTTCAGCTTCCAAGACTGCTAACTCTTCTGCAGCGTTAGGAACTTTATCAATTCCTTTCTTTTCAGCTTCTATTTGTTTTAATTGTCTTTCTTGTTCTAATTTAACTAAAGTTTTCCTATCATCCTTGTCTGTTATTTTCTCATCGATTTGAGAATCTATAATAGCTTTGTTTTGTTTTCCGTGAGCTTTTTTATCTAAACCTGTTTGGTCGTTTTCAATTTCTAGATTAGCCATAGCAATATCCATATCGTCTGCGGTATCCACAAAATCCTTCATCTTAGCATAAGAAACTTTCTCCCCATTAATTTTATATACTGGTTTTTTCCCAAGTAAAGCCATACCAACATTTATAGGGGCTGTTGTTGTACCTGTTATAGCTTCAAATCCAATTTCAGCTGGATCCATCTCTTGACCAGCAACGACTCGACCTGCAACCTCACCGATACCACCACCAGTAGCTTCAACACCAAGACCAGCTGCAACGGCAGTTATTTTTTTAGTTCTACCCGCTATATTTGCTGTTTTTAAAACACCTGTAGTTGCTTTACCAGCTAAACCACCGGAAAGAGTTTCTATCGCACCGATAGTTAAACCTCTACCAATAGATTTATTTCTTATTTCTTGACCTTTAGGACTTTGTAAAAGTTCTAATATATTATCATCAGTAAATTCCTTACCTTCTTTTTGTAGTTCTGCTTCTATTAACTCTCCAAAAGTTAAAGCTGTTTCCATAGCTGTAGCGGCGCCACCTAAGGTTGCTGTAACACCACCAACGGCAGTTCCAATACCAGGAATGAAACTACCAGCTGCAGCACCACCAGCGGTAGCGCTTGCTGTCCATTTTCTAGCTTCAGGTGAATCAGCTAAAGTACCAAGTTGAGTACCAATTGATTGAACAAACATTTCAGCCATTAAACCTGGGTCTTTTTTTATACCTCTAAAAAACGCCGCCCAAGTTTTACCTTCTTTTTCATATTGAGTGCTAAACCTTTTCATACGTTCAGAGGGTTTGTAATCCTCTGCTTCAGCTTGTTTTGCTCTTATAAATTCTTGAACAGAATCTTTAGATACATTAGAACCTTGTTTCCACATGTCCAATGATTCACCAGACGTACTAGCAGCCTCGTAACCACCAATACCCGCTCTATATAAATCACCAATAAAATTAACAAATCCTCCTGAATCTTCTATCTCTTCTTCTTCTAACGCTAAACCTACAGACACACCTGGTTGAATATCTTGCTTTGAATATTTCGTTTTAAAAGAATCTATATTTTTAGTGTAAAGCCCTCTTGTAGAAACAGCATCAAAAACCCTATCTTGATATTCTTCATCTTGATATTGTGTTGTGAATTCCTCAAAAGACTTAGTGTAAAGACCTTCTTCAGATAATACGTCAAAAAGTTTTTTTAATTCTTCCATGCTTTATTTAAAATTAATCAAGCTCACCACCACCTGTAATAAAATTTGCTAAATCTAACTCAAATCTCTCATATTCACTTTTAGCTTTAGCAACGTCTCCCGCGCTAAAGTTAACGTCATACTCACCCATTTCTTCTCCATTCTCATTATAAATTGTAACTACATCACCAGCTCTAGCGAACGGTGTGCGATCGCCTTTCTTACCTCTAAAACTCTTACTAGATTCAAAATACCAACCACTAGGTAGTACTTTCTTCATCTTTTTTATAGCACTATCTGCGCTTGTTAAAAACGTATCTTGATTCACTATACCTTTTTCTGGTTTGGTTTTTTGAAATTTCACTACCTCTTTATCACCTTCTTTAGTTACTATTTTTACATCTGTTATTTCTTTAAAATCAGATTCTGATATACCTAAAGATTTTCTAAAAGATTCAGAGTTACCAAAATCAGTTTCTCCATCTGACCAACTATCTTTAGCAGGATCGTAATCATATTTTACGTTAAACATGTTGAAACTGCTTTCCTTACCATCTTTTGCTATAACAAAGGAATCATATATATCTTTGGCTACATCATAATCTAAATATCTATTACCACCTTGTACAGCTAATGCGTCACCACTACCTAACCATCCTGTTTCACCGGGGGTCTTAGTAGCACCAGGAGGTGTATACGGTCTAAACGCTGCGGTATGTGTATTACGTAGCATACCTGGATTTTCTTTAGTGCCTAGTAAATGTTTTGTAAATTCCTCTGTTAAATCTTCGTCTTTTAACTTTTCATATATTTTTTTGTATTCCGTTTCATTATTTTCTTTTGTAACGCCACCGTGATTTAATCTAATATATTCATCTATATATATAGGATTAGAATACATTAAATCACCTATTCCTTTTGCACCTAATTCATTCACTAGTGCTGTCACCATATTACTATTACCTAATTCATCAAAATCCCTTCCTAGTTGCGCATTCTTCATTACATCTTTTCTTAACGCATCAACTCCAGCAGCACCTAATCCACTAGTTAAAAAAGTTCCGTAATCAGATACAAGTTTTTTATTACCATCTGCAGACATATATGATAATTTAAAATCTTCACCTATAGTAACGTCACCATATATAACTTTATTAGAGAATTTTTCATGATCTGTTTGTTGCCATAAGTGACTATATTTTGATTTTTTGTGTCTATTTTCCAAAGAAGCTTTTACCTTATCCGCTAAACCAGTCATTTCCGCATCTAAAGTTTCAAAACCACTGCGTATTTGATTCATTTTTTCTATACATTCTAAATATTTAGGATCATCCGAAGCAATTCCAGATCCTATTATTTTAGCACAATCAACATATTCACTTTTTGCATCTGCTATTTTTTTAGTTATTGCGGGTCTTAATTCTTCTGGTATTTTATCAATACTTATACCAGCAGGCATTGTATTTATTAACTCATCGGTTATCCTTTTTTGCTCATCTAATTTTTTCGTCATCACATCCACCGCTGGTTGTGTTAATAATTTAGCATAGTCAGTGGTATCAATCCCTGACTCATACATTTTTTCTGCCTGTCGTATTAAAATTTCACTTGCCATAATTTATTTTTTTGCTTTTTCTTTTATTAAATGGACTTGGTATTTGTTGTATAGGATTACCCCAAATGTCATACTCGTTATTACCAATGTTTATTCCAGTACCAGTTGATGGCTGTCCAGTTGTATAAGGTCCAAATTGGTTTCCAAATCCTTGTGGGTCCGCGCCCCAATCGTAACCAACGCTTGGGTCGATGTTAAAACCCGTTCCACCAGGGGTTGTACCACCCATTTTAGCTGTCGTGCCACCACCCATTCCACCAGCTATAGTACCCAAACCCGCGCCTATACCAGCTATCATTTGTTGTCTAGATTGTTGTCTAGCTCTGTTAGCCGCGGTAACTCTACTCATATCCATACCGTATAATGTTTCCATTCTTTGTTGTTCTCTTAGAGACACCGCTTGTTCACCATAAGCTTCTAATTGTTGTACTTTAGCTGCACCTTGTGCTCGTAATCTTTGGTTCATGGCTTCTTGTTGTCCAATAGACGCAGATATCTGTTGTGTTTGTAAGGTAGATTGTCGCGCCATTGCTTGTGCTAAACCAGCAATACCGGCTCCACCAGCTGTTCCACGTAATCCTTCTAATATATTCGCTCTTTGTTGTGCTCCTTGTTGTGCTTGGAATTGCGCCTGTTGTTGGTTTACGGTTAAGTCTTCGTAAACATTTTCCATATCAGCATAGGGATTTACATATTCTTGTTGCATATAAGCTGCTCTAGATTTTTCCATTGCCTCTCTAGCTTCACGTTGTTCTCTCCTTCTACGTTTACTACCAATTAATCCACCTAAAAGACTAGCGCCAACTTGAGCTATACCCATCCAAGCCATTGGTGGAAGTTTTAGCGGAGACGGTTTCCCCATCTTTTTTAAACCTACTGCCATAATATTATTGTTTTTATCATTATTTTATAATTACACTTATTATCATTTATTTACTACTCTCAGAAAACTCGGTACTAGTCGCGAATAATTCTGCTTCGTATGGAGAGTCATTTACAAAAGTTGTTTCTGCATAATAACCAAGTAAACTACTTAAATTAGCCTGATTACTTTTACTGAACATTATAAAATCACCTAATCCCAATCCATTTGCTATTACTGTTTGAGCGGTTGAAGGTATACTTGGATTTATTTCAATAACCATTTCATTATTAACCCTATCAACACTAGTACATTTCCCTATATGTACAATACCGGTAGCAGGAAAATTTTCATTATCAACAGTATCAAATCCTCCGTAAGATTGATTAGGACAATAATAAACCTCATCTCCAACTTGTAAAGACTCATTTATATCATGATCAAAAGCAATTGTTATATCCATGTTTAAATTATTTTATCCTGGTATTGACAAGAAGTTATCGAAAGCAAATGTTGAAGTGAAACTATCTATTCCAAATGTTGTAATTTTTCCTGTACCCGCAATAGTACATATACCAGTTGCCTGTCCTCCATTAGGACTAAGTGTCGCAGTTAAACTACTTATATGCATGTTAAACATACTGCTAAACGTTAGCGTATCGTCTTTCTGTATAGTTTGTTTTTCTGAAAGTTTAACGGCTGTTCCGGTGATACTTTTTACCGTTATTGTTTTGTTAGTATTTATACCACCTCCAGTAACTATCATTCCAACTCTTATACCCGCTACATTATTTAAGTGAACAATGTCTCTATCATTACAATCACCTTCTCTAACTTTTTTTGCAACCGTGTTTAAAGTATTAGAAAAGTCAGATGATTCAGAATCAATACTAGAGAACCGTGGGGCTCTAGATGTTGCTAGGTTACCATCGCTTTTTGTAGCTGTCATACTTATGGTAATATCTCCATTTGTTCCTGCGGCTCTATTAGCTTTACCTGTAAATGTAACTGTACCATCTACTGTTACATTTGAGAGGGCTGATGAAGGTGCAATTTCCACTATCGGATCTATATATTGATAAATAGAATACGTAGGTAGCGTGTCGCAATCTGTAGAAGAGTATCTTGGTACATCATCACCTAGTATAGCCATTAAAGGATATAAAGTTATGTCATATCTATTATCTGGCATTTCAAATGTTAGTTCTGTTTCGTCAGCTATTGTTTGAGCATCTGATACGTTTATTGTTACACCGTCTGGGTCGACACCTTGCGTGGTAGATAGTTTAATAAGTCCAATCGTCGGATTATTACCGTCAACTCCAGTACCTGTAATCCTCATATCATTTTCTAGATCACTTGTATAATCTAAAGTTAACGAGGTCGTGGCAGACGCAGCGGTTTTTAATGTTCTTTTAAATTTCTCTAGAGGTGGAAACTCTTGTGTGAAATAATACGCGCCGCTATCTGGTATTGCTACTTCTGTTATATCTGTTTCTTTTGCAAAGATAATGCTAGCGTCAGCTGCAAAAGTTAGGTGTGAGGAAATAGATATGTATGTAGTTGAAGTTTCGTTTATAGCATCTACATTAGTTTTAACAGAGTCTGATATACCAGTTATTTTTACATTTCTTCTTTGGCCATTTAGTACTATCATTCCAACTTCAAGACCTGTTGCGTTATTTAACTCTAAAGTATTAGAAGCGCTAATAGCTGTTTTTATAGTTTTAGTAATTTTACCAGAATAAGGTAAAACGTTTCTACCATTCTTGTCTTTTATAGTTAAAGAGAAAGTAGAGCCTGGAGTACCAACAACGCTTATATTCCTTGAGTCTCCACTGCTATCAACACTCGATGTATCGATACGCAATGCTGTTATTTCTTTTACTTGTGTTTCCGTAGATGTATCCACTTCTTTAGCTATTTTAGTTGTAAATATAATATTGTGACCATCTTCTTCATATATATCAAATCCAGTATTTTTATAGTTAACATTAAATGTTTTTTCAGTAACATATCCTCTGGCATTTTTACTTTCTGATTCAACTTTTATTTTGTAATTCTCCACACCAGGGAAATTCATATTTAATGATGGTGGTTTTGAGTAGTAATAACCTTTTTTTGCTCTAAACTTTACGGTGAAAACTTCCGCGTTAACGTCTTTAGGGATCAACGCTGATAACGAGACTAAAGAAGGAGAATGGTTTTCTGAAAAGAACAAGGTGTTATCGCTAGTATTAACAACCATCTCTTGATTGGTATCTTTTGTACAACTAAGTTCCACGGAGTAAGGTATTGTGTTCAATCCTTTAACGTTTATATCTTCTCCTTCTGGATTTGCAAGTTTTAACGATGATCCCGCTAAACTCCAACAACTAGTAGGAGATGTATAATTACACTGAGTTCCTGACCATACAAAGTGGGGGTGACTAATAGATTGATAGGTCCAACTGCAAACAGAATCCGGACCGGGGATGTTACAACTACAGGTGTATTTAGTTCTTTCTAAATTTCCCACAGCTTGTGTTGGGAGCATCACAGGGTAGGCGCTTGAGTATCCTGGATAGGGTTGAGACGTTTGCAAGTTTATAGCTTGAGAGGCATTAACAAGGTTTCCTTTTCTACCCGGCCAATCTAAAACCATGTATGCATGGCTCAAACTATTTGGTGAACCAAAATATGGAGAAGTATAATCAGCGTTATTATGTGGTGGACCGGCTGGCAAGTTGTTTGGATTATTGTTACTAATAAGGACCGGAATAGGAGTTATTTGGTGTTTCGACCCAAAGTCCACTATAGGCCAACTTCCATCAAGGTGTGCTTCTAATTTCATAAAAATTTGTACATAACAACTATCATCAGTAGTAAAAACGTTACAGGGAGGGGTGCAATAAGAAAGTTGTGAATAAACGTGTACTAAGGAATATTCCCATTTACCAAGGTATTGATGATTTCTATCATACAGAGTTATTATATAATTACCTCCACTCATGTTAGAAAATTCAGCGTTTGTATAATAATTACCATCAGCATCATCTCTACATATAGCCATCATTAACCAATCTTTCCCAATAAAACCATCGTACCCATAAGTGTTAGGATCGTACAAGTTCGCTATGGATTGCCCATCTGGCCCATAAGTACCTGCCACATTCCAATATGTGCCCCCTCCGTCTGTTGAGCTATTATAAAATCCACCTTTACTTAATGCTCCCCCGTCTCTCCAATTATAATCAGGAACAACAGTTGGCTTATAAGTACAACAACCCGTATCACCATAAGGTGTCCAATTACCTGGAGGTTGAATACCTTGCCAATTTGTGTAGTTAATATTAAAATCACTTACATAACTATTACCACAATCCGTATCTGCGTTAGGATCGTAATTAGTAGCCGCTGGATCTTTACACCCGTGAACAGGTTGTGTATAAATACATGAACCATTATCTTGTGTTGCTCCCGCATAATAATTTAAAGCCGGTGTTCCAGAGTTAACACTTCCGTATTGTGGATTGGCGTAAGTACCTTGATTATTTATATAATCATTACCCCTAGTACCATCGTCCATGCAACCGTAAATAGCTAAACCTCCTTGTCCGCAGCATTCATTCATCATACAATTAGCCCAATCAATCTGTGCAATTAACTTTGCTCTAGCCATAGTTCCAGTTGTATTAGCCAACATATTTGTCCAAACGCTTACTCTACTCTCGAACCATCCACCGTTAGGCCAGTTAGCAGAAGAGCATCCCCCAAAAGCAGGATGATTATATCCAGCAATTTGCCAAGTGAGAAAAGCTTGGGAGTTACCATGCGCTACAGCAATGTTAGATACTTGGGAGCAAAAAGATGTTATTCCAAAATCTATGCAAGCCATTATAAATTATATTTTAAAGTTATTAACATGGGGTTGATTGTATCACTTGTGAATTAGAATTTAATATAGATGAATTAAAAGCAGGATTAACCTCGACAATAATATGCTTGTCCCACGTATGGGTAGTTGAAACATTATTTATTGTATTTGTTATAGATCCCGCTAAAAAATTACCAAGAGCAGTGGTTTGGGAACCTTCAATTGTCATTCCCACTATAGGATTATGTGCGCCCTGTAAATTTGCACAAGGGAGTGAAAATGGACTCCTTAAACCATGGAAAGTACTATTAGAAGCTGCGCTACCTAAAGTAGATTCCCACAAAGCATAATCAGGCGAAAGACATACGCCCGCACCTGTAAACTGTGTGTATATCGGTTGTTGAGGTGGTGTTACTGTCGGCGGTTGGTAATTCTGAACATAATCCCATCCACATGGACAGGTTTTTATATCGTGCAAACAGGGTCCGCCCTCCGTATCTATCCAAGGTTTTATGATATCCCCTAAATAATCTTCAAAAGAATCATTACTAATTAAAGTACTTTCACAACTGTTTAGACAATCTTGTAAACTGTTATAAATACCACTACCATTACCAGGGTCCGCGCATCCAATGTTGCCAAATTTGTCAGTTTTACAAGTCCAAGTTTGACAGCATCCCGCGCTTTGTCTAATGCCCACACCGGAACTACTTGGCTGTATCAAGCTTTCTACTACCCAAACCGTGTTATATCCTAAAGGATTATTACCACCTATACCTCCTGCTTCTGAAATATAACAGTCACCAACCACTGGACTTCTACCATTAGGATTTGCAGCGTCTGTTATTAACAAAGCTATAGAAGCTGTTATTATCCCTTGAAATTCATCAGGTTGGGGATTACATATTCTTGTTGTATAATTATATGCTTGTGCCACGGTTTATTTATTGTTCATTTTATTAAACATATATTTTATCTATTGTTTATTATTGATTAATTACAGGTGTATTGGTTACCATCCCTATTCCTTGTGTTGAAAATTCTTGAGTATCCAAATTACCACTAGCTCCAGATATTGGAGCTAAAGATCCTCCGTCTACGGACGTTCCATTCTTCCATATTGTTTTTTCCCCTATTATATAGTTAAACCATTTACCTTCTTTATTTATAAATTCACCTTGCCACTCTCCTGTTTTAATGTTCTTACCACCAGGAATCATACCTGTTTGTTGATCTGTTGTTATTAAATTAGCATACCAGCCTAATTTAGGTTGATTATTGTAATATTTTCCATCATTCGGGTTTTCTATTACTTTAGATTGACTTCCTTCGTAATTTAAAGTTGTAAAACTTTTTATAACGCTAGGTAAATCATTAAATAAAACTGTTATAGAGGATCGAGTGTTAATACTTCCACTGACATCGTAAAAACTATTTCTATCTACAGAATCATCATGATGCTTCCATAATATACCGCTCAACGCTGTGTAGTATTCATTATTTAAACTAAAACCAACTTCTGGATTGATAGTTTTAAAACTTGCCCACCCTCTTGATCTCTCGCTAAAACTTATAGTTATGTTTGCCATTATAATGTTTTATATTTGTTTTCATCTTTAATAACCTTTACCTTCTCCTCCACCTGTATCGCTACTTCCTCTACCTCTACCGCTACCTCCACCGCTACCTCCACCGTTTCCTCCACCGTTTCCTCCACCGTTAGTTCCACCATTATCATCGATAATAATTCCACTACCACCACTAGTAGTGATACCACCTCCACCAACCGTTATAACTCCTCCCCCTATTACGCCACCGCCAATTGATACTTTTGGTAAATAATCTATTAAAGTAACGTTATATAATGATTTTCTACTATCATAACTACCTATTATTTTATTTGCAGTTTTTAAATTATCTGCAAACCAATCTTTCATACCATGATCTGATATAGGTGTTAATCCATCTCTTGATAATCTCATTACAGCACCTCTTTCTTTATCTGTAAAATAAGCTCTAAACGATTCTGAAGCAAATGATTCTGGATTTTTAGATATTCCAAATTCACCAACAAATGGAATAGTATTACCTAGAACATTACTTGTAGCTGTTATATTTCTAGTATCATCAGCATTATATAAAGCGTCTTTATTCGATAATACTTTCAAAACTTTATCTTCACATAGCGTAACTAAATCAGTATCTCTCGTGTGTAATTTTTGTATACTACCATATTCAGGGTTTAAATCTTTAGTAATATTTTCAGCCATTATAAACTGATTTAATCTATTTACACCATTCATAGAATTATATATTCCAGAGAATATCAACCCGCTTTTTCTATGTTCTTCTTTATATTGTTCAGCTAACGTGGTAGATGCTTTAACGCCTTTATCTATAGTTACAGCATTAAATAAATCTCTAATTCTATTTGATTCTACTCCATTACCAAAAGTATAACAGTTGTAATATGGTAACGTTTGGTTTTCACCGTGTACTAATGCGTTTAAGAATATTTGGTTTTGAGTTTGATAAGTACTTGCGGCTATTGATCCCCAAGCACTATAAGGCCATTGAGTATCAAAAGCAACAGTAGCTGTTACTATAGTTCCATCTGGATTTGTAAACGACAGTATATCACCTTCATTTAATACTTGACCATTATTAAGCTCTAATAAAGTTGACGGTTGAGTTGATCCAGTTGGAATACCCCCCTCACAACCAGTTATAGAAGTTACAGTGGTTGGTATGGTGGTAGTGGAGATTGGAATCGTAGCGCCACCTGTAAAAGTAAATACCGTTCCCGCTGGCATAGTTGGACATGGTGCATAAACTATATTACCACCGGCATTCCACGCTGCATCGCCAAGGACAATAGCTTGTTGGTTTTGGTTTGGTCCTTGGTTTGTTTGAAGTTGATGGATAACTGTGTTTGGCGGTATATTACCACCGGAATCTGTAATACCCATTCCAACTGTTATATTAGCATATGGTGCGTCCAAAATTATCCATTCACTTAAACCTGGGGTCGAGAAAGTGCACCAAGAAGCTTGAGCCCCAGCATGTGTAAAAGTATTTCCCCCAGTAGTGTGGCCGCTAGAAAGAATAGTTGTAGGTGTTCCTGATACGTAATTTGTTGTAACTGTAGCTCCGTTAAGAATCATATTAACGTCATCCCAGCCACTCAAAGTATGTGTTCCTTGTGTATTAGACCGGTACATAGATACTGTTGCTCCAGGTTGTATATACAACTCTTCAGTGCCATCACACATATTCACAGGGTAGTTTTGTCCTATTTCATAATAAATATCTAATCCGACATCTTCTTTAGGCTCTGTTTCCCAAATAGCTGGATGAGTTGGCATATCTTGTTTTTGATCATAGTAAGGTTCAACAAATTCTATACCAGCCTTAGTTATTGTACCACCCATATTATCAAGACAATCATTAGCACCAGGACCTTCTGGGGTAATATTAGTGTTTGGAGGTTCGGTTGCTCTATAGACATTACCGGTATTTTGACCTCCATAAGCCACGGCCCCTGCGCCAGAATAAGTTCCTGCAAAAAGATTCATAGGTATTCCGTTTGGATTATTTGTAGGGTCTTTTGAACCAGGTTCTATCAATTTTAGCGACCACCTTACTCGAAAATCAGCCCATCGGGGCTGATACCTTTCCTGACCTACTACATGAATATTATCCCAATTTCCATCCATTTCCATTACATTATTTAGATGGTAAGTCTTTGAAACACTACCAATCTCATACTCGATATTATCTGGATCATCTATAAATCTAAATATTTTTCCAGATGATGATATTCTTTGTATAAACTCAGCTTCACCTTTATGTAAACCACCAATATTTTTCCATGTGTTTCCACTAGTATGCCTGAATGGCCAATTCCTTGTCCCAATCCAAGATATATCTATTTGATCATTACCTTCTACGGCTCCTACACCGGTATCTGACGTAAGTGCTACAATATCCGCGCCATACGTAGATGACGTCCCAGCAGTCACACCTAAAAGCCTATATGTAGGTTCTTGATCTATAAACCACCAACCACCTTCAGCACCACCGGTGCTACCAGCGTTACTATTTGCCCATGGAGTACCTGGTTGTATTGCATTACCACCACTATAGTGCGCTAAATTTAATTCTGATATATAGAAACTAGTCATATCACTTCCTCTGGTTGGTTGGAGTGCATTTAAGTCACTGTAACGAGGATAAATATTACCGGTGGTAGGATTAGTATAAACCCCAGTTCCACCTCCACTAACCGCACCTATCTCATAAGCAAGAAAATCTTCACCCCAAGTTGGGTCGTCCGCAACAGACGTATAATGATCCCCAAAAATACTTAAATCCTGACCTTCAATAATCTCTGGAGCTAGAGGATTTTGAGTAGAGTTGTAACCCATATAATAAAACAACTTTTGACCTTGAACAAGTCTAGCCGTTGCATCCGCTTTCGATTTAATATGGGTTTGAAACACTCTTTCTTCTCTGTCATCATGTATTTTAACAAAGAATCTACCATCGAATTCAGGTTTATTTTCAATTATCTTTTTTTGTATCTCTACAACTAAATCTGATATAGCTGTACCCGAAGTATTTCCAGTTGACGTGAACGCCATATCATCACCAAAAGCTTCTGTTACAACTATTTTATAATCTTGCGTGGCTGTATTCTTAAAAGTTATATTTATAATATCATACCAGTTTGAATGGGTTGTGTTATTGCTAGTCTTTACACGCATTTGTAATGAAGCATCTCTATCGCCCAATATACTTGAATAAAGCGATTGTTGGTTGTTCATGAATTGTAAACTAGCTAATTCACTATCTTCCCACTGTGTTTTCTTGATTTTAATGCTTTTACTTCCTTGGAGTGGAAATCCTGTAAAATGACCAGGACTATTAGTGGTTGTAGCGGCATCAAATATAGCTAATATTTCCTCTGTTGTTTTTATAAAATCCGGGGCTTCATTTTTAATAGCCAAAACCTTATATCTAGAATACTCTTCTACAGCCTCAGCTTCCTCTCCAACACCTTTTTTTAATATCAATGTTGTTTCTTCATCAACCTTGTTCCTATCTTCTGAAGGAAATGACAACCAAATACCTTCGTCTTCACCGTCATACCAACGATCCATAGCTAGATTATAATATTCGTTTGAAATTTCTTTTACAAAGTATTTAAAAGAATCTGCCCAAAACGGTGGTGGGGTTATTGTTTTTATTGCTAAAGAATTTGATGTAGCTGCACGAGAGTGTTCTACTTTAATAACACCACTAGGGTGTGTTATCACTGGTGTTTCTCTACCGTAAATGTCTTTATAAACAACACCCAATTGATAAGTCCTAACCGATTTTAATGACTTTTCAGGAAAATTTTTAATGTGTACAGGATCGCTATCCAGATACAATTGAAACTCTGGTTTCACTTCTTCATCAGTATTAGAAATTAAGTTATAATTTTGTAAATAATTACCATAAATTAATCTGTTACCAGTTACTTCTTGTCCTAAAGCTTTTCTAGGGACATTGTCCCAAGGCCTTAATAATTGATTTGAAGCAACTACAGCATGTATTAAATCGTCTTTTATTTCAAAATATCCTCTGTAATCACCAGTCCCACTTATATTCCATTCTGGATCTTTATCATCAAATGATCTTATTGTATATATATTAGGGGAATCAGATTCTTTATATAAAATATCTATTTCAATAACGTCTAATGGTATATTTGGAGGAATAAAATCTTTTATAACCAATTTTTTCAAATCATTTGTCATACCTAAATTATAACCTTTTTTAGGATGATAATCAAATTCACTAGGTAAAAATGCTATTTCAGAAAATGGAGAGAACGCAGAGTACTCACCATCTTCATATTTGTATCTATAGCCAAATTTAGGAAATTTTAATTCATATAAAGAATCTTTTTTAGGTTTAAGTTCTATATACCATGTTTTAAGTGTATTATTATCTATTTCAGCTAAAAATAAATCACTAACAAATATTATTTTAACTTCTAGATTACCATTAGTAGGAGACTCAACAAGTAAAGGATTAGTAGATGTTGAATCTGAAGATGTTACAACTAGTTTTACTTTTATCGGTCCTCCACTCGAATCTGAGCACTCTAACACGTCTCCAACACGAAAATCAACTGGTAAATCCAACTCTATCATAGTATTATTACCTGCTGGATCGCTATTAACTTGTTGTGAGGTAGTACCAGTTTTATACACACCTGTTAAAGCGCCGACCGTACCGTAGAACATAAATTGTGATACTTGTCCTGAAGTAGGATTAACAACTCCATTTGCGTCCAATCTTTGGATAGCACTACTCATCTCTAACCTAGGAGGCATTAACGGAGATTTCTTTATAACTGTAATATGTCTTTCTTGGAGATATTCTTGTATACCAAAAGGAGGATTTAGCAGTATACCATTATGAGACGTGTTTATTATCGTTGCTTCATCAACTACAAGTTCAGTGTGTGTTGTTCCAGGGACTGTAATTCCGTTAAACGTATAAGGATTTGCAGAGTTTTGATTAACATTACAAGCTTGACATACACCTAAGCTAGGTATTGAACCTTCTTTTCCTCTTGTTATATTTACTTTTTTTGGCTCAGAATAATTATCTGTCCAAAATAGCATGTCATCAACTATATTAACACCCGTTATAAGTCTATCACTACGAAAGTTAAGAACTCTACCTCCTGGTCCACAGCAGTCATTTGCGGATCCAGATATAAAATTTACATTATTTAAAGGAAGTGGTGGTAGTGGCCCGAAAGTGGATCGAATATGACTTGATAAAACCACTGTGGTAGATGTAGGTATTTCCGTTATTATAGGATAGGGTTCTTTTTGAGTAAAAGATAACAAACCACTACCACCCCAAGTCGCTTGCATACCTATTCTTAATCCATTTGTACTAACTACCGTATATATTAAATCACCGCTGGGAGAGACAGATCTATCAGTAATTTTAGTACGTACGTTATAAATATCAACTATTACAGGGAGTGTTTCGTTATTAACGCTGTTATATTCAACTACAAGATCGGAAGATACCACGTGAAGAGCTTCAAGTGCCGTTGATGACATTGGTGCTGGTGGTTTACCTGCTATAAAATAGTATACTTTGTTAGTTTTATCATCTGTAATACTACCTACGCACGCACTGCTATCGTCTGGCACAAGATTAGAAATCAAACTATTTCCTAAACAAGTTTGTACAGTACCCACATTAGATCCTTCTGAAGTTAAAACCTCAACATTTAACGCGTCTCTATACTCACTATTAGGCACTAATCTTTCGTCTAAGTCTTTATTCATTCGACCAGACGTAAACGTGTGTTTTAACTCTGGCATTTAGTTAGTGTTTTATTTGTTTAGATTTACCCCTCAATATTTGAGTGATTTCCTCTAATTTTATATTTGATAATCTTAATTTCGCTTTCCTAGTTTCTGCAAATTTTTCTTTTTTATATCTGTTAACTATGTATTCTGGAATCCCCATTCTAGTGGATAAAACAGCATGGGCGATCCATTTATACATTGCCTCTTCTGCAAATTTATGAACCACCATTTCTTCATCTGTACCTAAACCATCACTTATATATTCTAATATAACAGTTTTTCCAGATATATTAGAACTAAAATGTATTTTTCCAGTATTACAATCCATATAAAACGAACCGTTAGCTTGAGCGTGTTGAGGATCTAGTCCATATCTTCGTCCTCCAGCTGGCCAATAAGTATCATCTTGGTAATCGTCTTGATTTTCAGATGGAGTTCCAGATTTATAATTTGACCACGTATCAGATTCAGCTTGTGTAGTTATTTCAAGATCATAACAAGTTACATTATCTATTGTCCCGACAAAATTAGTTGGAGCGGCAGAACGAGCGTGAAAATTAAAATTTCTATTCTCATCTTGCATAGCTATGGCCCAAGAAGTATTTGAATCATTTACAAAAATGTCTTCAGTAACCGTGTAGCTACCAGTTTGGGTTTGTACCGCGCCACCTCCTTTAAAGGCCTCAGTAGAAGTACCATCACTTGCCACTAATAGGATTTGTACTGAACCTGACACAAGACTAAGATCATAAGAAACTCTGTAAGTATGCCCTTTTTTTATCTCAGCTGCTGATTGATGTAATTTTTTATACTCTGCAGCGTCAGCATCAATATATCCACTACTATTCCAAGTATACGCTAGCGCGTTAGGATTTGGATTAGTTGCGGAATTACTTTGTGATACCCAACTACCTAACCCATTGTCAAATCCATTATTTTCTAAAATCTCCAAAAACTCTTCATCATCTCCAGAAGGATCTTGACTTATTGCTATTGGATTAGATGTTTTAGAGGTAGGATATATAATATGTTCAATACCAGCAGAATCACTCCATGTTAATTTAACGTAGTTAACATAGTCTTGTGGTAAAATCATTTTTAGTGACGGTGGTATTTCTAATTCTAACGTTTTACAAGATTTAAATGTATCAAAACTTAATTCTTGTATAGCTCTTTGCGCATGAAAAGCAACATCAGTTCTTTTTGCCTTACTTATTAATTTATCTTCACCAACATAAGCTATCATAAATTGATTCACAATATTATCTAATGATGTAAATTGGTACTTCCCCCAACTGCTACTATCAAGATAATAGTCTACTTGTGTTGTGTTACCTAATAATCCCATTTATTTATTGTTTTTCTTGTTGAATATCTTTCATTTCTTCTTGTGCAGCTACTTGGTATAAACCTACATCTTTCATGACTAGACCAGATAGTTGTAGTATTTTTAAAACTAAATTAGTTTCTTCAGAGGGGTGTAGTTCAAAATCAATAGATGGTGGAGTACCATTAAACTGTGCGTATCCATTTACTACAACATATGCCCATTCTACCCTGCCTGGTCTTCTTATATAATTACAAACAACTCCAGAAGTTCTTTGGATAATTTGCCCAGCTACAGAATTCAGACTACCAAATAATCTAATTAAACCATTTCCATCAGGTATATAAACAGGTCTCGAGTTTTTCGGGTGCATTAATGGTGAGTTTTGAATATATGCCCAGTCTTTTTCGTTTACCCTTTCAGCCTCTCTTGTAGTACCAGCAATATCAAGAAATACACTACCTAATCTGTATATAGGTGGATTTGTGGGTAAAGTGGTTGCACCGTTAGTTACAGCTGCTCCTTTAACTTCAAATATATCTAGTTTCTCATTTATTAAATCTAACATGTCAGAAGTCTCAGTCTCATTACCATGTACTCTACTAAATTGATTTATATCATAAAAATACTGCTCAAATATATCCATTTGCGCTTGATTTGCAAATAGATTAAATTCTTGAGGAGTTATATATCCTCTTTGCTCCTTATTAGCAATAGCTAAAACTCTTTGATACACCGTATCTATATTTACCATAATTATTTTTTGTTTTTATATGGAACAGCTTTGTTTAAAGCCTCTTTTCTTTTATTACATCCACAATCTTTTATCAGTCCATTTGAATGTAAAAAATTTGTTAGGGACTTTATTCCGGTTGTCTTTGTAAATTTTTCTATTGTATCTCCTAATCCTTTTGATTTCATTTGATTATATTTTTTATGTAGTTATGCAATCGCCCCGTAGGGCGATCGCTTACTACAGTTAGACTACGAATTTAATCGTTTTTCAATATTGGAGTAAATCTCCATTCCTTCATCAGTTTTAAACCAAGCAGCTAAAGCTGAATAAGGATGTTCATCAAATGGGACGTTCATTAGTTTTCTGTTATTAGATCCCCAACTAAATGTTCTTTGATCAGAGGACAATTTTAATACCCCCATTTCTGTTGCTTTAATACCAAAGTTTCTAAGGACAACGTTTTCATCTGTTACAAGTTCTAAGAATAATTTAGGATTTCTCTTAGCATATAGTAATAAATCACGCTTAAGTTCCTTAGAACTCATCTTAGATACTTTAGAACCAATCTCTACTCTCATAACAGCCTCTGCTATATCAATATCTAAGTTTTGAGCTGCGTTTAAGGCAGCTATCTCCATCTCTAATATTGCAACTTCATCAACAGCTACTTTTACCGCGTTAAATTCTTCAAAAATAAGACCTCTATGCGGATGATATAAAGATAATAATTTTTGTAATGTTACTTTATTTCTAGGAACAGATAAAGTTCCATTTCTAAAGATAATATGATCTAACCTTTGATCACCCTTCATCTCATCAACAAAGCAGGTTTTTTGATTTTTAGTATATTTTAATTCTCTTTCGTAACCCTTTTCTTCATCAAAATAATAAATATCAGCTGCTTTAATAATATGTGATAATGGTTTTAAGCGACCTAACAAATAGTAAGTTCTATCTTTTATTTCCCAACTGTCTTTTTTTGGTTTTGGTTGTTCTACAACCGGAGCGGTTTTAACCGCTACTTTTTCTTGAACTTGAGGTTCTTCCACCTCAACTTTTTTTGTTTTCCTTGCCATAATATAATATATAATAAAATTAATAAAAATAAAAGGGAGTGGAGACTAAGCTCCACCCTCTTTTAAAAATTGCTTAGTTCAATAACATAAAGTTATTTGCACCTTGTGTAATTAAACATCTTTCAGTAAGATAATGAACTGTCATTGCATCTAAATCAGAAGTAGATGCTCCAACTGAATCAGTGATCCAAGTTTTGAACTTTCTACTTTCTACTTGAGAAGCTCTATAACGCATGTGTAAGAAAGGTCTTTTAAGATTCTTTCCTAATCCTTCGTCATAAACTGTTGATACACCTGCTGGTATCATAACTGCTCTAACATTGCTAACAGTATCTAACATACCACCTCTTGTTGCTTTATCGTTTAGATATTTCCAATCAGATTTATAGAAGTCGTAAGAACCTCTTCTAAAACCAGAGAAACCTAAATTAAGCGCCATATCTTCTGAGTTGTTGAATACTCCGTAAGAAGTACCACCAGCGCCATAAGAATTCATAGAAGCTAACATGTCATCAATTGCTAATGCAGTGGTCCTGTTACAGAACATCATGTTTTCTTCAATAGCGCCTTGATTATCAAACTCAGCTAAGATAGCGTCAAATTCTGCTAAATCAGTAGCTGCGTTAACACCTGTAACACCAGATGATTTGTTACCTCTATCTTCGATAGCATAAAATAAACCTTCAGTACCAAAGTTAGATCCAAATGTAGGTCCAGCTGTATCAAGTGTAGAATTAGTAGCGTTACCTTTTCTAGACTCAATCATTGACATTTCACAATAATCTGTAAAACGTGCTCTAGTATCACCTTCGCTTTTTAGATACCAAAGATAACCATTTTGCCCTTCTTCACCAGTTACTTCAATCCAACCAATAGCGGAAGTATCAGATCCAGAAACTGAAAATCTGTCTTTCATAATGATTGGTTTGTTAGTAAAAGATTTAAAACGAGCTTCGTTAGTATTAGAAGCGTGGTTAGTATCACTTGCCCCTTGACCACTAGTACCTTTTTTGAAATCAGATCCATAAACTAATATTCTACAAGTTTCATCATTAGTATCAAACCCAGTTGCATTTGTTGCGTGAGCATACTCATAAGGTAAACATGTAAATGTAGTAGTTGAAGGATGATTTGTAACATAACCGTGGTAGTGACCACCAGCTACTGATATAAGAACTGTATCACCAACTCTAACACCGTGTTCTGCTATCACAAAATCGGGTGCTGATCCTGCGTTTCCATCGATATCACTAACAACTGTAATAACGGAATCCGCGATAGATACTGTTCCTATTAAAGATATGTGTAGTCTAGATTGCTCTGACCACACTACTGCGTCTGAAGCCATAGCTTCTTCTGCTCCAACTTGCTCAAGAAAACCAGCTATAGTTCTCTTACCGAAAACTTCAGCTTCTTTCTCCATCAAGTCAGGCAGATATTGTTGTTCCCACCCGGTTGAACCGTCGCGGAAATCTAAATAATTTGAAGATAGTGTTAACTGTTGTGAACTTGGAACACTATTCAAATTATCACCTGCTGTAATTGCCATAATTTTGTAATTTTAAATTGTTATTTTTGTTTAATTTTAAACTTAAAATCAGAAGAATCTTCACCTAATACTCTAACTTTTATACCACCGGCTTCAATTTCACCATGAGCTTGTCTTGGATTCATGTTCACGTTTTTGGCTTTAGCAACACTATCTTTCATAGCGTCTGCTTTTCCTTGTTCGTAAAAGTGATTAGCAACAGCATCAGCGTTCATTGCGGTATAAAGAGATTTATGATAACCCTTAGCATCTTCCATCAAGTTCTTTTTATTCAAAAACTTTTTGACAAAGTTATTGATGTCGCTTTGAGTTTCTTTAATCTCGTTAGCATCTTTAACGTTAAATCTAAATTTCTTATCTCCGACATTATATTCAAAACCTTTGAACTTGTCGTTAAAAACCTTATCGGTTTTTTGTAAGAATGTAGATGTAGCTGTATCAGCTGTTTTCTGATTTTCCTCAGATTCTTTGTTATACCTATTAAAGAAATCCATAGCTTTTTGTTGTTCTTGAGTCAACTTTGACCCAGCTTTGATATCTTCATAGTATTTGGATTTGTTCTCTTCCAAGTGAGTTTTAGCGTTGGCAACTTGCTCTTTTAACGCTAATTTTTTTCTTCGTATATCTCTTTCGTCGTCTACATCTTCGTCGTAAGAGAAGTTGTCTTCCATAAGGAAGTTAATTTCTTCTGTATTTAAATGAGGTTTTGTTTGTCTGTAATGTTCAAATAATAAATCTTGATCTTCTAATTTACTATAATCTTGATTAAGTTTTACGTAATCATTTAAATCACCACCAGTTTCTTCCATAAAATCCATTAATTTTTGGATATTTTCTGGTATTGGTTTTCCAGTTACTTGAGCTTCAGCAACAGCTTCTTCAACTTGTTCTTGAAGTTTTTCTGTTTTCTCCTCTACTTCTTCATCTGTAATTTCTTCTAAAACAGGTGTTTCAGTATTTTCTTCTGTAGATTGTTCAGCAACCTCTTCTTTATCAGTCGTTTCTTCAACAACCTTTTCTTGAACATCCTCGGCTTTTGTGGTATCCACTGGTTGCTCATCTTCTTCTTTTTCTTTTGGTGGGTTACTTAAATCTACTTTTGTTACACCATCAGGATCGTTACTGAATTTCTTCATTGATGGTTTTTTCTTTACTTTAATCTTTTCGACTGTATCGTCTACTTTTGGTTGCTCGATAGTCTCTTCTACTATCTCTGTTTTCTTTTTTGCCATAATATAATATAATAATAGTTAATAAATTTACCTTGGATCAAACGCACCTAGATAGAAATCTCCACTAAGTATATCATTACCTGCAGATTCAAAGTTCTTAGGTGGTTTTTCATTATTTCTTTGATCAATCAACTCACTTTGTTGAGATGCTTGAATTCTAGTTCTTTCGTCTTTACGATCTTCTTTTTCTTTTTCTTTTGTTTTCTGACCATCTGTCTCAATACCCTTTAATTGCATATTATATTGAAACTCTAAAGCCATTAATTCTTTTTTATGCATTACCTCTTGCTCCATTTTTTGAGATTCCATTTGAGATTTCATTTGCTCTAATTGAACATCAGCTTGTGTTTTTGCTTGATTTTTTTGAACTTCTAGTTCAGCAGACGCTTGTTGAGTTTGCATATTAGCTTCTGCTTGTGCTTGGATATTTTGCTGTTGTAGAATTTGATCTCTTTCTTGTTTCTTTATTCTCCTCAACTTTAAAACTTGATTTGCTAATTTGATATTCTTTATTTCTCTAACATCAATAGCATCTTCTAATTCTATACTTTGTTGAGCTAATGCTTGCTGTATATTATTTTCTAGCAACATTTTTTCTTCTTCATCTGGCATTAAATCTATAAATATCCCAAAATCATAAAGATGTAAATTTTTCATTTCATCTAGTGTTGCTACGTTATGGGCTCCTATAGCTTGTACAAAAGCATCTGCTGTTGGAGAGTATTCTAATATATCAGATATTCTAAGTGATAAACACTCTGCAATTTCAGCTGTCAAGAATAATCCAGATTGTAATATATGTCTTGTAGCAGTGTTAGAATTTGCAGCGGCTAATTTTTGAACACCTACTAAAGCGTTTTTATCTGGTAAACTGCCATCTCTTGCTTCATTAAGACCAGTTACGTCTCTTATCATTTGTAAGTAGTAGTTGTAATTAGTAATTAAAGTTTGTATTTTATTTCCACCACTACCACTTGTAATTTCTTGAATCGGTACTTTACCAGGATTAGGATCGCCGTCTTGAGTAAATGATCTACCTATAACACTACCAGTTTGGAAATACATATTTAACGCCTCTTGTGGATTATAGTTTGTTCCATTACCTAAATCTATTTCAGCTAATCCATCAGCGTCTAAATAAACTCCATCTGGAACCATTCTAGACATAACTTGCTGTAATTTAAGATGTGTTAACTGAATCATATCTGCAAAACCAGTTATCCGTCCTACTAAACTTTCTATTTTTCCATTATATATTCTAGGAGCTACAATAGCATAATTCATTTTAACTTTAGTAAAATCACTTTTAGGACGTAGCATGTTTCTTGCCATCTCCCATTTAAGTATTTTATCTGTACCAAGAATCATTGCTCCATCATACAAGCATTCTATAGATCGTAATAATTTTGAATATCCACCTTCTTTATCTGATGGTGGATCAAAACTATCGTCTTTTGCTAATATTTTATCTGCACCAGTTCCAGTTTCTTTTACTTTATACACCTCATTCATGTAGGTTTTGTAATTAAAGTATAGAATTTGAATTGTATTATTGTCTTCTTTGTCTACAGAATATCTATTAGATTTGTTAGTAGATTTATTTTTCATTATATCTTCAAGATCACTTTCAGATAAATGAGGAAACTGTTTAGCTAGTTCGTTTACTGGAATGGATTTAACCTCACCAACGTAATATATATCGTCAAAATAAGGAGAGTCAGTGTATGAATAAACAAGATTAGCTGGATCAACATAATCTATAACAACACCTTCCGATGTATTAAATGAAGATTTCACAGCGCCTATACCTAAAACAGTTAAATCATAGAAAAATCTTTTCTTTATCCATTCGTAGTTACTCCCTTCCATTAAAACATTTATTGCTTGTTCTTCAGCAATTTCTACAGCTTGTTTATAGGTCAGTTGCATATGCAAATCTAACTCCTCTTGAGAATCTGGTAAAGTTTCTTTAGCGTTCTCGTATAAGTTAATTCCAAATGCTTCAGCAGCGAAATCATTTATTTCTTGAGAACGCATATCTCCAAGTATAGATTCCATATATGCAGTTCTTTTACTAACACCAAATGGATCTTGAGAATATGCTTTTATATCGTAAGTTCTTTCGGCAATACCGTTTACTACTATATCTACAAATTTAGAAATAATTGGAACTGGTTTCCAATCTAGATTTAAATAGGACAAATCACCATTTATTGATAACTCATCCTTATATTTTTGAATAGATTGTTCTCCTCTAGCATACAATCTTAAATTATGAAAATTGTTTTGATTAGTTCTATATCTATTAGAACCTCTATCATTATTAAACCATTCCGTCTCTATAGCTTTACCTACTTTTAAACCATAATCATAACTTAACTTCTCAGTATCACTTACGGTTTGACTTGGAAAATAACTTTTAATGCCAGACTCTGCCATATTTATTTTTTGATTATTTTAGACATACTACCTTTGTTCTCGTATTTAGAAACCTGTATGTTTAATTTTGGTTTTTCTACTTTTGCATTTGGAGCATATAAATGCCTGTTGTTTGCCATGATTGCTAAACCTGAACTAATAGACGCATCAAACTTTGTCCGCTTATTTATATCAAATCTCGACCAATCATTTAGCAAAGCGTTAAAATATAAATCTCCAAATGTTCCATCTTGTTTCATGCCCACGTGGTCTTGTATATACATTTCAATCGCAGCTGCATGAGCTTGTTTTATATCTTCGCTAGAGTTAGGGATTCCTCCAACTTCTTTTTCTGCAACGGACAACTTATTCCACAACTTGTCCGGTCTGTTCATACTAAACCCTCTATATCCTCTTCTTCTAAGATAATAAAGTAATCTAGGTTTATTATTTTCCGCAAGGATTGGCATGCCATAAAACGCTAACGCCATTAAAACATCTTCAAAGAATATTTCTGCCGTTGGTGGTCTTGATAAATACTCTAAAAAAAAGCTGTTTGCAGGGGCGTCTTCCATTGAGAATCTTGTTAATCCATGAAGTGCACCTTTTGATCCCTCTCCATCAACTGTTCCTGATATATCGTAACTATCACATCCAAACGCCCCCATGTGTTCGTTACCAGGATATTTTATACCATTCTTAAGTATAACTCTATTTTGTAATCCGGTTTTTGGGACCCAACTAACTTTAAATCTACCTTGTTGATCTGGATAAAATATCACTTGGGTATCTTTTACTCCGTTCACCCATTGAAAATTACCTTTAGTAACCCCAAGGGTTCTAGACATTTCTTCATTGTAGTCTATCTGTTCGTATATCTTAACTAAATTAAATATACTTCCCTTTGCCTCATCTCTAAAAGCGTGTTCAGTGGTTTTTGGAAATTGCCTGTAAAACTCGTTTAAAGCATCGTGATCACCTTTTAAGCCATCAGCTTCATTTTGCCAATGTTCTATAATACCTACATCTATTAGTTCACCATCTGGGCCGAACACATCGTGGTCTGGTGTATCAAAAACTGGAATTCCGTGCTCATCAATAAATCCTTCGTAGTTCCACTCCATTGGGATAAACAGAGAATATAGACCAGACTTTGTTTGGCCATTTCTATTTCTCTTGGTGAC
>Ga0114899_1000358_pt1 | contig 34000 bp, 41 predicted proteins | sample MalvireepMed_215_FD_83497 | JGI IMG/M metagenome (GOLD analysis project Ga0114899, IMG submission 83497) | Marine viral communities from the Global Malaspina Expedition - Malaspina viral metaG DeepMed_215 | ecosystem: Environmental > Aquatic > Marine > Oceanic | place: Mediterranean Sea...
GCTTGCTTAAAGTCTATAACCGTCTCTTTACCATTATAAATCCCTAAAAGGTCTGAATAGCCATGATAAAGATCTGGGTACACCAGATGTGATTCAAGTCCCCAGATCTCCTCTAAGGGCGTTAAACCGATATCTAAGATCCGACCAGCCATGGGCCTTGCTTCTTGGCCCACGGGCGTTAGATCCTCATAACCATGGCCCTTGAGCCTTGCCTCAATCATCTTGTGCATAGCCTTCCCCCTATTAGCACTCTCCTCCATGATCCGCTTGGCCTCCTCCTCGCCTACTCTCTTTCTCCATGTCTCAAGACCACTATCATCCTTAGTCCCGGACAAGATCCGCGTGACCGAAGGCAAAGTCTCATCCCTCACGGACCACTGACCATAGTTAAATTTGTCTAGGTTAAGTTTCACGATTCCTCCGTTTTGTTTCTACCATTTTTCTCACCACTTCCGGTCTTTTCATTGGATTATTAATAGAAAATTTTCTTCTTGTTTCTGCAGAGGGTGGCGGTCTTCTTTTCCCAGCTTCTGCCATTTTTCTTCTTGTTTCTGTAGAAAAGGTTTTTCCATAATTAGGATTCTTTTCTCCTTCCTTAGCTTCACCCATTTTTCTTTTTGTCTCTGCAGACTTCTTTACGCCTTTCATAGCTTCACCTATTTTTCTTCTTGTTTCTGCAGAAATTATTTTCCCTTTATGAGCTTCACCCATTTTTCTTTTTGTCTCTGCAGACTTCGTTTTTCCATAATTATGATTCTTTTCTCCGCTCATAGCTTCACCTATTTTTCTTCTCACTTCCGGCCTTTTTGCAGGATTATCCTCTCCGAACATGGGGGGAGGAGGCCATGATCCACATTTATTCACATAGCGATTACTCTCTACAGCATACCCATCAAGATGACGTTTTTCCTCTTTCAGTACCTCTTCTTCAGTTCCCGTCATAAGAATTTTTATGATGTAGTCATCAGGATTTTTTTTAAAAGATTTTTCATACTTGCTATCTTTCTCAAAAGGACCGCTCGAGAAATAGACTTTACCAATGTCCTGTAAAGGAGGACACTCATTCGCCCGGCGTGAACCGACATACCTTCTTGTCGTGATTTTATGCATCAACCAATAGACGTATGGACTAATTAAGTTTAGCTTCACGCTTCTTTTTCTCCTCCAAGTTAAGCTCCATGATACGCAGAGTACAGCTACCTTTTTTTAAATTCTCTTTTGTCGTAACAAACCATATATTCTCGACTGTATATCCTTTCGTGTTATCAATCCGATCAGCACTGATTCTATTTGAAAGATGTCTTTCCTTGTGGGTAGTCTGTTTAAAATCCATTGTGCCTCCCCCAAGACGACACGCATAACCCGTTTCCTTTTTCTGCTCTTCCCATGCATTCACAAATTGCTCTTTTGTCATCTCAACTTCATATTCACTCTTCTTCATGTGGGTCCATATCTGCATAAGAGCCCCTTTTTCTGTACTCTTACTTTTTTTAACGGCTGCAGCATGTTTTTCCCTCGCCCCAGGAACTACATGCCTATGCACTGTTGAATGATCGAGAGAGGTAAGCTCTGGATCAGCTTTAAGCTCTTTTTCAATTGTGTGATAAGATGCACCTTCTGCACGACGCTTGATCATGTACGCTTCATCTTTTTCTGTAATTATTCTTTTTGCCATTTTATTTTATACAATGTATATTTAACCGTAAGTTCTTCTTCTTTCTCAATTTTTCTATCTGTGTGCAAATAATAAATGAGCGTGGGATCTCCATTATAGGCCGTGTAACACAGACGCTTAGAACAATTGGGGGTATCCGAATGATTAATAAATCCACCCAAGGGGGTGCGGATAACACCCTTATCAAAGCCTGTAGCTAGTCCCAAGTCAGCCTTGATATGAATAATTCCAAGATCTTCGCCTTTAGCAATATCTTCTAACGCAAACAGCCCTAGACCATGCAACTTAGAGCGCTTAATAGTAAGGTTAGGGGGAAGGGGTCTATACTGCACGTTTACCTCCACAGCATGGCTCTAGCACCTGCGTACAGCGCTCACATTGAAGGTGCCCTTGGGTAAAGATCCCTTTAACCCAACTGAAACAATGATAACAAAAAATCATATTCTCTTTTTGCATGGATAACACATCCTATTAAAGCGACTAACCGAGTGGAAAGGATTTCCACAGGTAAGACATTTTCGTATAGTACAATCAACCCTCTTCACTTTAAAGTGGCGTTGAAAACTGTTCATGACTCCTTTTGGCATTAAGGTGTCTCCTTGGGGAATTCAACATTAAAAGCCATATTAATACGATGACGGACAGAGTTATTAGGACCAACATCGTGGAGTAAATGAGAAGGAAACAACATAAGTTCCCCATCGCGTGGCTTATGATCCACCAGATCATGGAACGGCAGTGGTGGTTTAACTTGGCGTGTCCATTGGTTAATGGTTCCAAGATGAAGGTTACCGGTATCTTCTGCTTGGATGTAATAGACACCTGATAAAATGGCGCCCGACATGACATGATGATGAAGCATGTTATACGAACCGGGGTCATTGACGTTAAACCAGTACTTAATGACAGCTTCCATCTTCTTATCTCCAAAATAAAACTTCGACCATTCATTAAGAACGGATAAAATAAGATGCAAGAGTTGCTCTTCGTGTTGTGATTTAAACAGACCTCTCCAGCAGCCATGATTAGATCCTGGAAGAGACTCGGGGTGTTCCCGTTTGTACTGCATAATCTCTGCTTGAAGTCGTGGGTTTAAAGTCTTGTACCCATCGTAGATGGTGTGAAAGATACGGGTCTCATTGACTAATGTATTAAATGTTTTCATGTTTGAATGTATACAGGAGTGCTCTTGCCTACATAAGACCCCACAATATGAAAATTAAAATGTTCAATCGCGTCTTCTTCACTCATATCCTTCATAAGTTTTTTAATAACTTTATGATAATCATAAGCAAGGATAGGTTCACCACTAAATGAATAGACTACACCCATTACACAATCATCAAAGCCATCTGTTGTGAGCCATTCATGGTCGGGGAAAAGATCACTAATTTCCTTTAATGTCATAAGTCTTTAAATCCTCCTTTATTTGTTTCATGGTCCATTTACGTAGAACCTTTACACTGTCATACCAGTATCCCTTGGTACCCTTCGTACCCCACCGCCAGTCGCCAGGAAAATAGGAGAGCATCCATACGGGCTTTCCCATGGTCCCTGCGACGTGGACAGGTGCGGTATCGACCGAGATGACGAGATCGAGCTTTTCAATAATGGCCGCTGTATCTTCAAATGTTTTCATATCTTTAGAAAAATTATGAACGACTGTTCCTTTACAGTCATTAGCAGCGACTCCTTTTTGTAACGAGACAAATTTAACATGAGGAATATCGAGGAGGGGTTCGAGCTGAGAGAACGCAAGAGAGCGCTTGTTATCCATGCGATGGGCAGGATTACCAGCCCAACAGAGTCCAACCTTAATAAAGTTACGATAGTCTACATCAACCAGAAGCTTCTCCCATTTCTTACGACAACTATCACTCACCTTAATAAAATTAATGGGAGTGGGAGGTGTAGGGGAAGGAAAACGGTGTGGTAGGGACAAAAGCCCACAATGATAATCATGGGGTGGGATAGGTTCGTCTGCATAGTGAATACTATATGCACCACACTCAGTTAAGAGCTTCCCAAACTGCATTTCCTTTTGAAATGCACATAAGAGAATCTTACAGCCTTGGTCCTTGAGCCTTGGTAAGTAGCGCGCCATCATGACCGAGTCACCAAAGCCTCCTTCACAATAGACAATGATCGTTTTGTTCTTGAGCCTTTGTCCAGTCCAATAGGGCGACGTATAAGGGCGCTCTTCGACATCACGCTGGATCTCGTACTGCTCCCAGCCTTCTTCAAATCGACCTACTTTTAAGAGACAAAGAGCATAATAAGATCGAAGGACATAGAAATTAGGTTTAATCTCTAAGCACTTTTCATAAAAATATAAAGCCTTATCATTTTTGTTCTGTTGCATATAGATGTCTGCAATATTAGCCAGCACCTCTGGACGGAGAGGATCAATCAGCTTGGCAACATTTAAAAATTTAAATGCCTCCACATACTTGCCTTTCTTGCCTGCAATGATTCCAAGATTAAGGGCGGGTGCAAAGGCTTTAGGGTTTAAGTCATGGGCTTTTTTATAAAACATTTCTGCTTCATCCTGGAATCCCAGTTCCAGCATACGCATGCCAGCCAGTTGATACTTCTCTTCCATACCCGCTAAGCGGTATTGTGAGAAATCATCAGGCACCGCATAGGATGGTGAGAAATCATAAGGTCCAACGAATTCTATTTTAGGAGGTTTAGCCATATGCAAGATCCATAATCTCCTGTATTCTATAAATCATCTTAATTACTTTCTTGCGATACTCCGCATCCGTTGCATAGTCATCTAAGCCTTCGAGTAATTCTTCCCATGTATAGTCACCACGCGCTAAGACTTCACGAAAGTAGGTATAAGTTTTAGATGTTAAAAGAAGTTCCATGTAATCGGCAACAGAGAAACACAAATTAGGATATGCACGCATTCCAAAGTTTGCATCTTCCATTCCTTGAACTTTTATGTGAGGCCGTGTAAGATCCCAAGTCTTGATTCCATAATAATTATTTCCTTCCCGTGCAAAGCGCGACAACCCCCAGTTCGATTCATGCATGGCTTGTGCTGCAGCTAGAACCACCGGAAAGTCAAGTGTGTTGGAGTATTCATTGTATTGTTTAACACATTTGGCGATATCAAAGATGAGTTGATGTTCGGAGGGAACACTGGTGTGCTCAACGGGAGCAAAGGTAAGACAAAAACTAACGAGTGCTTCTTTAATCATGTTTGAACTCCGTTACCCAGACAGGACTCTGAGGTCCTCTAAAGTCTGCCATGTAGTTTTTTTTAATAAACTGGATAGCTTTCTCATATGTCATATCAGGTGGTGAGTTGGCTTCAATAATTTTAGCTGCCTTCTCGACCGAGTAACAGAGGGTAGGAGTAAAATCTTGACGTTCAGCTATTCCAATAACAGCTTCGTCTAATCCCTCTAAAGGTTCTAGTTTAACGCGTGGATAAATTAAAGCCAAGCGTTTAACTCTTGGGTGCATTTTCTTCCTCTCTTCTTTTTTTCTTTGCTACGTGTTCTTCTAATGTTTTCTTGTCTAAAATAAAGACCCCTAGATTGAGTAGGTCTTTCTCTTCTTTGGGAACGGCTAAGAGATTGGCTGAAAACGAGCGCCGCTCTCCTTCCCCGCGGAACGGATAGACTGCATGGTGTAACCAACTGGGAAAGAATAACATCAGTCCCACTTGTGGTTTGATGGCATAAAGATTTGCACATAGATTCGATCTGAATCCATCCATGAGTACAAAAAAACCAGCTTCATCACGTTCATTTCCTTTTTCAATACACTCGGGAACCTTGGTCCAGGTCACACACGAGACGGTGCCATGATGTTTATGCACAGGATTATAATCTCCTTTGTATTGCGCAACGGTCCATGCGGACATTACAGTAACAAGTTGAAGTTCTTTAGGTCCACCGGTTTTAATTCCTTTCTCAAATGGAACATGGCTTTGATTGGTAAGACTTGAGACGGGATCCTGGGTTTGCATTTTATCAACACGCTGAATGTATTGTTCAGTTAACTTGCTGAGATATTCAGCGAGTGAAGGTAACTTACCTCCCGGCATCACTTCTGTTAAATTTTTTCCTGGAATTTCTATTTCTTTTTCGACATTGCCAACTAACGCATGAGAGTAATCAAGTTCTTTATTTTTAATTTTATCTGCACGCACGGTGTCATGGTACTTATTAATCCAGTCAACATACTCGGGTTCCATCTTCACCTGCATCACAACAGGCCCAAATGGTTTAACCATATGGAGTCCTACGTTAAGACTTTTTTTCTGGTCAGACATTTCTTCTCCTTTGCTCGAGCATCCGCTCAGCTTTAATAATTAATTTTTCACACTCCATCATATCGTAATGGCCTATTGTTCCGTGACACCACTTTAACAATCTTACAATTGTTTGTAAATCTTGCAATGTCCATTCTTCCACTATGCACCGCCGTTGACTTTGAGTTTCCTAGACTTTTTAAGTTTCGCAAACTTGTCATCAATCAGCGATTCTACCGTTTTGCTCTTGGACAAACGTGTATGTGGTAGAATATTTTCTGTCAAAATATTTAACTTCTTATACGCATTCTTAGAAATTGTAATATTCTTGTATAGACTAATATCTGTCACCCTGTATACCTCCTTAATGTTTGGTTATTGTTGTTAATGCACTCTCGACTGTCCTTTTAAGATCCATCAATAAAAGACCAATTCGTGTAGTCAGTTCTTTTTCTTTCTTTAATTCAGCCTTTAAAGCCATCATTTCTAGCTTTAATTCTTGGACATCGTGAGCGAGAGTATGGCCTTTATTATCATTATCCATTGCACTAATATATACTTTTTTGTAGGATAGTCAAGCCTCTTGACAAAATAAAATAATCCTTTAAAAATAAACACATAATATTCTACTTCCTTTCTTATGAGTAGTCTCCTCCCCCGGGGACTACTCTTTTTCTGTTAAGAGAGCATTAAAAGAAATTACAATGCGCTCTTTTGTGCCTTGATACACTTTTGCATCATGCAAGAGGTATGAGGGGAATATAAACAAATGATCGTTCTGGGGTGTAATGCTGGTTGCTGTATGTGACTGTGAGGCTACATCTGTACACAGAGCCTCTTGTGGATTATAGAAGGTGTTAGATCCGTTGTCCTTGGTCGAATCCCCTACATCCACGTAATAGAGTCCACCCCACGCACAGTTAGGGTGACGGTGTGGTCCATGATAGCCTCCGCTACGGGTAATATGAAACCAGCTCTCTAAAAAATTAAGATCAAGTTTTTTCTCATCAACAGCCGGGTTATTATATTTAGCTACTTTAAGCATACAGCCTGCAATAAATCTTTTTAATTGATCCAGTCCTGCATGTTCCTTTTTAAAAAGACCAAAATCACTCTCATAAAGATTCGCTTTAATTTCCGGTGATGTGTGTGAATCAATGGCATCGTACCCACGTGCTGAACTTTCTCGGATCTCACGCAGGAATGCACTCAGGGATTCCCTGTGCGTTTCTGCTTCTCCATTCTTAAAGGCGTAGCCTTCAACTTTAAATAAGAGTGTTGGTTGTATCATCGTCCCTGCCTGTGGTAAGCCTTCCAGCTATGTCGTTTCTTTTTGTTCATCATACATAATGAAGTGTTTGTAGACTGTCCTATGCTTGTCTTCTTTACTGTTGGTCTATGGGCTACAATTATATCTTTTCTAAATTTCTTCCGGCTCATTTAAATATAGATAGTCTGGTGGTGCATTCTTGTTAATAGAAACATGTGCTTCCCCAATAACATCATACGTGATTTTTCCATTTTTCTTTTGTTCAAGTAACCCTCCACAGAGTGTACATTGAAAGAGAACAGCCGGAGCTTTCTCAGGAAGCTGAACCAAGTTGGTTCTCTCCTTACACTTCGGGCAGTCCCCTACGACCAGAGACTTAGTGTATGTGTGCGTATCATCACCATATCCTAAGAATCTGTCTATTAACAACTGCTTCTTTTCGTCAGCTGTCAGACTGGTTATTTTCTTTTTTTCGGTCATATTTAGTTTTATCCTTATACACTTTGTGTTTAAAGTCAATGAGTGCCTTGGCAATAGGGTTACGCTTTTTTGGCAGTTTAATCATAAAATACCAGCGGCGTGACAATAAAATAATATTATCAAGATCAAAAATAATTGTGTGTGGGCACGCATCAATGCATATCTCCCCAGCTGTCGCCGGATTCATAATCAACTTTGTTAGGTATTTCTAATTCTACCGCATTCTCCATAATATTAATAATCTTTTTTGCCTGGGATTCATTTTCAAGTGAAAGGTCTAACTCATCGTGTATTTGTATATGAGGAACAATACCTTCCTTATAAAGATCCAACATAGATTTTTTAGTCATGTCGGCAGCTGATCCTTGGATAAGTTTGTTAAGAGCCTTGTAGGTAAAGGCACGTTTAATCCCTGGGCCATACTCTTTAAGAGCTTCTTCATGGAGCAAAGGCTTATGCATTCCAAAAGAACGTGGCTGCCACATGTTAAACCTACAACGGCGACCACCTAGAGTCCTGATCACTCCTGATGATTCGGCTCTGTCTGCTACTGCATATGTTAGTTGTTTAACAAATGGTACGCGCTCGTGATATTGTTTGAATAATTCTTCAGCTCGTTCGTTATCAATACCAAGTTCTGCTGCTAATTTTCCTTTCCCCATTCCATAAAATAATCCCAAGTTAATAGTTTTCGCTTGTGCCCGTGGAATATCAGCCATATCTGCCACTATTTGGTGAAAGTCTACATTTTCTCTTTGGTAAGCTTCAACAACATCACTCACTCCCACAAGTCTTTGAAGGGATGCGTAGTGTACAACTAGTCTGGGCTCTTGCTGATTGTAATCAAAAACAGCCCACTTACATCCTTCTTCTGGAATAAATAAGGACCGAATCAATGGCCCTAAGTCTTTATTTCTGGCTGGAATCTGCTGTAAATTGGGGTTCGCATATGAAAATCTTCCCGTGACTGTGCCACCATCATCTGAGCGTAGCTGATTAATGTCTGCATGAATACGTCCATTGTGATGATGTTTAAGAATAGTATCAATAAAAGTAGTGTGGGCCTTATTAGTCTCGCGTGCTGCTACAATAAGTTGTGCGAGTTTATGGGGGTGATTAGAAAGAAAGCCTTTGGTGAAAGAGGGTTCCTCTGATTTTTCTGTTCTGTCATAAGGTAGTTTAAGCTTATCGAATGCTTTGGCAATAGAACGTGCAGCCCATATCTCTACATTCAGTCCAGTTAATCCTTTAATGGCTACTAATATCTTTTCCTCTTTTGCAGCTAAGGATCGTTTTAATTGATGGGCTTTCACTTCATTAACTCGAACTCCTTGGAAACGCATATCCACGAGGCATGGGAAAAGATCGGTTTCTAATTTGAAAACGTCGGTGAGATCTTGTGCACTAATTTCTGTTTGTAATCGTTTCCATAGTTTAAAAGTAAGATCTGCGTCTTGTTCCGCATAGCCCCCAACGTAAAGAGGGGGGAGTTTATACATCTCTGATTTAGGATTTACGCCCCATTCTTTGCCGGCCTCAACTAATCCGCTTTCATTTTTTCCTTTCCCAAGATAATCTCTTCCCAATGCATCAAGTGTATAACTGCGTCTGTTCTCATCAATAACAGAAGCGGCCATCATAGTATCTACGATTGGCCCTTGAACCTTGTACCCTGATCCTTTGAGCCAGCAGACATCATACATCGCATTATGAAAAACTTTCGTTGCGGGGGAATTCAATATTGCTTGGAGCCATGCACGTGCACGCTCAGTGTCCACGTTTCCTGTTTCATGGCCCACGGGGTAATAGCCTTTAAAATTTTCTGATGCAACAGCAATGCCAATGATGCGTCCTTTTTGAATAATGGCACCGGAGCCTTTGATCTTTAAGTTAGGATCGTATGTTTCTAAGTCAATGGCTATTGTATCTTCTTTGGTGAGGTTTGGAAATTGAGCGGGGACTACCCATTCTGGAGGAGGGGAAAATAAACTTTTAAATTGCATTTGTCTACTCGTCATAGTCTCTCTCCTTTATCATTTCTAAATAATGCATCGCTTTATTTATATCGGCTGCGTGTCCTTTGTCGCGATGCCGACATACATACTTTATAACATTACCTTCTGCCCATAGCAAACCATTTTTATTAATAAATTCAGCAGGTTGAATTTTAAATTTTAAGTAGTGATTTCCTTTGATTTGTTTTTTAAGTGATTTCATATATGGTATGTGCGTTCAGGATTCTCCGGCTCTACAATATGTAAAGTTTTTTTTGTGCGCGTAACACCAACATAATACAAGCGATGTTCATCATCAGGGTTTTTATGAAACCCTTCTTCTGTTATTATTGTTAATTGAGGAAGTAAAACTACATTTGTTGATTCGCCACCTTTTGCTGCATGAATTGTAGAAATTGTGATCCTTGGCGCTTGCTTCAAGTCCTCACCATTACGAAGCATAGCGCGAATATACTCACTTTGCCTGTCGGTAACACTGTCAAACGCTTCATACCATTCCTCTTGCGTCAATAATCCATAATGCTTCAAACATTCCTTAAAATTATATTCGTTGTCCTTATCCATTGTTTTTAATTGTTTATACCCATGTTTAATTTTTCCACCTGCAACAGTCATATAACTATAGATACTATTAATATCTGAATAGGGTAATCGAATCTCTCCACGTTTCCATTTGGTCCAATTCCTAATTGCTTTTAGAAGTTGTGGATTGGCGGAAGTGTTATGACGGTATTGATAAAACCACCCTGCCTGTTCACACCGATCACGAAAAGGTTCAAGTAAATAATTTGTGCGTGCAAGAATAAGCCACTGTCCTTTGCTCATATCTATTTCTTCATGATTATTATAATAATAAATTGCACCGAGTTCATCATGAGGCAACCATTCTTTTTGTCTGCGTTTTTCAATGCGATTAACAATAACTTGTGAAAGTTCGTGAACCACTTGTGGTACGCGGTATGATTTTTTTAGAACTTCGATGTGACCATTTAATTTTCTAAAATGTTCGACATCCGCACCAGCCCAACGAAAGATAGCTTGATCGTCGTCACCTGCAATATAGACATCTTCTGAATGTTGAGTAAGTTTTTGAACCAATTTCCATTGGAGGTGACTGAGGTCTTGTGCCTCATCGATGAAGATAACTTTGAACCGAGGAAATGTAGCGTTTTCAATGGCTTGCGTGAGCATATCACTAAAATCTAGGAGTCCATAATCTAGTTTGTATTGCTTTAAGCCGCGATCAATTGCTTCCAATAAGTGCCATTCAACATCACCCGCGTGTTCATTTTGATCAAATTGTTCACGTGTACTCACTCCTCTCGCTTTCGCTAATTCTATAATACTTAAATATTCGGAATCAGAGGAAAAATAATCACTTTCCTCGGATTGGTGTGAAGCATATTCAACCTGAGTTCCCATAAGTTTTCCAAAATGTCGGTAGTGTCCATTGTTCATGACTTTATCTTTGTTTATTCCTAATGTGCGAAAAGCAAAAGAGTGAAGTGTTTGGAAATATTTTAATTCATCTTTTTCAAAATTAAATTTAACACATGCACGATTGATGGCTTCATTTGCTGCACGTTTAGTAAATGCAAAATATCCAATCTCTTTTGGAAGAGCTCCTTTTTCTAAATATTGTTCTACTAATTGCAAGAGTCGAGTTGTTTTCCCCGTACCAGGTGGGCCTAAAATTATTGTTTGCATAGGTTATGTTTTTTTCTTCTTATTATGAGAGTTTGCAAAGTGAGCTTTAATTGCTGGATTTCTGCTATCGGGAGTTGCATAGCCCAATGTGTCGTGCGTTTCTTTTATTGTTTCAAATCTAGGGTCTCTACCAGAGGGGGCTTTGTGGTCTCGCAAATAAATAAATGTGCCCATCAGGGAAATTTTGTATAGTTTTATATTTCCACACACAGAACAGTATTTAAGGTTTACCTTATAGTCTACTGTAGGGATATCAAGTTGTTTTTTCCAATCCTCAACTGAGCGGCAAAAACAATCCCCGCACAACCCTCCATGTTTAGGTAAGGGTTTTTTGGCAGAAGGTGAGTTGCTTCTTATTGCAGGGTGATTCTGGGCTTCATTCCACCTAGTGTTAATTTTTTTTATTAGGTGGGGAGGTGGTGTGTCAACAGATGCTTCATCATTTTTGAATTTGAAAAAGAGCGAGAGATCTTTATTGGCTGTAGGAACATGTAAATCCACGAGAGAGGAATCTTTTTTAGGTACTACCCAATACGCAGGCTTCAAACGATACTTCATCTCATCATATATAACTTGATATCCTGCAAGTAGGCGTTTACCGGGCGTAATTATAAGAGGGTGTTCTCCTAAAATAAGAAAAGGCCAGTTTTTTGCATTGAGGTGGTTCATGATGAGGGATTTTTTTATTTTCTCTTTTAGCTCCTGTATGCCCTGACCGTTGAAATCCTTAGCTTCAGAGAAGGGTTTAATTTCCGTAATAATAGTATTACTAAAACCATAAGTAATTTGTTGGTCCGGCTCATAGCCGTTACTATTATCGAACTGTGGTTCTGGCTGTACTCGAGCTTCCTGATCCGGGCATTTAAATATTGTCTTTATAAAGTTGTACCATATTGCTTCCAGTCTAGAACGAAACACATGTCCATCAATCTCAACAGCGGATCCTTTTGTCATATTTAAAAACTATCCTCCTCTTTAAATTTAGGTAAAGTAATTGTTAATTGATCAATATTTGTCATTTGTATGACCCGAACACGTTGGGTGGTTTTAGGGTCTATCCTAATAGTTTTAGATTTAGCACCTATATTCGTGAGGGACATTTCTGTCCATCGTTCTGACCTATCCCATTTTTTCTTAGTTAGATAGGTCCACAAGTTTTCAAATAAAAAAATTATTTCTCCTTCAATTGCCACAGGTACTCCACGTTTCAAATCGGCGATAACTTTCCCTTGTGTTCGGTTAGTACAAAAATCTTTAAGGTAGCGCTGCAATCTCACCAAGGGATCGGAATCTCCTGACGAAGGAATTACGGTAACTTCATCCATTAAACCATTTATTAATAATCTCCAATCTTCATCCTTAACTTTAGGAGGCATATGATTCAAAGCATCTATGCATTTTTTCTGAAAACGTGTTTGCATTTGTATTTCATCTGTGTCGAGTTCAAGACGTTGTCCATCTACATTTAAGAACCAGATAGGAGGAGCAGTGTCGTATTTTGCTAAAGAACTAAGAATAGGCATCTGTCTATCTTCACCTCCAATACCGTACTTCCGAGTACGACACAGAGCCTTGTTACAAAAAGATACAATAGGCTGCTGTGTGCATTTATAAAAATAATCTTTTTTAACCAAAGACTTCTTAACACTTTCAACTTCTTTTGAGCCTAATGGCTTACTCATATATTTATAATTATATTCATCAACTAAATTTTCCCACCTATCCGGATCAAACTTACGGGCATACACTCCCATGTTATAGAGAGCCTCGTTTCGTTGTCCTTCACCGACTTTATTCGCACATAAGGTTTGTAAACATGGTGGGCCTTCATACATATCTTCTGCGTTGCTACGAATATTTAATTTACTTAAATTTTCTAATGCAGTCGTACCATACATTTTCATAAACTCCTCTAAGGTTGCTTGTTTACCTTCCTTTGTGAAAGCATATCGTGTAGTCTTATTACCCCCGTGATAAGGCATATTTAAAAAGTTTCCTACGTCTTTAGGGTCGTTAAGAGAAATTTGTTTTGGAAATATTTCTTTATTGGCATATCCCAGAACCGCTGCAATCTCGATCAATGTATTTCGCATAAGTTCGGCACTTACTTTATTTGTGGTGAATAAAAAAATATGGGCACCACCACTTTTTGAACGAAAAACAATAAGAGGTAACTTTAGTTTATTAATTTTTTTAACCAGAGAAGTGTGATTAAAAGGATAATCGTCTATGTCAATGCACCCCCATGAACAGAGATTTTTACGGTTAATGGGAATAATTCCTAAACTAGGATTCTTTCCCTCCAAGTGACTTTCCCAAAGTTTATCTGTAACTTCTTCTCGAACAATTTTTATTTTTCCTTTAACTTTAACAGTGGCACTTTTGTCAGGAGGAGCATATTGAAGCCCATAAGCGTCTTCTAACCCCTCAAAAATGAATTTAAATTTAGTAATTATTTCTGTCTGCATATTATTTATTATAACGTTAAATAAGAATCAACATAATAGCGCGACTTTATAGCGGTCGCTATAGGATACCACCTTACTATTCCATTAATTAAAACGGAGACTTACGCTGTTCTTCAGTTTGTTCTGGCTTAGGAGCTGCAATTTGTGAGTGAATCATTTTATTATCAAAGGAATCAGCGAGGCTGAGAGCCTTTTCAAACAATGCATCATCCGTTCCATCAACCAATGGTTCAAGTCTTTCAATACCCCAGTTATACCAACTTCCCTTATCATTCGACTGTTGGGCAGATTTTAACTTATAATAGTGACTGAAAGAAGGAGGAGTAAAATAACCATCTTGTCCTTTAAACTGAACATCGGTCATCAAATTATTCCATCTTCTGCTCACTTTTAAATTGGTCGATTTAAAAGTAACAACTGCAGGCTTAGGTGCACTACCCTCTGATACTAACAGCACAAAATGATACGCAGTTTTTTCTAGATAATTTCCGTTAGGAAGTCTATCTTTAAAAGACCCATCTCGTGTTGTTTGTTTTAGGATATCACTGGTAATAGCATGAAAAGCTATAGGAGATTTAGGGCCTGTGCCCCTATCTGCCCATTCTACATATTGGATCGCAAAGCCCCAAGGAATAACCTGAACACCTTCATCTCCATCATACAGAGTGTCTCCAGCAGGATCCAATATCATACCGGGTTGAGCTCCTTTCACATGGCTTGCATCATTTTTATTATTTTCTGGTGAACCATTTTGAAGAAGTTTCAATGTTGGCATTGACTTGTCTTCCTGTCGGATATTTTCCAATCCACGCGATTTGACGGATTCAAATTTTGAAACCATACCAACCGCTGTCGATTGTTTCTTTACTACTTTGTTCTTCGTTTCTGACATAGTATTTTACCTCTTTATTTTAGTTTGCTGACCACTAAATGTATTGAATATATCGGGAGGCAGGTCCTGGCCAGCTTCGACCCTCTCCCGATAAAAAGCACGCAGTGTGGATGGATGCACAGCCATTCGCTGGCTAGGCATAAATCCCTGCGCCTCTGCAAGGCCACGGAAATCCCCAGCCTTGTTGTCTTCGCCCCGACCGAAAGAAACCGTCACATCGTTTTTAATGAGGTCTTCAAAGCCGTTCTCGCGAAGCCATTGGAGCGCCTCTCCCTCTTTGCCTTTGGTAATCGAAGCGCCATATACCTTCTTCACAGTTACCGATGAACCGTCCGAAAGTTTTAATTCTGATAAATTCCTTTCCGCTAATGCTTCAGGAATAAGTTCATAAGAAATTTCTCTAAGTTTTCCCTTCTTCCAAGAAATTTCATCTTCAAGTTTTTGAATTTCTTTTTCTAATTGGATTTGTCTTGTGCACAAGTTAGCTATGGATTCTAAACTATTGTCGGATAGTTTATCAATCCCTGATCCTTGAGCCTTTTCCATTCGTTCTATAAGTCTATTCACTTCTGCCCCCTTGGTGTAAATTAATATCCAGTGGATAATATTTAAATTCTTGCTTGTCCCACTTTAACAATTTAAATTTTCCATTATTAATTGTGGATACGATCGACGCAGCCACCGCCATAATAGCAGGGTCGCCTGTCAATAACAAGTAGTCATTGTCATTAAAATCTTTTAACCCTTTACGCAATTGTGTAATTAAAGGCGCGGGACTATAAATCATTTGTGATTGTTCGGGTAGCAAAAAATGTAGCTTCCCGTATTCCGTTGCACCCATAATGTTAATACGTGGAATTCCTTTGGAAGTCCCTTGTATTTCTTGAGTTACGTAAACGTTGGATTTTTTCATAACAATTATATTCTTTATCCTTGACTTTATATATAAGGATGATTATCTTATATGTCAACTATAAAGAATATAATAATGCAATATAAATTTAAAACAAAGCCGTACAAGCATCAATTGGACGTTTTTGAGCGTTCATGGAATAAGGATGTCTTTGCTTCCTTCATGGAAATGGGTACTGGAAAATCTAAGATTTTACTGGATAACATCGGTATTCTGTATGATCATGGTAAAATAAATGCGGCACTCATCGTTGCCCCTAAAGGAGTATGCAATACATGGTATAAAGAGCAAATCCCCACCCATCTTCCGGGTCATATTGACCATAAAGTTTTGTTATGGAATCCATCACTTTCACAGAAAATGAAGAAGGATTTAACTGATATTTGTGACCCCGGTTCTCCGAAGCTTCATCTTATGATTATGAATGTTGAGGCTTTAAGCACACAGAAGGGAATGAAATTTGCTTCTCATTTTTTGAGTGTACGTAAGGTTTTATTTGCCATTGATGAGTCGACTACGATTAAAAATCCCAAGGCGCTACGCACAAAAAACATTATAAAACTAGGTGAGCATATAACATATAAAAGGATTTTAACGGGATCTCCAGTTACAAAATCACCTTTAGATCTTTATAGCCAATGCTATTTTTTAAGTCCTCATCTGCTTGGCTTCTTTTCTTATTATGCGTTTCGTGCACGTTACGCCTTGATGCACTCTAAAGTATTCCATGGACGTCATGTTAATCTTATTACGGGGTATCAACGGCTCGCTGAGTTAAGTGAAAAGCTACAGCCTTTTTCTTCTCGGGTCTTAAAGGAAGATTGTTTAGATTTACCACCTAAGATTTATATGAAAAGATATGTAACATTATCTCCTGAACAAAAACGCATGTATGCACAAATGAAGCATCAAGCATTGGCAGAATTAAATGGCAAACTTATTACAGCTCCTACTGTACTTACACAACTTATGCGTCTTCATCAAATTACATGTGGTCATACAAGTGATGCACAAGGAAATGTACAAAGCATTCCTAACAATCGTCTTAATGAATTGCTTGCGGCATTAGAGGAAACTGAAGGCAAAGCAATCATCTGGGCTCATTATCAACATGATGTTGAAATGATTGTAAGTGCTATCAAGAAAAAATTTGGTGATGATAGTGTTGTTGATTATTACGGAAAAACTTCTATGGATGATCGACATACTTATATTCAAAATTTCCAGCATAAAGATAATGTACGCTTTCTTGTTGGGACTACGCAAACTGGTGGGTATGGTATTACCTTAACTGCTGCAAGCACTGTCATTTATTATTCTAATGGATATGACCTCGAGAAGAGACTGCAATCCGAAGACCGAGCGCATCGTATTGGACAAAAGAATGCAGTTACCTACATTGACTTGGTCGCAGAGGATACAATCGATGAACGGATTACAAAATCTCTTCGGAAGAAAATCAACATCGCCACAGAAATAATGGGTGAAGAACTTAAAGATTGGATTTAATTAATCTTTATAGTTTTCTTCTTTTGATCTGCAGGCGGATCATATTTTAAATCCACACGCAAAATCCCATCCTCTATCTTCGCATCCGTGACCTCTACATAATCTGCTAATTGCCAACGTCTTATAAATTTACGTGTAGCAATTCCCTTGTGTAGGTAGTCCTGTTTTTTGTCAGACGTTTCTGCCTTGACAGTTAAAACATTCTTCTCTACATCAACGGCCACGTCTTTCTTGGACATTCCTGCAACAGCTATTTCTATTTGATAGTGTTCAGAATCCACCTTCTTAATATTATAAGGGGGAAATGTATCCACGTTAACGTGTAACCTTTGCATCTGATCAAAAACACGATCAAACCCAACGGTCCAGTGGTCAAAGAATTGTTGATTAAATATACTCGGTAAGTTATTCATAACTCCTCCTAAAGCAAGTTAATAAAATGTGGGCCTTAAAAAGCACCCACGGCACATATTTAATATATATATTTTTAAGAAATTTGCAAGTCTAATTGCGCGTAGCTGGTCTCTTTACATTTACAGTCAACACACTTGCAGTGTTCGGGTCCGGCACAATCTGTTCTGCCACAATGGCATACATGATTGCAGTCATTACATGTTCCTACGCCTTCTTGATCATCAGTCATAACTATAGCTCCCTGTGCTTGAGGTAGTGACGTCTTGTAACAACTCGAAGATTTGTCCATGTTGTTCCATAATTTCTTTGTCCTTGTTTCTCATTTTTTTCAAATCTTTTTTCAAACTACTCACTTCGGTTACTAGATTTGCTAAGTCTAGTTTCATCTTGAGTTGATTTTCAATAACCTCTTTTCGATTTTCCTCTTCAAAAGATGTATACATAGTATTAACTTTAGAATCAAGTTTAGAAATATACCAAATAACCGCTATCCCTTGAACGAGCACAAATGCTACAATCGCGAAAGATATTTTAAATCCGTTCATTCTGTTACTTCCTCCACAATAATTGAACTTTTGTTAAGCTCTTTATTGAGCGCCGGGAAGGTCCAATTTAATTTTAACTTCCCGTTTTCACCCCAGTCGTTTCCATCGAGATTAAGTTTGTCCAGGGTTACATTGAATTTAGGATATCCGCACGCAGATATCAATAGTAAACCTAAGATAAGAAAAAGGAGGAATCCTTGGTATTTATTAGGAAAGGATACCAAGAGCCATTCCATAGATGATTTAAATTTTTCCCATAAAAATTTCATTGTTAATCCTTGATTATTCTTATAATTGTTTTTCGTGGTTCTTCTCCACTCTCATCTATTCTTGTTTCAGCCATAACTTTGTCACATTGTAATATAATATCTTCCGGCGATGTATTGCGTTGCCCTATGCGTCGTGCAGCCAAACATTCTGATACTGTGGAGTAATGATAATGCTCCTTTAATTTAGCCTCATCTCCTTCAATTATAAATAGGCATAACGCCACAACCATTTCAATCATATTAACGTCCGTTTGTATATTTTAAACTTCGTTGACCATCTTTTAACCTTTCAATATTTTCTGCCATCTTTTCTACTTGTGTTTGTAGAAACTCTATATTTACTTTGTTATGCATCATACCGTCAACAGTTGTTTGAATTTTTTCCACCTGCTTATAAAGGTCCTCGATAAGCATGAATTGAGAAGCATCGTCAGGAAGTGACCCTAAAAGACCCCGAGGCCACTTGATTCTAAAATCTGAGTTCATCACTACATCTTTATCCATAATTTCTAACTTAGTTGCGTGCTGATTTAATTTTTCTTGAATACCGAAAAAAGCCCATGTTCCGATTGCGACCATCGTGATCAAACTAGCAACCGTTTTCATAGGCATCTGCACGGCTGCCGATTCTGAAATTCTTAGTGGTTCATTAGCCATGCTGCCTCTATATTTTTTTGACGTTTGTCACAATGAAATGATACCATATAAACATATTCATTCATCAGTTTAGTACCAAAATCCTCAGTCAAATCATTCCAAACTTTTGATACTTGTGCATAGCCTGCTGAGCCACAAGAGTAATAGTCCATATATTTTGTTTCCATTTCTCCTCCAGTGCACCCGAGAACCGAGCAAATTCTTATCATTAAAATCCAGTACATGATTAATAATTGTAGACAACTTGGGGAAGATCCGTATAACGCGTTCTAAGATCTATGTGAATAAAACTTCTGGCCACGCCACAGGTCCATCCTTCGTTTAAAGCGAGTTTAATTAATTGAGCAGCATAGACACCATCCTTGCGTGCAATGTCTACCGCGCATGTATCAGTTCCATATTTTGTGTTACCAATAAGATGAAAACTATTCTTGCTTGCGGGATAACCTCGACCCTTGAGCCACTCATTATGCTCACTTGTTCTGCATCCACTGGTCACGGTCATGGATTGACCAAACTTTTCTCTAAAAGCGTCTAATGCCTCTCCAAAACCATCAGCTAACACCAATTGGCCCGTAGTGGGGCATTTAAGCTCCTCTGGCGTAAAATATTTCAATGTAGTACCTGACATCCTAATCTCCTTTTAAACGCGTCTCCGTGGCTCTGAGAGCGTTTTTTTTATCATAAATTGGTTAAATAGTAGAGAATACCGCAGATTACCGACACCACGCTTACTGCGGACACTCCTCCAATAAATCGCGCCATAAGTTGGCGTAATTCAAATGTATGTTTACTTGTTGATGCTTGTTGCACTTCAATACGATCTAATTTTTCTTCAAACTGTTCGTAACGAAGTTTGCATTCTCTTAAATGTAATTCAAGATTATGTGCGACTTGTTCTGTTTCAATCGGTGCCATTAAATTATCCCTCGTTGTTGTTTTCTAATTACCTGGTCAGACGGACTGAGTAAAGCCGATTCTGTTCTACTTAATCCGGTTGCAGGATTATACTGGTTTTGTCCTTGTTGGGGAAGTATTAATCCGGGTGCAGTATAATTTTGAGCTGTTATTACGGGAGCTCCGACACCAGCAGGAAGTTGAGATTGTTTGGAGAAAAATCCTTTTTTTACTTCGAGTTGAATATCGGAGCGTGGGTCAAATAAATCTTCCGTTAAACTTTTATTTTTATTACTAAGGTATAATTGACGCAACGACGACTTAGCCCCTGAATATGGATTCGGCAGTCCTTTCATCCTTGCCTCCGAGCTAAAGAATTCTCTCATTTTTCTTGAAATAAAGTTAGGATCAAATTTTCCTTTCTCAATATTTCTCCATGTCTCATAAGATACACGTCCTCCAAACTTCTCTCTCATTTCTTTACGGGACATGCCCAATTCTTTGGCGGCTTGCATTTGATAATATAATGTGCGTTGTGCTTCAAAAGCGACACGTAAATAATCTCTGTAAGAATTTAAAAGACCTTGAGGATTAAAATTTACCGGATCTCTTGCATAAGAAGATTCGGTCATATATCTATAAGCATTCTCGGTTGTGTCTTGATATGTGTTAATGAATTGTGGAAATCTCTCTTCGGGTTTTATAACCTGTACTCTAAACCCTGCAATGCCACCCAACTCGTCGGTAAAGTCATGTGTTCTCCATCCCTTGGTTTCAATTCCATAATAGGCTTGCCAAAGACGTTTAAGTTGAGAATAATTCAAAGGAGCAGACTGATAGAGAAGGTGCCCCGTAGCTTTTTCTACTTTGGTCCACCATTCATCTTCAGGATTCCAAATTTGACGACCCGTTTTAGTTTCTCCGTCTCTCAAAAATAAATTAGTCATACTGGTAAACCAAATGGAGGGACTTATGAATGGTTCAAGTATATGACCAAGTCCTCTTAGGACACCATCTCTTAATTTAGCCATGAGCCTTTGTTCATTCGTATCTCCATTAGCTACCTCTAAAAGTACTCCACGGACTCCAGACACAGTACCCTCATAAGGCATGATATACCCTAAATCAATATAGCGTGGGTTACCATCTGCGTCATCTTCCATTAACATTAGGGGATTATTTTTAGCATATTCCGCCACAAACATACGCACAGCATCTAATTTTTCTTGGCTTGCATTCGTACGATATTGTCCATACTTTTCAAGCATTGAACCACCCGCACCAATGCCTGCGGTCACACCAATTAATCGATTCCACCCGTCCCAATGCTGCCACCAGTTACCAGTTTTTAGTCCCCGTTTATAACCACGGGACATGTCTTGAATTGCCAGTTCTGCATTGTTATAGGTGCCTCTGATAATTTCTGAGGGGAAAGATAAGAAGTTGCCAAAAGGTGACAATCTAAAAGCTTTTTGAAGAGAGCCCACATATTCATAATTAGGAACCGTATCGCGTACTCGTTTTGCTGCCTCCCTCTTAATTTGTTCTTCACTCCATTCTGGAAAAGCTCTTTTTAAACGCATCTTTTCAAATGTATTAATAAACATTTTCCAAAAGTCGTCTTCCGCTACGTACGCGTCTTGAAATTTTTTAATATATTTTTTCCATACTTTAATTGGCTCTTTACTCGTCGCATAACCTAAAGGCCCGCCCGCTCCATGGACATCATCCATCAGTCGAGTAACATCCCCCAATCGCGCATTGGAATTAACAATCCCCAACTCCAACATTTCTCTATAGACTCGATTGGCCTCTTTAGTGTTCCCTGATTTAAAAGGTCCCTGTAAAGCTTTATATGATTCTCTCCATGCTTGCCATACAAGTTTGGGATGTAAAAGAGCCTCGGTCGCAACACCTGTGGCAGCGGTGAAATAACCTGCACTAATAAAGTTTCGTGCATGGGTAAATTGTCCAAAAACAGTTTTAGCTAAATTTGTATATCCTTTGGGTAAAAGTCCTAAATTTTTATATAGCCAGTCAGCAATTCTAAACCCCGTCGTTTCTCGCCATGGGGATTTTTGGGCTACTTCAAACATTTTTGCATGCTCACGCGGAGCATAGGCTCCTTTCAACGGATTCGCTAAAAATGATTCTCCCATCTGGGTTCCTTGATGGAACTCTAAACGTACTACCTTTTGATTCGGATATACATGCGTTTCTAAAAATTTAATTTTATCTGCTTCCGATCTAAAACCGCCCAATACATCATCAGGTACAACTATAGGGCGGTATGTAGATTTAGTTGCATCAAAGCCAGTCACCATTTGTTGTTCTACTCCATCAGGACCTTTAACAATTTTTGTCGTCGCTCCTCTCTTAAAATTCTGTCTTGATGAATTTACAATGTCATTGAATGTGTTAAAAATATGTGTGGTCTGTACGAGGTTCATGGCTGCATCTAAAAAGTTCATGCGAGGATCTTTTACTTCTCCAAAGAGTTCCTTGAAAAGAGGTGTCAGTTCTCTCCTTTGGTCCGTGTGCCTTGCTCCTCCTTTCATGGTGTTATAGAGTTTGTTAAAGATAGGTTCTAAAATATCACGCTCCGGCGAATGGCCTAAATCATCGAGGTTCAAGGACCAAAATGCCCTTTTAGAACCCATTGTAGTTGTTGCCTCGCTCCCTGATCGAATAATAAGTTGCACCATTTCGGTTGCTTCTAGATCAGTCAAAGGATAACCACGCATACGTGCATGACGCATGAGAAGTTTTTTAAGGCGATCCACAGCTTCTTGCCCCGGTTTTACACGGCCAAACAATCCCACGCCTTTTCTGTTCATTAACTTGTATGTATTTTCTAAATAACGTCCAATGGATTTATGTACTTCTGCAAAGAGTTCATCTTTAATACCCGCTTGTTCAAGAGAGCTACCGATAGACCTTAAAGGCTTATCTAAAAAGCTTCGCATTTTATACATCTCACCTAAAAGGGTTTTTAATTGAGGGTCTGTTGCACCTCTACTTTTCAGCATATTAATTAATCGGAGTGTCATCTCCCGATCAGGGATGCCCTCTTTGTAGGATTTTAAAATATCGTTAATTAAATTATAAACTTCTTTTCTTTCTTTTTTCGTAGCCGCATTTAACGATGTGCTTAAAGCAGGGTAAATAGAATCTAAGGCTTTGTTAAAGTCCATCATGATTTCATTCGCCATATTTTCCTGTGCTTTCTTGTCTCCCTTTAATTTATTGAGTTTATTGAAAAGAGGGAGAGAGGCTTCTCCACGCGGGCGTACGCTTGCAGCAGCTTTATCTAAGATCCTTACAATACGGGAGTTAGAATTCACCATATCTTTGCTATTTTTATAAATAAATTTTCCGACCTTTCCCGTTCCTACAATGGCACTTGTAAGAAGGCCACCTTCTATGCCCCATTTAGCTCTATTTTTTAGGCGACGCCATGCATCTTCTGAATTACTGGGTTGTTCCCCATATACTTTTTCACTATTATAAGCTTCATATGTTAAGGGATAATATTTTCCTGAAAAAATACTTCCAATCTCACTAAGAGATCTTTCTGATGCAACAATGGCTTCGCCTGCACCAATACCTAAAAATCCAGCAGCGGTTTCCAGTCCCATATCCGTTTTACGATTTTTAGCTATTAATGCGTCTTTTAAATTTTGACTTTTAATATTGGTGTATTGACCCGCTCGTTTTGCATCCACAGCCTTGCGGGCAATTTTTTGGGCGAACTTTCGTCCCCAGTTTGCAGGAATACCATAATTAATAATAATTTCAGTTATTTTTCCAGAGAGTCTTTCTTCTGCAATTTCTTCAAAAGGATTGATGGTATCAAAAAAGTCTTCTACTTTAGCCGCCGTGTTTGTGTCCTTTGTCAAATCATAAACATCGGAGAATAACGATACAAAACCTTCCGGAATTTTAATAGCACCGGAGACAAGTCCTGCACCCATTGCCTTATACCACGATGGCCTATTTGCTTTTTCGGAAGCATTAAGCTCGTAAATACTTTTAGGTTTTTCATTTTTTTCTCCTGAAAGTCCGGCCATAGGTCACCCCTACCCGAAAGTTAGAACTTCATCGGTAGCAAAAGCAGGATCTCCTTCCTCCATCCCTGCAGAATAGCTGCCACCTGTAACCACAGTAAAGACTACTTCACCTGGACTTAAATCATCAACATATCCAGGTTGGTCCTTTCCAAGTCCAGCGTTCTCATCTCCATTAAGGCCAAGGTATCGTACACGTGTACCGTTAGGAAGTATCAAAATCATTCCTCTTTCAATATTACTATTGACCCATGCATCATTCATGGCCCTGACTATATCAGTATAATCCAAGAATGAATTTCCGGTGCCTTGATCCACAAGAGCTTGACGATCGGCCTCACTTAAACGCTCTGAGGATGCTTGGGTCATCGCTGTAATATCATCCGTTCTGTAACCATTAAATAAATTACCAGGCATAACTACTTCTTCTGGATTTCGAGAAATCCATAACGGGAAGGAGTCAAATAACGTGGTTACGTTCTTGTTGTATTGCTCTTCCGTCATACCCCCTTCGTCAAACAAAGTTTTTGCGTCACGTAAAGCACTTCTCATTCCATCCAGTGTATATTGTAAAGGTTTTCGATCATCGGCCAGTTGGTTTTTATCATAGTCCTTATTTGCGTTAATATACTCTTGAGCAACATTAGTAATACGGAATACTCTTCCTAATCCATACAATTCCATTTGCTCACCAAAGTCCGTAGGGGTCAAGGGTTGCCATGAATAAATAAGACGTTCTGCTTGTTGAATAAGATCCTCTTCAGCAATTTCAGCATAAGGTACTTTAAACAAAGCTTCCATATCACTTTTAAATTTTGGAGATTCAAGACGAAGACGAGTTCCTATTTCCATGACTGTTTTTCGTTGTTGATCGATATCTTTAGGCTTGTTAAGTTGTTTCCATATTTCAGTCGCATATCCCAAACTAGCCTCTTTTTTAGCTAGTTCGGCTTGCTCAGAGGCTGCTTTTAATTGTGCATAATTTTCTATGTCTTGCACTGCAAAGGCACGTTCTAAATCTTTTTCCTCACGTTTTCTCTCAGCAAACTGAGGGAGAACTTCTTTCCCTGCTCTTAAAATATTTTCCCCTAATGTTTCTGGTCCAGGGAGTCTTGCGAAAAATTGTGCCAAGTCAAGCCAATCAGCCTGACGTGAGGGGGCCGGTAAATATTCTCCACGTAATTTTGCCTGTTCTTTTAAATACTCCTCACGAGTTGGAAGTTTTGACTCAGGAAAATAACCTTCTACGCCCTGTGCCATTCCTATAACATCGTCTGCGTCAGTACCAAATATGTTACCAAATTGTTCTTTAAATTGATCTCTAACAGTAGTACCATCTTGAAGTCCTATACGACCTCCACGCGCATAGCGCGGACGATGCTCAAGTCCCGATGTAATTCCTACACCATGTGCATCGCGAAAGGTACGATCAAACATTTTTCTTTTTAATACTTTTGATTTCATAATTACCCTGTAGGGGGCCTTTGAGAGCCGTGATACACAGATCCAAGCAAACTCGTACCAAGCCCAGCAATACCCAGACCTACACTAAGAGGGGTTGCGGGAGCATTCATCATACGGGTCGATGTTGGAACACCAGCAGATAACCCTGTTAATTGTTCACCAAAGAAACCATACCGTTCGTAAGGCTCCATGGCAGCCATGCGTCCTGCTTGCGCTTGGGCATCAAGAAGAGATTGTTGATAAACTCGTTCATCTTGTGCTAGACCAGCAAGACCGGCTATTTGTCCTTGTTGTAATTGTGGCACCCCTTGAGCAAGATTCATTTGATTTTGAAATTGTTGTTGGGCTCTTCCTAAAGCACTTTCATATCCTGCTTGACTTAAACGGGCTGTGGCATCAGTAATTGCTTGCCCTCTATTTCTCTGCATCTCTGCGGTCAGAACACCAAACCGATCTCCACCAAATTGGTTTCCTGCCTTGGATGCTTGGGCAATTTCCTGCTCATCATAACTTCTATTAATTTCAGCTAAAGTTGTATCAAGTACATTTTGTTGATAGGGACTCATCAAAGATGAAATGGTAGCTGCGCTTGGCGCTGCCATAGTCTCTGCCGCTTGAAGATAGGGCTCATAGGATGCAATGCCTGTACCACCAGTAAAGCCTGTGATCCGTCCGGTAGCATCTCGTTGGAGTGTACCCAAACCTGCTTGTGTTGCACCCCGTTGTTGTGCTTGTTGACCAAATAAAGACTGCCCAGTAATTGTAGGAGCAAATTGAGCTGTATCAAGAGGTTGTCCAGTAAGAGCAGTCAGACGATCAGTTAAAATAGTCCCGGCTGCTTCTATATGGGGTGCTTGTGTTGTATAGGATGCGCTCATTAAACTCGTGCCTCCAAATTATTCATAAGATTATACATGCGTTGTGCTCCTTTGTTCACGCTTCCTCCACCTGCAGCACGTACAGCATCAGCGGTCATAACGAATTCATTTTTGCTTACACGTGCATCTACATCATCTGCTCTTTCTTTTGAGCCATAAGGAATAAATCCTCCACTATCTCTTAAATCAAGATCATGTCCTTTGGGAATGCTCGCGATTCCGCTACCACGGGCATATCCAATTCTTCCACCTTTAGCCCTAAAGTCCTTTATCCGTTTCTCGTGGTCTTCCCAAAAGTCCTTTTTTCGTTCCGTCGAAAATTTTTCAAATTCCTCAAGCGTTAAATTAGGGTTTTGGAAGAAGTCCCGTAATGCCAGTTCAAGGCCACTTGGATCATAGCGACCAGAATAACCACCAGGATTAACTACTCGTCCTCTGTTATATCCCGGTCGTCCGCCTTTAGCCCTAAAGTCCTCACCTTCATCTATTATCTTCAGAGCTTTTGTGTATATAGCATTCTGCTCCTTTTGAGATCTACTATAAAAGTCTGTGAAAGGTGCTATCTCTAATGCCATTTCCTCAGCAAGAATTTCAGCTTCATATTTACGATCACCAGAATAACCACCAGGATTAACTACTCGTCCTCTGTTATACCCCGGTCGTCCGCCTTTAGCTAAAATATCTTCAACTTCTAATGTTTCTGTTTCTTCCATCATCCCTGGTTCTTGGCCCGGGGTCTCTTGTTGTTCTAATTGTTTCATGAGTTGTTCCAATGGATTAAATTCTGAAGGATCAGGGGCCATGGCCATTTGTTCTGTCTCTCGTGCTATGGCTTCCCGTGCTTTTTCTTCAGCTTCGTCTGGAGCAAAACCTAATTGGATAAAAAATTTATAGTAACGTAAAAATTCTTCTGATTCTTCCCCAGGGATAGGTCCATCAGACATTACTGTTTCGATTGTTTCAATTCCTTCTGGAGTTTCTATTGTCTCACGCATAACTTCTTCGTCCAATAAATCAGGAGGCGTTTCTTCAAAATCTAATAATTCTCCTTCGGTAATTTCAGGAGGTCCCCATGCGGGATCATCTCCTTCTCCACCTCGTCTCAATCCTATTCTATCGGGTATTGATTGCCGTGCGGGTATTGATCGCCGTGTTTTTTGTGTTGGTGGCAGAGGCATATACCACGAAAGACCAAATTGGTCAATTTCTGGTGTTGGTTCTATTGCTGGTGTTGGTTCTATTGCTGGTGCTGGTGCTATTGTTTCTTTAGTTTGCATGCCGTATTTGTCCATCATATCTCCCAAAGGAATAGAGGGTAATTCGTGCCATTCAGAAAGAAGAGCTTCTGTTTGTTTAACAAGTTCACTATAAGGAATATTCTCATATGGCATATTATATAGCTCTTCCATATCACGTCGAAATGTAGGAGTTCCAGATAAACTTTCTAGTATGTCCCTCGCGTCAGACCCACCGGGTTGGCCCTCGCTCCCTAAAAAAGGATGGCCTCCTTGGTACAGGCCTACACGGCCACCTTGACTTAAATTGGCAATACCCTGATTGGCGTTTAAATAACCTGAAAATTGTTGATGAGGGGTCAAAGTATTAACAAAAGACTGAGACATCCCTGGATTAACTGTAAGACTTTGTCCTACACTTTGTGGACCACTAATGGGGCCACCAACTCGAAGACCCATGATACCACCATCTTTTGCTAACCAAGGCTTTGCTTCCGCTTCGTCTCGCCATGCACTGGGAATCATATATACTGAAACCTCGTCTTCATCCATACCATGCTTCAGAGCATATCGCGCAATTAATCGATTTCGTAGTCTTCGTTGTTCTTCAGCTTGCCCTCGTGTAAATGCTAAATATTCTTCTTGCTTTTTTCTTGCATCTTTCATAGCTTTGTATCCCAAAAGCCCGGAGCCAATAGCCGCTAATTCTAACCATTGGAAAGAAGGTATGCCTGTTTTTTCAACTGGTTTCCCAGAGCCACCTAAATTTTTTAATATTTGAGCTTCGTCCTTGTTGATATATGCTAGAAATTCTCCTTCTGGTGCATATTGCTCTAGTAGTTTTTTAGCTTCTTTAATTTTCACTTGACTGTCCATCCTATTCTTCCTCTAAATTTACATCGCCTTTTAAAAGCGATAATTGGGCAACAGTTATAGTTACATCTTGTTGGAAGTCATCCTCTGTTGTATCAGTGTTGCCATCTGCTACATCAGTTTTAAATGCTTCAGTTGATTCATAGACGCGGCCGGTTCGTTTATTACGAATTGTCGTGACCGATTCGGCAGGAAGTACGGGTACCTGTTTGCCATCAACTTCTTCATAGCGAATAATTGAAGGCTTTGAAATAGTTTTATCTTGTTTTTCTGTCATATGCAATAATTATGTTCTCGTTAATACTAAATAACTCATGCCAATATCTAAAGAATCACTTGTAGATGAGGCGATTTTGAGTATATCTCCACCCTCTAAAACCTGGGGTTGTGTTAAAATTTGCTCAGAATCATTGGCTGTCATTGCAACAGTATCCGCTATAACATAGGTTGCACTTGCTGAATCATCCGTCACCGAAAGAGTGACTGTTGGTGTATAACTCCCTTTTGCAGAGACAATAATAGACTTTAAAATAATAGTCTCTGCTGTCCCTGCGGTTAACAGATTTGTTGTATCGGTTGTTGCAATTGTAACACCTGTAAATTTATATGTATTAGCCATTTATACTCCTAAAAACCATATCTGTGCATCTTCAGTATCTTCAGGCACAGAGTTTGTAAAATTTGAATTTAAGCGCTGTGTAATTAATTCAATAGCACTAATAATCTGATTAAAATGCTCAGGATTATATTCAGGTCCTGCACTCGGTAATGTGATATTTGGCATTTTTGGCATTAGCGTAACCCACTTTGTTTTAAATCTAAACGCAGTGTACCAAAACGCCAGGCATCACCGGTTGCACTACTTTCAATTTTAATTGCTCCTTGTCGTGCACGCGCGCGACAATCTTTTTTCGTTGTTGTTGGGGTCAAGGTAAAAGGTCCAAGAGTACTACTTGTTTTATCATCTGCCGGATAATTACGCAGTTGAATTGTAAAGCTCACTGTCCCTGTCATATTTTTAAAATCAGGAATAAAACGAGAAATAGAAAATAAGTTTTCTCCTGCATCGATCATAAAATCACCAGACGTTAAATTTGCTGTGATTGCAGATCCATCATCATCATCCCCATTTTCTTGTGCGTATAAATAACTCCGCCCTGGAGTGACACCTTGTACGGTGGGTGTTGCTGTCGCGGTTGATGTTGGTAAAAAATTTGTTGCATAAGGAAAATTAAAGACACCACGATCAATCCAGGTGGTGCGATCCAATGTTCCGTTATACCATACTTTATCCATATAATTATAGGTCACGCATCGATCAATAATATCAGATGTTGCTGTCGGATAAAACCATGTAATTTCGTGAAAGTCAGAATTAACACCTGCATAAATTTCAGGAACAAGACGAATATTATTAAAGACATGATCTTGCACACTACACGGCAACGCTTGTACGGTTCCGTCAAATGCATAAAAACCAGTATTCGACATCCAGTAGGCAATCCCATCAATGTCAACAGCTGCATGTTGTCCAATGCATCCGCATTGTCGTCCTGATTGTTGAAAACCAAATGTAAAAGGGGGACCTTGAAATTGCATTGTATGCATTGCTGTATCAGTCCAAATTAAAATTAAACCACGTGAACGAATTGCTGCTCTTATTTCTGCACCATCAGATAATTTTTGTGAACCGGCGGTATTGGTTTGTGTAGGAACAAAATCGGCAATACTTTCTTGATCACTCCACCGAACAAACATAGGATCTTGTGTTGTTGATGTTCCAATTGTAGTTTCACTTCCAAATAAAATTAAATGACGATCGGGAGTTGAGATCATACTAAAACGCGCAGTGCCAGGCATCGTTGTTGAATTTACATTTAAAGAATAAGCATCGGTTCCTGTATTATAATCAATTAAATTAATTAATGGATCTGTGCCCCCTCCTTCAAATGCAGACGTGTCAAAATAATACGTGCCTCCATTATAGATTGTAGCAACTACATCTTCACCATAATTATCAATAGACCAATTTCCTGCATCAATATCAACAGACGTTGGACGTGGACTACCCCATGTTGAATCACTCCATGGACCCGCTCCCCACCCAAGGCCTAACGAGGAAGTATAGTTTCCAATGTTCACTTGAATTGTAAATGTTGCATTCCCCGTTGTAGACATACCTGATCCTGATTCGACAGCAGACATGGTAATTTTAAAACTGTTACTGTTGACAATAGCAGTAATTTCAAACGGGTTGGTTGTAAAATCAGATGCGGAATATCCGGTATCCGCTAAACTGGCCACAGCAGAAATTGTAACAAAATCTCCAACAGATGCATCATGCGATGCACAGACACACGTTACAACAGCACTCCCATTTGTTGATGTAAATGTTCCTGTGGTTGAAATAGCTGCAGCCTTGCCCCTTGTTCCTTTCGACTGGGGCGTTTCATCATTCATTGTGCCATTCGTGGCATCGAAGATATAAAATTTTTTATTGGTCCCAATGGCATCAAACTTAATGCCTGTATTTGAATTATAGGATTTTTGTGCACGCGGTGCTCCAAGAAGAGTATTGGCTGTATAGGCTTGGACCCATCCACCAATTTTCTCAGGCAGTCCATAACGAAAACGCACAAAATCACAGTCCACAAATTCACTACGCTCTCCTGCACCCGTTTCTGTGAGTTGCTTGTTTATGCCTGGGTTAAATTCAAACTTAGCTAATGGCATAAACCCTCCTATGTTTTGATAATATAGTTGAGTGTAATATACGGATTTGTAATTGTGTGGGTTGCCTCTGTACCTGAAAAAGTATGAGTATGAGTTTGTCCTGATCCTGTTTCTAATGTTTGTAGAGTTGAAACAGTGTCCGTTGTTTTAAGAGAACTCTGATCTGCACTTACACTTACTGAAGAACCCGTGCCGCCGGACCATGAGGTTAGAGTTGATCCAAAACTATCGTGCGCATGCGCTGGGAGTTGTGCGGTTGTAATAGCGGTGCCTGCATTCGTTCCCGATGGTGTAATATCTACGGTTGTTGAGCATCCTGTTCCTCCGAGTGAGGAGAATGTTGATCCTTTTCCAATAGGAAATTTATCATCAAGATCAGGCACATTAAAGGTAGAGGAACCATCTCCTTCACCATATGTGGTACTGGTAATAGCAAATAAATCAGAATAGGTACTTCGACTAACAGCTGATCCATCACATAAAAGATATCCCGTAGGTGCACTTGCACCTGAATAAGGAAGAATCGCACCGGGTGGAATAAAATCACTCCGTGTTGCCCATTCGGGTGCACTGGCCCCTGAGTTCATTTGTAAAACTTGAGAGGCTGTTCCTTTTGCTAATTTTGCAATAGTTGTTGTGCCTGATGCATATACAAGATCACCAGCAGTATAAGAGGTTAATCCTGAACCACCATAAGCAACACCTAAAACATTTGTTAGATTAAGAGTATCGATTGTTGCTGTGCCATCGATGGCTGCAGCACCCGTACATTCTAATGTTGCAATTTGTAAATTTGCCAGAGCATTTGTAACGGCTGCTCCAGAACCTGCTCCATCACTATAGACGATTGTGCTTTTACCATTTTGCACAGTAACGTTAGCACCGGTTCCTGCCGAAAGAATTAAATTTCTACTGCCTGCTAAACTATTTTTGACCACATAATGAACAGGAGCACTATTGGGATCAATTGTAACGGTTGTATTATCTCCAACATCGGAAGCACTATAATATTCAATGACACGATATTGGCCATCTTGTAAGTGACTTGCACCATCGGTTGGTGTTCCTGATGTTTTTGAATAAAGAGTACTGGTTGCAGTACTGACAGTGATTTTTTTGAAACCACCAAAACGGTCCATCATATCCCAGTTATAGTTTTCAGTCGTACCCCAAGTACCCGATTGTTCACCGGTTGTAATTTTTTCTATACCATAAATGGTTGTATATGTGGATGCCATAAATTCTCCTAGTCAGGCTTTCGGCCTGGATATAATACAGCCCATGTTTGGTCTGCATTGGTTGTTAATTCGGTCCATGTTGTTGCAGCAGGTGCACCAACAGCAGATGTCATTTCTTGTCCTGTTACAGCGACGCTCGCCGTTCCTGTAATGGTCGGTGTGCCTACTTCAGCACCAACACTCAGTCCAGTAATGCCAACTTCAACGGATACTACCACAGTTGGAGTACCAAGTCCAAGTGTCATCGCTTGTCCTGTAACAGCAACATCAACACCAACTTCGATGGTTAAGTTCCCCAACGAAATTGTCATGCCTTGTCCAGTGACCGATACATCTGCATCCGCGACAACGGATGGTGTACCAAGGCTCAAGGTCATTGCTTGTCCAGTCAGAACTGCGATTCCATCATGTTCTTGTGTTGCAAAGGGTACAAAACTAAATGCGGAATCACCTAATAACATAATACATTAATCCGTTGGTTTCGTTGGCCAAGTTACATTTTCAACATCTGAAACTGTGCTTAAACCGCTTGGCAAATCTCTGAGCTCTTGTCTATAAGTTGTCATTTCTGCCGACATCGTAACATCTGATAAAGCATAAAAATCAGTCTCGGTTAGTAACCTATTTCTTTTTTCTCTTAGACCAGTCATTGCTTCAGGATTTTTTCTAGCAAGAGCTTGTTGTTCTTCTAAGTCTCTTGCAGTTTCTTCCTCTTCTGTAAATTGAACTCTTGTTCCGCTTATATTTTTAAATCTTGGCATTATATTATCCTCCCACCCCAAATAAAACAAATTTACCTGCATCAATATTTCCGCTATCCATTTTAAAACTTATAGCGTCAACAGCTGAAGTAGAATTAAAAACTCCTGAAACAGTTTCCCATACAATATAATCTGTACCCTGATAGGCTACACTATTCCAAAGGAAATGTTTTTTGAATGTGGTACTTGAAGGATTATAAAACCAAAGCTGGCCAACTGCTTGTTCATCAGCTCCATTACCCACTCCATTACAAAGAATAACATATCCTGTTTGAAAGGAATTATCTCTAGAGGAATTATAATCATGTCCACCATCAGCAGTACCACCAACTGCTTGTTTCCAGGTTTGAGCATAAGTAGTACCTAACGATACATTATAATTAGAACCACCATCAATACTTCCTTGAAATAACAATTCTTCATTATCTGTTGCTGGATGTAGTCCGTAAATCATAACACAGTATATAGGATATGTGCTGTCCAGAATCACGCTACTAGCCCCATCTACTAGATTAATAACAGAATCACTACTTGCAGTTATAGTAGCAATTTTAGTCCATGCCCCACCAGCAGCAGTGGCCCATGAAATAGCGGTGGCTGTTGCATTCATGCTTAATACTTGACTGCCTGTACCTTTGGCTAATCGGGCGACAGCTGTTGCACTGTTGGCATAAAATAAATCAAGAGATGCTTGTGATGTGGCAAGTTTTGATCCATTCGTTAAATCAGCAACACCACCAAAAGTTGCTGATAAATCATCAGACAACGTA
>Ga0114899_1000360_pt1 | contig 33771 bp, 22 predicted proteins | sample MalvireepMed_215_FD_83497 | JGI IMG/M metagenome (GOLD analysis project Ga0114899, IMG submission 83497) | Marine viral communities from the Global Malaspina Expedition - Malaspina viral metaG DeepMed_215 | ecosystem: Environmental > Aquatic > Marine > Oceanic | place: Mediterranean Sea...
CGAATAAGCAAATAACCTCGCTTACGCAAAGTCATCTGGAAAAAATCTCCGTTTTGGAAAAGCGAGTAATTGATTTAGCGCCTTTAGAATCATTCAATCAAGAATTACAGAACAAATTAGCGCGTCAAGAAACCGAACTTGAGCAGCTTCGTCAAAAAAGTGAAGTGTATAAAGGTGGTTTTTACAGCGAAGTCTTTTTTATGGGAGCCGTGGTGGTCCTAAGCGGCATGTTGCTTGGCTGGTTATTAAGTAAGTTAGGTGGAAGAAGGCGTAACACTGGTTGGAATTAATTTTATACTATGCTTAGTATTTATTATCCAAGATATTTATAGGTTTTTTTAGGTGACTATATGACTGACAGAATTCATCAATTTTTATTGGCTGTCTATTTACTGATTGCTTTTAGCTTTATTGGTGTGCCCAATGCGACAGCTCAAACAGTTGAGCTGGTTGAAGTAAGCGGCCAAATTGAAATTTGGGCTAAAGGTGAAAAAGGTACTCTAAGTAAATTTGATAATGCAGTAGTATATCTTGAAGGTGTTACAACACCTCCACCAGAAGAATCAGAAATTGTAGACCAAAGAAAGAAAAAATTTAGACCGAGGGTACTACCCATAGTAGAGGGTCAGAAAGTTAAATTTTATAATCAAGATTCTGTGTCGCATAATGTGTTTAGTACCGACAAAAATAATAACTTTGATCTTGGGCGTTACCCCAAAGGTGAGTTCAAAGAAGTTCAATATAACAAGAGAGGCATGTTTAAAGTTTATTGCAATATTCATCAGTCGATGATTTTAGATATATTGGTCTTAGGCAATCAATATTTTGCTACGACAGATACAAAAGGAAACTTTAAAATTTCTAATGTGCCTGATGGAAAATATGAATTAAATGTTTGGCATATTTATGGTGGTGAGTTTAGCCAACCCATAGAAATTAAAAATTCGTCACTGATACTACCTAAAATAAAAATTGTAAACTCAAAATTTGTTAAAGACGTAGTTAAACATAAAAATAAAGACGGAAAAAGTTATAAAAAAAGAAGAGGTCGTAGAGGAAATTATTGATTCCTTTGTTTTTATTAATTATTTGTGAACAATCAAATATAACCTTTCTAACTTTATCTAAGGCGTCATTAATTCAGCCATGACCATACCATTTCGTATTAAATTAACCTTGATCATCGCCACGATGATTCTTGTTGTTCTAACGGCGCTTTTTACTATCGTTCAGAAAAACATTGAATCCGAATTTCGACTTGAAATTGAATCGCAGATCGAGCATGTAAGCGCTTTTATTGAACAATCTATGAATGACCGTTATGAACTGCTGCGAAAGGACGCTATCGCCGCAGCAAAAGATAGCTTGGTCCGAGATATATTAACCGACACCACACTCTCAACTGAGACCATTCTCGATATTGTTCAGGATGAAGTATTTCCAAAATTCGATCAGATCAATGTTATTGCCATAACCAATAGCGATGGTCAAATTATTGCGAGTAGTGATACAAGCAATAAAGTAACCGATGAAATCTTTAGCGGTAATTGGTTTGAGTATGTTTTTGAAGGCGAAGATATTGCCGGTTTCGTCTTAGTTGAAGGTATATACCACCAAGCGATTGCGATGCCGGTGTTTCATGGAAACCAGATGATTGGCGTGATGATTGTAACTCGTATTTTAGGTGAAGAAATGCTGACTACAATTGCAGAGGTGAGCCCTGTCGATATGGCTCTGCTTGATGGAAATCAACGGGTAAGTTCGACTGCTTGGTCTGATTCGGTAATATTGTTGGACGCTTTTGACCATTGGATGTTATCTATGGGATATGGGGAAGTGTTACCCAAAAGTCTAATGGAAACAATATTAGGAGAAGAGCGGTTTTTACTGAGGTTTATTGAAGATGAAACTCAATTCGTACCACCTTTTGTTATTGCCCGCTCTTTAGATGAAGCTTTGATATTTGTTAGAAATATTCGAGATATTATTTTATTGGTGGGATTAGCCGCAATTATTATTAGTATATCGGTAGGCTTCTTTGTTTCAGTGGGAATATCCAGACCGATTCAAAAACTTCAAAAAGCGACCACAGAAATAGCTAAAGAAAATTTCAATCATCAAGTTAGAATCCGCTCACGAGATGAATTTGCTCAGCTTGGTCATTCGTTTAATGAAATGATCAAAGGTTTGGGAGAAAAACAACAGATCCGCTCTGCTTTTGATAAATCGGTATCAAAGGAAATTGCCGATCATATGTTAGAGCAAGGTGTTGAGCTGGGCGGGGTATCTCAGAATACGAGTATTTTATTTTCTGATATTCGCGGCTTTACCCAATTAGCTGAGCATATGGATGAAAAACAATTAATCATTTTGTTAAATGAGTACTTCACTGCGGTTAATCAGAGCATTATGCAACATAAAGGTCTGATCGATAAGTTTATCGGTGACGCTGTGATGGCTTTATTTGGCTCACCAGTACCGTTAGATAATTCATCGGTTTTCGCGATTAATGCCGGCTTAGATATGCTCGAGGCGGTAAAAAAATTCAATAAGGAAGTCGCGATTAATTACGATTGTGAAATTAAAATTGGAATTGGTATCAACACCGGCTCTGTAGTTGCGGGATTAGTCGGCTCAAAAGAAAGGCTAAACTTTACCGTGCTGGGTGACCACGTAAATCTGGCCTCCCGTATTGAAGGTTTAAGTAAGTATTATGGTGCTGATCTGGTGGTGAGTGAATTATGTTTAGATAATTTTTATCAGCATACGCCTGACGACAATAATATTGTATTTCGCTTTCTCGATACTGTAAAAGTTAAAGGTCGAAGCCAAGGTATGTCTATTTATCAACCTATACAAGTCAGTGAAAATAAAAAAGAATTAATCGATAATATTAAGGATTACGAAATCGCGGTTAACTTGGTAAAAAAAGACCAGCTTGAAAAAGCAGAACAAAGTTTAACTAAATTACGAAGAGTATGGTCTGATGATCGCCCGACAGAAATGCTATTAGCCAACGTTAATAGTTACCTTAAGGATAGAAGTTTGTATTTAGAAGAATATAAAGAAGGAATTAGGGTACATACTTCTAAATAAATTTCTTAGGCGATTCTTGATTATTATCTATGAAATAATGCTAATCAAAAATATAACGAACTTCAAAAGTCAGTATATCATCGTCGCTTTCAGTTAATTCATCCGATTGAGCCAGTCCTGGTCTATCACCTGAAAGATGCAAAAATTCAATTCCCAAGCGCCATTCCGGTACAGTTTGATACAGCCAAGCCAAAGTCCAAGCATTACCTTTGTCTTGATTATTTTCACCCGGACTAAAGTCTTTTTCTATCAGTTCAAAATTGTCGAACCGTATTGAAATTCTGTGTGCCTGCTCATTCCTTGAGGCCATCAAATAACTATTACGAAAATCGACATCGACTGCTGCCGCGCCACCACCCATGCCTGTTTTTCCAGCAGAAAACTCACCTAGCAACTCCCAAAAAGGATTGATTTGTGTTTGAAAACTAATTGACGAAAATGATGTGTCCCACGCGTACTCGCCTCGGTGTAACTCTCGATCCCCTTGATTATCAACGTGGCTTAATTGAATATTAAAAGACTGCTCTTCTTGCCATTTTATTCTTGCGGTATAACCTAAATTGTCATCCAGATCAGAGCCAAAAGGTTTGCTGCCGTCATCTCGTTGGTCGCTAAAGAAACCATCAGCAGCATCGTTGTCGAGAGAAAATAGTTGTGGTAATGGAAGAACTTCACCATAAACTGATAAGCGGTTACCCATTCGCCAACCACCCCAAGCTAATTGGCTGCCCAAACTTCATTACCCTTAAATCCACTCAGGCCAAATAATAAACTTTCAGTCTCGTCAATTTGATAAGTGTAATCGAAAGATAAAGCAATTGGTCTAAACTCCTGGGCTATCCAAGTGTTCCAGCTTGAATAAGTTAAGGTATATGGTGATTGCCATAAATCGAGGATGTTTTCTTGAGAGCTACTAAAAAACTCTTGACCGAGTCTAATGCTGAACAAATGGTCGTCTTCTTCGTCCGCAGGAAAGTATTCAATATAAGCCTCAACCAAACCAAAACTATCGAGTTCTGAATCATCCATTCGAGCTTGAGTGTGGCTGTGTAATAAAAATGAGTCGCTCAGCTGCCAATCAATTGCCATCTGTAATTGTACGGTTTGAAAAGTTTCAGAATTTTTTTCTGAAGTGCCAGAGCCATTTTCCAAGCGCCCAAAACCTCCATTTACCCAAGAGTTTTGAGCTTCCACTGAAATAAAGTCTGCAGCAATAGAGCCGTAAATGTCGATTTCTGCAGTAGCAATTACTGGTGAAGCGCCAGTGGATATAAGTGCTAGAGTTATGAGTGATTTTAATTGAGCTAGTGGCTTGATGATTAGAATGCCTAAATTAATAAGTTGTTTAATAGTATAGGTGATGTCGTTAATTAATGTACAGCCTGATAAACCATTTGATTATTTCTCGAAGTGTTTCATTAGCATGGAATGTATGTTGATTTTGATATGCTATCTCTTTTATAAATTGACCTTGTCCACCTAAGTTAAACAATCGGCAACCCTTCATCAATTTTAATTTTTTCAATCACTACAAAAGTTCGGTTTTTCGCCACTCCTGGAATATCCACAACTTCTCCTAAAACCGAACGATACTCAGCCATACTGCCTATTCGAATTTTTACAATATAATCAAAACCACCTGCGACCATGTCACACTCAGCAATCTGTTTTATTTTTTGTACGTGCCGAGAAAATACTTCAAATACGTCACTAGTAGATTTATCCAGTGAGACTTCAACGTATGCGGTTAGCCCAAAATTAAGCTTTTCTTTATTGAGTACAGCACCGTAGCGGTCAATATATCCTTCCGACTCAAGCCTTTTCACTCTGTCTAAACAAGGGCTGGCGCTGAGGTTAACTTGTTTGGCTAAATTAACATTCGATATTCGGCTATTTTTTTGTAATGCGTCTAAAATTAACAGATCGATTTTATCTAAAGGGCGGGCGTTTGAACTTTTTTTATTTGTAAGAGAAGCCGAATCGGAATTTGAGTTTGCCATATCAGTATTTTCTACGGTTTATGTTGGTTGGTTCCGCTTAATTTACGGTAAATTACCGAATTAAACCAGCATATTCTGCGGTTTTATCTGTAAAATACGCTCAATTTTGAATATATACAGAATATATTGTGGTCAGTAACTGACCAATTAAGACGACTAAAATTAGAAACCAGATTGAGGAAGATATTATGTTATTTGACGGCTCATTGATCACCAACGATCCTATTCGGCAGAAGATCCGCGATTTCTATCGAGTTGATGAAAACTTGGTGGTCGACCATATCTTGCCTTTAGCCGAAGTGGGTGTAAGTGCGCGTAGTCGAGCTTGGGAAAGAGCCCGTCAAATGGTAGTGAATATTCGTAATGACCAGCAAGGTCAGGGCGGCATCGACGCTTTACTCAATGAGTTCTCATTATCATCCGAAGAAGGAGTGGTATTAATGTGTTTGGCAGAAGCCTTGCTTCGAGTGCCAGACGCAGACACTCAAGACAGTTTAATTCGAGACAAATTATCAAGTGGAGATTGGAGTTCTCACTTGGGAAACAGCGATTCATTATTTGTTAACGCATCATCTTGGGGACTATTGGTCACCGGAAAAATGGTCAATTATTCCGATAAACAACAAGCCGATCAGTTTGGTATTTTAAAGAAAACAATCGGTCGATTAGGCGAACCAGTTATTCGTAAGTCGGTTCAGTTTGCGATGAAAATTATGGGCAAACAATTTGTTATGGGGCGCTCCATCGATGAAGCGATTGAGCGGGCGGTTGAAAAAGAAAATAAAGGCTATGCATACTCATACGATATGTTAGGTGAAGGCGCGCGTACTATGAAAGACGCCGACCGATATTTTGATAGTTATATGAGTGCGATTCATGCAATTGGAAAAGCCGCTAACGGACGTGGGCCAATTAGTAGTCCTGGGATTTCAGTTAAGCTTTCCGCAATTCATCCGCGTTATGAGTTTACTCATAAAGAAAGAGTCATGGATGAAATTGTACCTAAGTTAAAGCAATTAGCACTGACGGCTAAAAGTTACGATATCGGTTTTACCGTCGATGCAGAAGAAGCGGATCGTTTGGATATTTCATTTGATATTATTGAAACGGTATTTTCTGATCCTGAATTAGGTGATTGGAATGGATTTGGTTTGGCGGTACAGGCTTATCAAAAGCGCGCCATTTTTGTGATTGATTGGTTGCGCCAACTCACCGAAAAGGTCGGCCGAAAAATGATGGTGCGTTTGGTTAAAGGCGCTTACTGGGATACGGAAATTAAAACTTCGCAGCAAGATGGTCTGGCACATTTTCCGGTATTTACTCGTAAGCAAGCGACCGATGTGAGCTATAAAGCATGTGCAATTAAGTTAATGCAATACCGCGATACCATCTTTCCTCAGTTTGCCACACACAACGCATATACCGCCGCGACAATTTTAGAAATGGCGGATGGAACTTTTGATAATTTTGAGTTCCAGCGATTACACGGCATGGGCGAATCCTTGTTCGATCAAATCGTCACGCAAGATAACGTGCAATGCCGAGTCTATGCGCCTGTCGGTCAACACGAAGATTTACTGGCTTATCTTGTACGTCGACTATTAGAAAACGGTGCTAACTCTTCTTTTGTTAATGCGATTGTTGATGAGTCTCAGCCCGTTGAGTCTTTATTGCTCGACCCGATTGAAAAAATGCAATCGCTTAAAAATAAAGCGAATACTCAAATAGATCTGCCAATCGCACTTTTTGGTGAAGAGCGTGATAACTCCAAAGGCGTTGATTTAACAGATATCAATCAGCTCACACCGATGAAAGAAAACCTGGATAAGTGGTTTGCAGATAACTTAATTTCCGCTAGCAATGTACCTGAAGGATCCAAGGCGATGAAAAATCCGGCCAATTTTGATCAAGTGATTGGTTACATTACTCATCAAGACGAAACACAAATGAAACAAATGGTTGAAGATGCTGAAGCGGCTTATTCAACTTGGTCGGCAACGCCGGTAAAAGATCGCGCTGAAATATTGCGTCGCACCGGCGACATTTTAGAACGCCACCGCGACGAGCTTATTGCACTGTGTATAAAAGAGGCAGGCAAGGTTGCGCAAGACGGCGTTGATGAAGTACGTGAAGCTGTTGACTTTTGTCGCTATTACGCCGCTCGTGCAGAAGAGCTGGCGATGGATGACCGTTTTGAAGCGCGCGGGGTCATTTTATGTATCAGCCCTTGGAACTTCCCGCTGGCAATATTTTTAGGTCAGGTGGCGGCAGCAATCGTTACGGGAAATACAGTGATAGCGAAACCCGCTGAGCAGACCACTCTAATAGCGCTGCGGACTATCGAGTTAATGCAGTCGGTTGGCTTGCCTGAAAATGTCGTTCAGCCTGTGGTGGCTCGGGGCAGTAAAGTGGGTCAAGTAATCATCCCTGACGAGCGAATAAAAGCGGTAATGTTTACCGGCTCGACTGAAACAGGCACTCAAATATCTCAAACCCTTGCTGAGCGAGGTGGCGATCAAGTCCCATTAATTGCCGAAACTGGTGGTCAAAATTGTATGATCGTCGATTCAACCGCATTGCCAGAGCAAGTGGTTGATGATGTCATATCATCGGGCTTTCAAAGTGCCGGTCAGCGCTGTTCAGCATTAAGAGTTTTATTTGTACAAGATGAAATCGCAGACAAAGTCACCAATATGCTTAAGGGTGCGTTACACGAAATGCACGTTGGCGACCCGTCAAAATTATCAACGGATATTGGCCCCGTCATTGATCAAAAAGCTTTAGATGCCTTGAATGAACACGTCAACTATTTAGATGGAATCGTTCGAGAAAATAAAGCGACACTTCATTATGAATGTAAAATACCGGAAGGCAATAATCACTTCTTCTTTGCGCCGCGGTTATACGAAATTGAAAACTTATCGATTTTAGAAAAGGAAGTATTTGGCCCTTGTGTACACATTATTCGCTTTAATGGCAGTCAGCTTGATGGTGTGATTGAGCAAGTGAATAATACTGGTTTTGGTCTAACCATGGGTATTCATACTCGGATCGAAGGTCGCGCGGAATATTTAGCCAAGGCCTCGCGTGCGGGTAATATCTATGTCAATCGTAATATGATTGGTGCGGTCGTGGGAGTGCAACCATTTGGTGGTCGCGGTCTTTCTGGTACTGGCCCTAAAGCCGGCGGCCCAAACTATTTAACTCGTTTGGTAAAAGATAAATCTGATGTTGAAAATACACAGGTTACAAAACTTCAACCTGAAAAAACTGAGTTTAATCAATCACAAGAAATTCATTCTCAAGTATCTCGCTTAATGATGAATTCACAACGAGATGAAAAAATTTGGCGCAATAGCAACTTAAATCACCGAATTTCTTCAATGCGTCAGCTAGTGGCAAAAATGGCTAGTGTTGATAGTCTAAATAAACACGCAGATGATTTAGAGCAAACATTAATTGCTGCGCGCGAGCAAATTAATCAAATAGAAAAACGTCTAGCAGCACCCAAAGTAATGCCGGGACCAACAGGTGAATCCAATAAAGTTTATCTTGAACCTCGTGGTTGCGTGGTTTGTTATGCCGATAAAGATACCTCACTTAATTTCTGGGTTTTATCAATTGTAACAGCATTGGCAACAGGCAATACTGTTTTGACGGTTGTATCAGATGAGTTTAATCAAGACGCTCAGGATTTCCATCAGCTGTTTATTTCAACCGTTGAATCGGCTAGAAAGTTGGGGCTGAAAAATAATAAAGACGAAGGGGTTTTCCAGGTCGCAAAGTTGGAGCAGCTGCAAACCATTTTGGCTCACCCTCATTTAGCTGGCGCGGTGATTGGCAGTGGCTGCCAGTTGAAGGCATTCATTAACACTCAATTTGCACAGCGAACCGGCGCTATCTTACCGGTGATCAGTAGTGAGTATAACGACGCTTTGATTTCCCGTTTATTAACTGAGAAAACTATTAGTATCGATACCACGGCCTCTGGTGGAAATACCTCATTGATGACCTTAACGGATGAAGATTAATTTTGACGGTGATAAATACAGGCATTAAATTATCTTCGGGTGGGGTCATTCACTCGGACTATCTGGCTCATGCTCAAGCTAATTTCTTAGCTGAAAATGAGTTGGATAATTTCATTGCGAGCTGTGGTTCGCCTTTAAGAAAAAGTATTCGAGTGAATACTTTAAAAATTTCGGTAGAGAAATTTAAAACTATTGCTGATTCTTACCATTGGAAACTAACGCCTATTCCATGGTGTGCTGAAGCTTTTTGGCTTGAGTTTACCTATGGCGAGCAAGATTTTTTATTAGGGAATACCCCCGAACATATTCAAGGGTTATTTTATGTTCAAGAATCAAGTTCTATGTTGCCACCGTTTGCATTATTGAAAGAACAAAATATAGAACAACCGCTAATAGTTGATATGGCGGCGGCACCCGGTTCAAAGACTACCCAAATCGCCGCGATGTTAAATAATCAAGGCATTGTTTTGGCCAATGAATTATCCGCCAGTCGTCTAAAATTTTTATCGGCAAACTTAGTACGTTGCGGTATTTTAAATACCGCTATGTCACATTTAGACGCCAGAAAAATAGGCACTTTCATGCCAGGTCAATTTGATTATGTTCTTCTGGATGCTCCTTGTGGTTGTGAAGGAACAGTGCGTAAAGATATTAACGCGCTAAAAAATTGGTCATTAGACGCAGTTAAAGAAATCGCTAAACTTCAAAAAGAACTCATATTATCAGCTTATGCAGCACTGAAGCCCGGTGGTAAAATGGTGTATTCGACTTGCACACTTTCACCGGAAGAAAACCAGCAAGTTGCTAATTATTTGGTCGAACAAACTGATGCAGTCATTGAGCCGTTAAATCACTTATTTGAAGGGGCTAATGAAGCTGTTGATGAAAACGGTTATTTATTAGTTTTGCCTCATCAATTTGATAGTGAAGGTTTTTTTATCGCGAGTTTTCGCAAACCGAACTCTGAAGTTGAAACTGTTCCACTAAAAGAAATTTACCAATCACCTTTTGTTGAAATTAATCGTAAAATAAAAAAACAAGTGATTGATTATTATTTGGCGCATTTTGCCATTAACATAGATTTAGATGGCTACGAACTGTTACAGCGAGATAAGGAAGTTTGGTTATTTCCTGAAAATATTTCTCGTTTGAATAGTCATATGAAAATTAATCGCGCAGGTCTAAAGCTCGCGCAGGTTTACCCTAATAAAATTCGCTCAAGTCACGAATTTGCTTGTTGTATCGGAGAACTAGCAGGGCGTCAAAAAGTCGAAATGGATAGGTCTCAGTTGGAGCAGTTTATGCAGGGGAGAAACATTGAGGTCACTCCTGAATTAGTCGATCAAGGTGAAGTTTTATTGTGTTTTCAAGGTTCGATTGTAGGGCTGGGGCAAAACCAGAAAGGAAAAGTTAAAAGCGGCTTACCCAGAGAGTTAGTTAAAGACAATTATCGATATCCTATTTGTTAAATAAGCTATTAGATAACGGATATATAGGTTCAAATTTTCGCGAATTTAGCCGTTTTGTACTAGAGTAAGGGGACTTGTATCTTTCATAAAAAGGCAAAAGAAAAAGCGTGATATCTGTATATAAGGCAATACGCTACTTTTCTATATTAACCTTAGGGTTAGTGCATTCTGCTGCTGATGCAAAGTTATCTCTTTATGAAATGGACTTGCGGGCATTACTTAATGTTAAGGTTAAATCCGTTTCTAAAATTGAAGAGCCACTAACCGATTCAATTATCCCAGTCACTTTAATTACTCAAACAATGATTAGAGGCAGCGGTGCAAGAACTTTAAGAGATTTACTAACCACTTTTGTTCCGGGCATGACTTTTGTGCAAGATCAAAATGAAGTCAACGTGGCAATGCGGGGTGTTTTTTCCTCGGCACAACAAAAAATACTGATTTTGTTAGAAGGGCATCGACTTAACTCTCGCTTAATTTCTGCGGCAAACCCTGACCATGCAATTGGACTGGATAAAATCAAACAAATTGAGGTGACCAGAGGTCCCGGTTCTTCTGTTTATGGCAATGTTGCATTGACTGCGGTGGTTAATATTGTATTGATTAAAGCTAATGAACTGGATGGGATTGAGGTGGCCGTTGCTGCGGGTAATTATGGACAGAAAAAATTAAGTATTAACTGGGGGCAGACAATTGCCCAAGATAGTGAAATTTTTGGCTGGTTTTATGGGTATGAAAATGTAGGTGAAAAGGTTTCAATTTCCCCCGAAAATGATTATGCCATAGCACCGGCAAGTGAGCCAGTTAACAGTATTATCGGTGGGTTCTTCGATAAACCGGCACTTGATATCGGGGTTAAGTTTGATTATAAAAACTGGTCTTTGATGTTAAACCAAAGACGAGCCCATTATGTCGAGCCTTTTACTTCCACAGGTCTAACGGGAGAAGCTTTTAATTATAATGATTATCAGCAGTTAAACGGTATTGGTCCAGGCTTTCAATATACTTTTTCACACCTATCTTTAACCCACAAAACTCAAGTTAATCCTGAACTGATGCTGGAAAATCGGTTGTATTTTGACAAAAGTGATATGGAGTCAACTTTTGTGATCAACCCATCGATTCAACTATTTGGCCAGGGTCAGATGTACGACAAAGCTATTGGCCTTACTAGTCAACTAGCCTGGAGCAAGAAATGGGGTAGTGCGGTGGTTGGGATGCAGTATGACCAGGTGGATGTTTATGACAGCGGTTTTCCTTTTGGAAGTGGCGGAGTTCTAACTGGCGATCTGTATGATGACGAAAATCCACTGGTTCGCCCGGGCAAAGAAAATGTCCAGTCTTATTACGTCATCGTCAAAAATTATCTATCTGAGCAATGGTTGAGCAATTTTGGTTTTCGTCACGACATAAAAGATCGACTTACTTTAGAAGATCAAGAAAATACCTCACCCAGACTGGGGTTAGTTTATTTTGCAGATAATGATTTTCAAATAAAAATGAGTTATAGCGAGTCATTTGTCGACTCACCTTATTGGAATCGATACGGCGCGCTGCCCAGTTTCAGAGGCTCTGAAAATTTAGCACCTGAAAAGCTTAAAAGTATTCAATTGACACCAAGTTGGCAGTTGTTAGACGGTCGTCTGAGTTATGAACTAAACCTATTTTTTAATGACTTAACCGATGCCGTTTTTCGCAATAACGCTGCCGCGGCTGATCAACCCATTAATACTAATGCCGGTAAAATCGAAAGTAGAGGGCACGAGCATCAATTGATTTATCGCGACAAAAGCTGGCAACTCAGGCTGGTGGCATTTTTCAATAAGGTGACAGATTTCGAAGATTTTGCGGCTGATGAAGAATATTTTTATAATATTCCCAATCAAACATTAAACCTTATTTATGATCACCAATGGAGTGATACTTTTCATTCTAGTCTAGCGCTAAATTATACAGGCAAACAATTATCACCGATCAATATTAGCCTTAATGGTGTACCGGTTGTTGATACTTATCCAGATAGTGGGGTTGAGTTTCAACAGCCTAATAACTGGCAGAGCGCTAGAACTATTGCCAATTTAAACTTGACCTGGCAGGATTTAGTGGCTGAGAATACCACCATAGAATTAAATTTTTACAATTTATTTGACAAAAACTACTTGCAAGGTGGCACCACGCTTCACCCTTATCAGCAAGAAGGACGCTGGATTCAAGCCCAAGTGAGGTTCCAGTTCTAGTAACTTTTTAGCAATATCTGCATCTCTTACTATAATTAACACTCATAACCATTTATATCGAGGCATGAGTGCCTTTAGAATTAGTCGGAGAAAAGTTTGGTAACCCCAAAACGCCATAAATTTAGGATCAATATCCTATCGATTTATTTAATCATTTTGATTGCCGGCGGTTGGGTTTCTTATTCTGTATTTGAAACCGGTAATTCAATCAAGCAAGTTAGTCAGTCCTTAACCGATAATCAATTACCCAGCTTAAATCGCATTTCAGAATTAAAACATTGGATTATCGAGTACGAGCGTGTGTTATACGAGTTTTACGCCACTACTCATAATAGCGGTGACGAAAGAGAAAAAATTTATCAGAAACTGAGGGTATCTCAAGAACAGATAGAAAATAACTTTAGCGCATTACAAGTATTTAGCCAACAAGAGGAGTTTCATCAGTTAACTCGACTGTTTAATTTGTTGCAACAGCATGCTCAAAAATTAGATCAAGCATTACCACCAGAGCCCTATGACTGGAATGAAGCTAGGGAGGAGCTGGTGTTAATTTCAAAGTTTGGAGCTGAAAGTTTACCTCACTTACAAAGTTTGACTCGGAATATAGAGCAACAGATCAAAGACTCAAAAAATATTTCAGATCAAGAATTAGCTCAGATGAGCGTTTGGGTCAGCGCTTTTTCCAGTTTAATTTTATTGATTGCGGTTTTAGTTGGTTATTATATCCGCAAAGTCAGTTTGGAGTCTCTTGAAAAACAGCGGCTTGCTTTGTTTGTTGAGAAAAATCCTAATCCTGTCGCCTGTATTAATTTTGATGGGAAAATGGAGTTTGAAAATAGTGTTTGGTGTGAGCATTATCCGCAGCAAGACTCCAATGATTTTGTTAAAAGAGTATTCAATGAAATTGAAGGGATGAAACAGCATGATGCCGAATTTATTCAGTTTAATTTAAAAGAAGAAACACAGTTTTTAGAATTGTCGATCCATAAAATTGATAATCTTCAACAATTTATGATTTATGTTGAGGACGTCACAGCACAAGAAATTTCGAGACAAGAGTTAGAGTTTTTGGCCTATCACGACGCCTTAACTGGATTGCCAAATTTGAAAAAACTGGAAAGTGATGTAGAAGAATTAATCAGTCGAGGTAACGAACATCCGTTTTGTTTAATTTCTGTTGGAGTGAAGCGCCTTCAACTGGTGACTACAACTCACGGTCACTCTGTCAGTGATGCGTTGATAAAATCATTAGTTATAAGATTACAAAATTGTTTAACCGAAATTATTCCAAACTTTAAAAAATGCAGCATTTATCGCTTTACTGGAGCCAAGTTTGAAATATTGATCGCCGGAAATGATAATTTAGACGATTACAAACACTTAATTTCTAAACTAACTAATTCAATGGAAAAAGCTTCCTCCAAAGCGCTTAAAACAAGTTATGGTCAATTCTATCTAGATATCCAAGCGGGATACGCGATGTTCCCTGAGCACGGCTATAGTGCGTCTTTATTGATAAAAAATGCTAGTTCCGCATTAAACGAAGTGCAAAAACACAACCTAAAGAAAATTGTCGCATTTGACCATGAGCTGGCCTATCGAGAGCAAAATTGGTACCGTTTAGAAAGAGATATGCGAGAGTCTAATTTTGACCAAGAGTTTTTTGTTACTTATCAATCTAAAGTTAACTTAGAAGACTCGCAGCTAGTTGGAATGGAGGCTCTAATTCGTTGGTCTCATCCTGAGATAGGTCTGGTCTCTCCGGTTGACTTCATTCCTATAGCCGAAGAAAGCGGAATCATTATTTCGCTGGGAGAATGGATATTGAATAGAGCGGTTCTACAGCTAAGTGATTGGATTAATAAAGGGTTGGTGTCGAAAGAACTTCAGATTGCTGTCAATGTTTCTCCAAGTCAATTGTTATCACCAAACTTTGTAGAAGTCGTGATGAAGACTCTTGAGCGTCATCAATTGCCAGGAAAAAACCTGGAAATTGAAATTACCGAAGAGGTCATGGTAGACGACAAGACTTTATGTATTGAGATATTGCAAAAGCTTAAATCTGCGGGTATTTCTATCGCGATGGATGACTTTGGTACGGGGTATTCATCTCTGGGTTATCTGAATAAATTTCCATTATCAAAATTAAAAATTGACCGCTCATTTGTAACCGATATACATCATAAACAAGACAACTTGGCTATCGTCAGAACGATTATTGCTTTATCACAAAGTTTAGGTATTAAAGTGATCGCAGAAGGAATTGAATCACAAGATGAAGTTGAAGTGTTAAATCAATTGGGTTGTCATCAAGGTCAAGGCTACCTATTTTCTAAACCGCTCAAAAGTGATGAGTTTTTTAGAGTATATATTGACCCATTACACAGTAATAAAATAGAGATCCGATAAAAGATTTTATTAAACAGATAACGGCAATGGGCTGTCGAGATACTCTCCTAATATTCTTAATAGTTCGTATTCATCTTGAGTGATTTCACCATCATTATCAATAATCTCAATGCAACTGGCGAAAAAGTCGCCCTTTAATAAAGGATTTAAGCGGGCTATTTTGGTTAACGCTACGCTGAGCGTTTTAATATTCAGCGTTTCAGCATTTAAGTTCTTATCACTCAACAAATAGCTGGCATTATTTTTTAGTCCAATCCCAAAGCTTTTCAACTGTCGATCAAATTGTTTTTGTTTTTCTTGTTGTGTCAATTGGCTTTGTTGGTAAAGTAAATTGAAAAATAAAATCATTTCATTTTTGATACCGGTGAAACGATTAATAGTCGACTTACTTTTCACTGATGGTAAAGCTCTTTTTACCGCGCTGGCATAGATCATAAATTCAGTTAAAGAAATACTGTTATCTGTTGAAACGAGTTTTGCTAATGAGGCAACAAATTTTTTATTGTCAGTTGTGCGCAGTTGCTCTATTTTTGCCAAACATATATCTAATAAACAATGTTGTTGTTTAAAACTCAAAAGAGATATTTTTTCAATCAGAGGATTATTGCTAATATTTATTTTTGTTTGATTATTCTGGTTCGCTTTTAACAGTGAAAAAACCAGTTGATAGCAATCTTTCGAAGACTGCTCTGCATGAGCGAGTGCTTTTAACTCCGCTGGAATGGATGCCAGTAACATTTGTGCACTAATGACTTGTTGAGATGATACCTCACCAATATGGCTTATTATTGAATCACTTTTGACTGAAACTGTTTCACCCAATGAGGGTTTCGCTTCGCTTGATTGGCTAAATTGCGAACCAATAATATCTTGCTCAACATTTGAAGTAGACTGCTGAGTAAAGTTTTTATTATCAGCATTAGCTGAAATTTGACTTTTTTGAAAACGATTAAATCCCGGATTAATTGCTTTAATTCTATCGGCAATTGGCGGATGGGTCGCCAGCATACTAGTAAAACTTTGTTTAATTGATTCTGCAAAACATAAGTGACTCATTTCTTCAGCTTTTTCTGTATCAAGTTGTGAGTGTCCTTGATGATTGGCGATCTGATTTAATGCGCTGGCGATACCGTCTTTATCTCGGGTATATTGAACCGCCGAGGCATCTGCTAGAAACTCACGTTGACGTGAAATCGCGGCTTTAATCAAACGACCAAAAAATAAACCAATATAACCTACTGCAAATAGTCCAATCCCTATTAGCATTACTGCACCGGCGTTACCTGAGCTTTTATTATTACTTGAACGGGAGATTGAACGACCGCGATAACCGCCACTACGCAGCAATAAGCCGCCTAGTTGACCTATTATCAGTATTCCGGCTAATACCCCAATTAAGCGCACATTGATCCGCATATCACCGTGAAACACATGACTATACTCATGGGCAATTACCCCTTGAAGTTCTTGTCGATTGAGCGTTTCTAATAATCCTTGAGTAACCACTAAACTAACTTGGGATGGTTCTAGCCCCGCCACAAAAGCATTAATGCCTGACTCTTCACGCATTATAAATATTTTGGGAATAGGCATTCCTGACGCAATTGACATTTCCTCTACCACGTTAACCAATACGCGCTCCTGTCGGTCTTTAGTCGATAGAGAAACGGGCGTTGCATTGACCATCTTGGCTATCGCATTCGGCGTTGCTTGTAATTGCCAGCTGCGCCATAAACTTGCGCCAAAAATTAAACCCAGCGTTGCGCCACTAATATATAACCAGTAAGGCTGTGCTAACCATTCAGAAAGTGTCATCGATTGGCTTGATTGTGCACTGATTGAAATAAAGAAGATTAAATTAACGGTTAGACCAATCGCTAATACCGCTAGAACAAATAAAAAAACCAGAAAACGCGTTTGTTTTCTGGCTTTATCTTGTAACGCAAAGAAATTCATAGTCTAAATTTCTGTGATTTTTAACTAAATGAAACTTTAACCGGCTTACGCGCTTCGGGTTCTTCCAGCTCTAATAATTGTGCCGCTGAGAATCCGTAACGATTGGCGATGATATTACTTGGAAATTGCTCTCTTAATGTATTGTAAAGCATCACACTATCGTTAAACGATTGACGGGCAAAAGAGACTTTGTTTTCGGTGCTAGTCAACTCTTCCATCAAGCTTTCCATGGTTTGATTCGCTTTTAAATCAGGGTAACTTTCTGATAGCGCAAAGAATTTACCCATTGAACCGGTTAACATGGTTTCTGCGGCAGCCAATTCCTTGATACTCGATGGGTCGTCTGGATGACTGGCCGCTTTTTTGTTAGCACTTGAGGCGGCATTTCTAGCGTTGATCACCGCTTCTAGGGTTTCACTTTCGTGTTTCATATAACCTTTAGCGGTTTCCACTAAGTTTGGGATCAGATCATAACGACGGGTAAGTTGCACGTCGATTTGGGCGAAAGCATTCTTAAACTGATTTTTATAAGAAACGAGTTTGTTGTAGATGCCAACAAAATAAAAAATAACTGCGACAATCAGCCCGATAAAAATCCAGAATTCCATAGTTTGCTCCGATGAGTTAAGTGTAAGGTGAGTTAATCGTATTAAGGGTTAAAGGTTGTTAATTTCTTGCTTTAAATCATAACCTTTATCGGTCACGATTGCTTCTAACACCTTAACGCGCTCTTCTAGACTCTCAACTTTATCTAGGCGAGCTTCTATTGGTGACAGGTCAATCTCAGCGCTTTCAGCCTTTTTTATCCACTCTCTGACTAAACCGGCGAGTATTGAGACTACTGTGATGATGACGACCATTTCAAAAACTTGCATTAGATAACTCCGTTAATCTGCTGATTTTAAATAAACTGGCGCACTTGATTTTTAAATGCGGACCCATTCGAGTTGGAAGTAATATACTATACGAGTATAAACTCATTATAACTATTAAAAAGTAGCCAAAACTAGTGACAAAAGTAACGACTTCAGCGCCAATATTCTCAACTCAACTGAAACCTAATTCAGATTGGTCGTTAGCTTTGACTCAATTAGAAACGTTTTTACCCGTTAATTTATTCCAATTAGTTAAAAAAAACAGCCAAATCAGCACTTTTGTGTTGGATGTATTTTGTCAATATCCGGAAATTAGTGGGCAATTTTTAGTCTGGCAACAGCAATCTAACGACCAACAACACCAGCAATCATTGGCAGCCCAATTCAATACCTTTCATTTACAACAAACTGATTTATGTGATGAGGCTGAAATGATGCGGGTATTGAGGATTTTCCGTCGATGCCACGCAGCCGCGATTGCAGTATTAGAATTGAGCGATCAAATCAGTATAGAGACGAGCTGTCTAAAAATTACTGCTTTGGCTGACGTGTTAATCGCTGCCGCCTATCGCTGGAGTTATCAAAACTTAAAACAAAAGTTTGGCACGCCGGTTAATGGCAATAATGAAAAGCAAAACTTAGTGATTTTGGCGATGGGAAAACTCGGCGGTCAAGAACTCAATTTTTCGTCGGATATCGATCTGATTTTTTTCTATCCTTCAAGTGGGCAAGCCGCCGTTTGTGAAGCGTCAGTGAGGGGGCGCTCGATAGACAATTGTCGTTTTTTCCAGCGTTTGAGTACTCAGTTAATTAAGTTATTAGATGAAGTCAGCGCTGACGGTTTTGTTTACCGAGTGGATATGCGGTTAAGGCCTTACGGCGACTCTGGCGCTTTGGTTTGTTCCTATGCTCAAGCAGAAGATTATTATCAAGAGCAAGGTCGCGACTGGGAAAGGTTTGCCATGCTCAGAGCCAGAGCGATTACTGGAAATGAGTTAGAGAAAAAATTGCTAGACGATATCGTCCGTCCTTTTTCATTTAGACGTTATATTGACTACGGCGTGATCGATTCAATTCGTAATATGAAAGCCATGATCCAGCGCGAGGTACGCAGAAAAGGTTTGCGGGGTAATATTAAACTGGGTGCTGGTGGTATCCGAGAGATTGAATTTATTATTCAGTCGCTTCAGTTGATCCAAGGCGGAAGAGATAAACGATTACGTGAGAGAAATACTCTCAAGGTCTTACCTTTGTTAGTCGAGACTAAATTATTACCGCAAGATGCTGCCGATTCATTAGCCGAGAGTTATCGATTCTTAAGACGAGTTGAACACTGTATTCAGGAGTATGCGGAAAAGCAGAGCCAAGTTTTGCCTGAGAATAAATTAGAGCAACAATCACTCTGTGCAGCATTAAATTTTTCAAGCTGGTGTGTATTAGTCGATAAAGTTGAAAAGCACCAGCGTCAAGTAAATTTCTATTTTAACCAGCTGTTTGGTGAAGAGCGTAGCAAAGTTTTGACCAAAGAGGATTTTTATCAATCTTTAGCGGAGGGTCATATTAATGCAGAGCAGTTGCTAACCACCATTTTACCTAAACGCGATCAATCTCAACCGCTAGTAGATTTGGCTATTTGCTCTGTATTTATCGACACGCTTAACTTGTTTTTACAACAAGCCTGTGTACGTAATCTGACTTCACGCGGAATGAAAAGGCTTAAAGTTTTCTTTCCTTCACTTCTCAAAGCTTGTTTGAAAACAGGTAAGCCTGAAGTGACTCTGCGCCGTTTATTAAAAGTATTACAATCCATTATGAAGCGCACAGCGTATTTAGAGTTGTTGAGTGAAAATCCACCGATATTACAGCACTTGGTTGATCTAGTCGGTTCTAGCCCATGGGTGACTCAAAGGTTGGCAGATTATCCGATTTTATTCGACGAGCTGCTCTATCCCAATAGTTTGTACGAACCATTGCAAACAGGAGATTTAAAAGCTGAATTGCAGCAAAGTCTATTGCGTATTGAAGCACAAGACGAAGAAGAGTTGATGGATGCTATTAGAGCATTTAAACAAACCAATGAACTTAGAGTCGCGGCGGCATTATTATCAGAAAGGTTGAGTATTTCCCAAGTGAGTCGTTACTTAACTCAGTTGGCTGAAGTGGTATTGCAGGCTGTGGTCAAGCAATGTTGGTATTTATTAAAATTGAAACACGGCGTGCCAGACTCTTTGAATGAAGAACCAGGCAATATCGGTTTTGCAGTGATTGGTTACGGTAAATTGGGTGGATATGAATTAGGCTTTGGCTCGGATCTCGATTTAGTTTTTTTATTTAACCGTTCCATCGATGAAGAAACAAATGGTAATAGACCCATAAATAGCAGTCGATTTTATACTCGTCTGGCGCAGAAAATAATTCACTTTTTATCCACTCGAACTAATTTAGGTTTGTTATATGAAGTGGATATGCGATTAAGGCCATCAGGTAGTTCAGGCTTATTGGTGAGTCATATCGATGCTTATCAAGAGTATCAAATGGAGTCCGCTTGGACTTGGGAGCATCAAGCACTAATGAGAGCACGTTTTGTCGCCGGTGATGAATCCTTGAACCAATCTTTTGCTCTGATCAGGAATAAAACACTCACAAAAGAACGCGAAGTAAAACAGTTACAAATTGATGTAATTGATATGCGAAATAAAATGAGAGAGCAGCTAGAAAAAAAGCAGTCTGAACGAGTAGACCTAAAACAGGCCAAAGGCGGATTAGTTGATATCGAGTTCTTATCTCAATATTTTTGTTTGATGGATAAAGTAGGCAGTGAACATGCCGTCGAAAATATCCCCAATAATACAGTTGAAGGACTAAAGCTTGCGGTAGAAAAAAACTTAATACCGAAAGAGGACTCGTTGACATTAATTAAGCATTATAGATTGTTCCGTAATCAACTTAACCATATGACGTTGACTCAAGATGAAAGTTTAAGTGAATTAAAAATTTATCAATCACAGTTAAAAAGTGTCGAAATTATCTGGAATAATATTTTTAATCAGAATTAGCTCTATTTTTGTTTTGGGCTTAACAATAGCAAAATATTGAGCTTGCTTTAATGATTATCTAATACGATTCAGCTACACTGATCAGAATGTATTTGCAAAATAACTATTTGAGTTTATTAATATGACTGAAACTGAACAAAATGCTCCAACTCCTATTAAAGTTACCGTTTCAGCATTGCCTGTTTGCTGTCCGCCTAAAGATCAGGAGCATTGGAATCAGCATCCTAGAGTTTATTTAGAATTAGAAAAGTCGAACCGAGCCAGTTGCCCTTATTGCGGCAATATTTTTGAATTAGAATAAAGATCGACATCGTAAGAATCAATTATTTAACACGTTTAGCATGACAATCCCTTCCCTTTAAATACGGTTATTTCCTCAAAATTGACTATAATTTATGCAAATAATTTGAATTGTCTCAAACTATTTGCATTTCTTTACATTCAATAAATTTATTTACATTTAACTTGGTGCATATTTTTTTGTACAGCGTCAGAATACTATCGCAAAAACGCGGCATTGACTTAAACGCCTATTAACTGAATAACGCTATTACTCTATCGGAGTGAATATGAATCGTACCAAATCCGCAATCATCGGTGTCCTTGTTGTTGTAGCTGGCGTTGCCAGTATTGGTTTAATGATGGCTAATAAGCCACTACCACCGAAAAAGCCCCCTCAAGCGACTTCTCCACTTGTAGAAGTTATTGTCCCACAAGCTGAATTTGTACAGTTTCAAATTGAGGCGCATGGTGTCGTTCAACCAAGAACTGAAACAAGTTTAGTTTCTGAAGTATCTGGCGTCGTTATTCAAGTATCTGAAAAATTTGTGGCAGGTGGGTTATTCAATCAAGGAGAAATAATTTTACAAATTGACCCTTCTGACTATGAAGTAAGTGTCGAGCAATCTAAGGCTCGTTTAGCAGGTCAAGAAGCGCTTCTTGAGCAAGAAAAAGCTAGAGTCGTTCAAGCACAAAAAGAATGGGATATGACTGGTCGCTCGAGGAAGAATGCGCCAGCATTAGCGCTACGGAAACCTTTTCTACTTGAAGCTGAGGCCAATGTTCAATCAGCAGAAGCAGACTTAAAAAAGGCGGAGCAGAAGTTAGCAAGAACAATTATTCGTTCACCCTATAAGGGAATGGTTAAAGCAAAGAACGTGGATATTGGTCAATTTGTTTCTATGGGGACTCCATTAGGTGAAGTCTTTGCGATTGATTACGCTGAAGTAAGACTACCTTTAACAGACAGTGAGTTAGCATTTATTGAGTTGCCGAAGTGGGGAGAAAAAAGTGAGAGCAGTTCTACTAAAGTTTCAATCAGAGCTAACTACGCAGGTAATCAGGTAGAATGGAAGGGGAGCGTAGTGCGTATGGAAGGCACCGTCGATAGTCAAAGTAGGGTGCATTATATAGTTGCTAGAATACCAGACCCTTACGGTGTCATTAATACCTCTGAAGATTACTCACCACTAAAAGTAGGGACCTTTGTGACCGCTTCTATTCAAGGCAACTCACAAGAAGGTCTAATTAAATTACCTCGAAACGTATTTCGTGACTTAAGCAAGGTACTTGTTAGCGATGATAATAATCAACTCTATATTCGAGACTTGGATATTGTTCGTGCAGAATCGGAAAATGTTTATGTAAAAGCCGGATTGCAGCTAGGCGATAGAATCGTTACCACATCAATGCCATCACCTGTTCAAGGAACCAAAGTACGTATTCAAGGTGAAGACGTTGAAGTTGAAGACACATCAGATTCAGAAAATAAAGAAGCTTACGCCAATAAGGTGGACTAAAAATATCCATCAGTAATCTCAAGTCTTTAATTCAAATTTAATGAGTATTTTATGAACCCAAATATAAATAAAGAAAAAGGTTTAATAGCCTGGTTTACCTACAACCCAGTAGCAGCCAATCTATTAATGTGGTTCATCATTATTGGTGGTTTTATTTCTTATCAGATGATGACAAAAAGAATGCAGCCCGATATTCAACCAAATATGGTTCGAATATCTGTACCTTATCTTGGTGCGGCACCAGTTGAAGTAGAGCAAGGCGTTATCATTAAAGTTGAAGAAGCCATTCAAGATATGAAAGGCATCAAACGGGTTAATTCAACGGCTAGTGAAGGGATGGGAACCGTTACCGTAGAGCTTAACAATGATGTTGATTTGGAAGACGCTGTCAATGAAATAAAAATCCAGGTTGATTCTATTTCAACCTTTCCTGGAGAAACTGAAAAGCCGCTCATATCTAAAGTTGAATTCTCAGGTGGGGTCGTTTGGCTGAGTGTTTTTGGCGATATGGACCAAAGAACACGACAGTCAATCGCGCAAGAAGTTAGAGATGAAATAATGGCTTTGCCTGATGTCAATAAAGCTGAAATTATGGGTAGCAGACAGTATGAAATTGCGGTTGAAATTACTGATGCAAAACTTCAATCTTATGCTTTAACTATGTCGGAAGTAGCCGATAAAATCAGACAGTTTTCAGTTGATTTACCAGGCGGTGAGATTAAAACTGAAGGTGGCGATATTAGACTGAGAACGATTGGTCAAGCCTATTCCGGAATTGAATTTTCTCAATTGGTACTAAGAACCAACGCTGATGGTACTAGGCTTTTACTCGGTGATATTGCAGACATCAACGATGGTTTTGTTGAGTCTGATAGTTATGCCCGATTCAATGGAAAGCGCTCTTCTGTGATTCAAATACAGTCGCTGGGCGAACAAAATGATATCGCAATCTCAAGGGCGGTACACGCTTACGTTGATCAGAAAAATAAGAGTTTACCTCAAAATGCGAAGATGCAACTCTGGGGTGACGGCGCATATTATTTACAGCAACGATTAGATATGATGTTTGATAACATGCTAATGGGGATAGTATTAGTATTTATTTTACTCTCACTTTTTCTACGTTTTAAAGTAGCGGTATGGGTTTTAGTTGGGATCCCCATTTGTTTCTTAGGCGCATTCTTATTCATGGATAAAGTTGGACCGGTTGCGACTAGTATCAACTTCATGAGTTTGTTCGGATTGATTCTAGTATTAGGAATAGTGGTTGATGACGCCATTATTATCGGAGAAAGTGTTTATACTGAAATAAAAGAAAATGGTCACACCAAGGAAAATGTCATTATTGGCGCTAAGCGAGTCGCGGTTCCTGCCACTTTTGGGGTGTTAACCACCATTGCAGCTTTTATTCCCTTACTAACTTTAGATTTTATGTTTGCACCCTTCTTCGAAGCAATTGCCGTTGTTGTCATACTCTGTTTGATATTTTCGTTAATAGAATCAAAATGGATCTTGCCAGCTCATTTAGCTCATATGAAGTACGATAGTTACGATGAAACTAAAGTTGGCTGGTTTGGAAAACTTCAGCATAGTTGCCGAGAAGGTATGGAGAATTTTGCTAGAAATACTTACAGGCCAATGCTTGAAAAAGTGGTTAACCATCGATATTTAACTTTGGTGAGCTTTCTTACCATCCTGATTGTTTCTATCGGTTTCATTGCATCTGGTTTGATCAAGTCAGAACCTTTTCCCAGTATACCTGGCGATATGATCCAGTCTCGGTTTACTTTAAATGATGGCTCGCCTGTTTCTGCCAGGGATGAACTGATCAAGAAAATGGAAGCGGCTATCGACAAAGTTGACGCTGAATTGACTGAAAAGAATAATGGTCAACCTATTGCGCTTCATACTTTGTCTTGGACACAAGGAGATACCGGCGGCGGTATGCTGGTTGAGTTAACTAAAGGAGAAACCAGGCAGATTGACTCGACTGAATTTGAAAGAGCATGGAGAGATGCCGTTGGAGAAGTTGCCGGAGTTAAAGATCTTCGTTTTATGTCGACGACAGGTGCTGGCGGAAATTCGGGTATAAGTTTCCGGCTAGTTGGTACCAATTACGAAAATCTAGAAAAAGCATCTCGTGATTTACAAGCAAAACTCTCAGAGTACGAAGGTGTGTTTGATATTCGCACTTCTAACAGTGCTGGTAATCAAGAAATTGAATTAATTCTTAAACCTAGTGCGGAAACCTTAGGGATCACTTTAGCTGATCTAGGGCGTCAAGTTCGCAGAGCTTTTTACGGTGAAGAAGCTCAGAGGATCCAAAGAGGTAAAGATGAAATAAAAGTTATGGTTCGATACCCAAAAGAAGAGCGAAAATCTATCGCAGATCTTGAAAATATGAGGATCAGAACACCCTCAGGAGAATGGGTACCTTTCTCTTCTGTGGCTGAATTTAAACTCGGTAAAGGTGTTTCCAGCATTCAAAGAGAAGACCGTAAACGCGCAGTATCAGTGATGGCTGACTTTAATCCTGAAAAAGTTCGTTCTAACTTAATTATTAATGATATTCGAGGTGAGTTCATTCCTGAGTTAGTGAACAAATACCCTGGAGTGAAATCTGAGTTAAGTGGTCAAAGTAAGGAGATGGGGCTATTATTCAAAGAGTTAGGTCAATCGATGGCTATCGCATTCGTCTTTATTTATATATTACTTGCCATTCCACTCAAATCTTACATTCAGCCTGTTATGGTCATGTCAGTAATACCGTTCGGTTTTATCGGCGCGATCATAGGGCACCTTATATTCGACAAGAGTTTTAGTATGATGTCGGGGTTCGGAATAATTGCACTTTCTGGGGTAGTTGTTAATGACAGTTTGATAATGGTTGAGTTTGTTAACCGAGCACGCAAAGAGGGGTTAAATTTAATAGACTCGATAATGCAGGCCGGGGTAAAAAGATTTAGAGCTATTATGCTAACGTCACTAACAACATTCTTCGGGCTATTTCCGATCATGTTTGAAACTAGCTTACAAGCTCAAATAATTATACCTATGGCAATATCATTAGCTTTTGGGATTTTGTTTGCGACTGTAATCACGTTGTTTTTGATACCTTGTCTTTATATAATTTTGGAAGACTTCAAAGGTTTTTTTAGAAAACTCATTGGAAGAAACCCAAAAGCATTAACGGCAGAGTAATTTATGTCTGTAAGGCCTATATTGAAAATGGGTGACCCAAGGCTGCTTCAGAAAAGCGAAGCAGTCACTGATTTTTCCAGCCCTGAACTCAAAAGTTTAATCCAAGATTTATTTGATACTATGAAAGCCAATCAAGGTGCAGGACTAGCAGCGCCGCAAATTGGCGTGATGCAAAAAATAGTGGTGTTTGGCATAGAAAATAACGAGCGCTATCCAGACGCAGAATCGATCCCACCGACAGTTTTAATCAATCCTGAAATTGAAGTGTTGAGCAACGCAACTCAATCCTACTGGGAAGGCTGTTTAAGCATTCCTGGAATGCGCGGATTAGTCGAGAGACCTGCCCATATTCTTTATCAAGGCTTTGATCAAAATGGCAACCCACTAGAAAAAGAAGCGATAGATTTTCACGCTATAGTTGTGCAACATGAATGCGATCATCTTGAAGGGTTTTTATATCCGATGCGGATGAAAGATATGTCTCAGTTTGGTTTTAATCAAGAACTTGAAGCTAAAGCTTAATTATTTTTTATTATAAAACCCAACAAATACATCAATCCAAGTTTTTCCATCGTCTTTAGAGGCTAGCCAATGTTGTTTCACTCTGCCATCGTCAAGTGGCGACCAAGTGATCCGCTGTATAACACTATTACCATGTTTGTCAGGTCTCGAGCCTTCTAAAATCATTTTTCCATCGATTAAACCACCATCTAAATAAAGTGCACCACCGTTGTTATCTATCCAGGTTTGATGCCATTTTCTTCGGGCTTTGTCGTAAAAATTAGTACTGATACCTGGATTGCCGTTAACGCTACTCCAGTTCTCTGACAAAGCGCAGCCGTCTAATATAGGGAATATCTTATTAAACCCAACGACTTTGTTTTGAGCGTCTTTGACTTCCCAATCCCCAATCCAAAAATCAAATTGACGATATTCTGCTGCATTACAATTTTTTGATGACGCGGCCATTAGTTGACTTCCAGTTAGAGTGAATAAGGTGAGTGAGGTGATGAATGTTATAAGCCAATAATATTTGATTTTATTCATAGTTATTACCTTTTTACAGAGATGTAGAACTTATAACAAAATATAACTTTAAATACTAAGCGTGTGGTTTGAAATGGATATTATTTGGTTTTAATTGCTGGCTATCAATAGATAGTTTCAACTGATTAATTGGATAGTTGGCTTTTATAGATGTTTTTTAACTCCTATTTAAAGTTAGTACTAGCTGTATAAATCGCTGATTTACTACTAAGCTTAACTAATCAGTTTGGCATCAGGTTAACTTGAAATGCTCATTCTCTATGTATAACAGAAGTATCATAAAACTGACTTGGTTATTCGCTGCCCTGTGCTCCAGCGCGGCAGCAGAAAATAATACCGATGGCTTACTCTCTATGTCACTTGAGCAGCTACTTGATATTAGAGTTTCTGTCGGTAGCCGAGGTATGGAAAGAAGTCTGCAGGAATCTCCAGTGCCTGTCGAAATAGTGACTGCAGCAGAGCTGGCTAGCTCAGGTTTTATAGAGTTAGGTCCGGCATTACTACATTTGTTACCCTATTTTAATTATCAGTATATGGCGATCAGAGATGGTAGTGATCACAGCTTGCCTTTTTCAATGCGCGGCATGTCATCAGATCAAGTTTTGGTATTGGTTAATGGCAAACGTTATCACCCTGGCGCATTAACCCACTTAAGCACCGCATTAGGCCGAGGCGCCAATAGTGTCGATTTAAATAACTTTCCATTGCAAGCGATTGAACAAATTGAAATATTAAAAGATGGCGCTGCCGCCCAGTATGGTTCTGATGCGATAGCGGGTATTATTAATATCATACTTAAAAAAAACGTCGACAATAGTTTATCACTCAACCTCGGACAAACTTCTGTTGGCGATGGCGAGTTCTGGTCGTTTAATTTCCAGCATCAATTCAAGCAAAGTGAAAATAAATATCTACAATTGACCGCTAGTGTAAAAAATAGCAATGCGACTATTCGGTCTGGAGCTGATAATCGAACCCAGTATTTCGATGGCGATTCAAGAAATGATGATCCTGCCAATAATGGCTTGGTCAGAATGGAAGGTGCAAGTCCGCAACGAAGCGACTTACATCTCACGCTAAACGGGCTGTATCGCTTAACTCATTCTGAGTTAAATGATATCAACTTATACGGCTTTGCTAACTTCAATTCTCGTGAGGGTAATAGCGCTGGTTTTAATCGACGTCAAAGAGACAATAGAACGATAAGAGCTTATTATCCCGATGGTTTTTTACCTCGAATAGAGCCTGAAGTGAATGATGTTTCCTTGACCATTGGCGCTAACAATAATGTCACTGATGACAGTCAAAATATTCAAAATGAGAAATGGTCTTGGGATGTGAGTAATACTTTTGGTCGAAATAGCTTTCATTATTTTGTCACCAATAGCGCCAATGTGTCACTTGGTCTTGATAGTCCAACAGAGTTTGATTCTGGGCGTTTAGTATTTTCTCAGAACACGTTGAATATGGATGTTTCAAAAGCGTCGAAACAATTTTTTTCTATGCCATCAAAGCTAAGTTTTGGGCTTGAATATCGTCAGGAAAAATATCAAATCATTGCCGGTGAAGAAGCTTCTTACATTCATGGTGGGGTAGCAGTTTTAGATGGGCCAAATGCTGGGACAACTGCCGCTGCTGGTGCTCAAGTGTTTTCAGGTTTTCAGCCACAAAATGAACAAGACGTCAAACATAAAAGCCAAGCTTTATATGCGGATTTAGAATTGTATCCCAGTGACAGATGGCTGTTTCAAATGGCCAGTCGATTCGAAAATCACGATGACTTTGGTTCTAATTCAGATTACAAACTGGCCACTAGTTTTACAATTAACCCTCGATGGAAAGTGAAATCATCGCTGAGTACAGGATTTAGAGCGCCATCGTTAGCTCAGCAGTATTTTACGACCACATCAGTCGTTTTTTTGGATGATGAGTTGACCAGTATTGGCACTTTTGGCGTCAACGAACCTGTTGCCAAAGCATTAGGGGCGCAGGAATTAAAAGCGGAAAAGTCGGATCATGCTAGCTTAGGTTTTTCTTATCAGCCGACAAATGACTTGATATTTTCCCTCGATTTATTCCAAGTAGAAATTCAAGATAGAATCGAACTGTCCGGCAATATTAGACAAAATGTTGAACAGTTTGGTCAACAAGTCGTTGATATATTACAGTCATATAATGTTTCTGGCGCACGCTTTTTCACTAATACAATTGATACTAAGACCAAAGGAGCAGACTTGTCTGCGCAGTATACCTACTCTTTTGAAAGCGGTGATAACTTGCATTTGAAAACAGGTTATCACTATAACGATACTGACATTGTTGGCGAAATTAACACCCCTAATATTCTGGAAAATAATGCAGATGTCATTTTTGACAGAAGTCAGATTAATCGTGTAACAGAGCGGAGTCCGCACAATAACTTGATATCACAGCTCAGCTATACATCTGCGTTATGGCAAACAACATTTAGGGCGATGCGGTTTGGATCAGTGAAACTTATTTTCTCAACTAATGATCCCACTAGAGATCAAAGGATTAGTGGTAAGTGGTTGGCTGATTTAGATGTGAGGTATAAATTAAATGAGAAATTAGCTTTGTCATTTGGCGGGCATAATATTTTTGATACATATCCTGATTTTGACACCTCCTTTGAAGGCAATCCATTTTTCGGGGAGGGAAATATTTTTCAGTATAGTGACTCATCTCCTTTTGGCTTTAATGGTGCGGATTACTATATTAAGCTGGAATACGATTTCTAACCTGTCTTTCTTGCTAAGTTCTCACGAGTTGTTAGTCCCGTATTTAGTGCGTTCAATAAGGTTTTTAATTGTTTAGTTTTTTGTGGCTCGAAATTGTTTTTCTCCTGTGTATCAACGTAAATTAAAATCTTAACTTTCTTGGCTGGTTTTATAGAGTAAAAAAAGAATTGTTCTATCTTTTCTTTTTGAATGGCTTGTGGAAGCTTAGGCCAAATTTTAATGTGTTTTTCTTTTGAAAAAAGCAAACCACCTTGTTGCTCAGTAAATTTTTGCAACGGAGAAACTGTCATCGCAGGCGTTGGCTTAAATGAGAAGTCAGGCCTAATTTTCTTATTACCATTGCTAGCCAAAGCCATTTTAGTCGCGGCGAATTTTCCATTCCATTCAATGCTCAGTAAACTGGCGCGATCAAAGCCAAGTTTTTCGATGATTGCGGTTAATGTCTGAGAAAGCATTTGGATTGAATTCTCAAATTTAGTGGGATGTTTTTCTAGCTTGTTGATCAAACCGGAAACGGGATTAGAAGAGCTGTTTGTAGCAGATGGCTTAACGCTAGATGGCTTAATCGCACTTAATTTTGGTTTGACCTTACGTATTTTAGTTTCTGTTTCGCTTTGTGCCTTAGTACTTCCGTATTGATTAAATGCGTTGGGAGTAATGGCTTCGTCATCAGGAGTTATTAGCCATTGAGGATAATGCGGGTTAGAGCGTTGCCAAATAGCGTTAACAGCAGGGATGTATAATTTGGATCCTATGAGGTGCTGGCTGGTGATAGCTAAACACTCTCCAATGATATGAGAAAGCCTCTTATGATTGATGCCAAAAGCCATTTGCGCAATTAATCGGGCGTGTTTTCCACTATTGGCGAGAGAGGGAAGCAGTAGCGATTTTGCTAACCAGTTACAAACAAAAATAGTCCAGCACTCAGTCTTGTGCCACCGCTTTAAAGTGGGAGTATCATCAGATATGCCAGCAGTTAAATATTGAATCAACTCTATCGGGGAGTTAGGTCTTGGTTTTTGATAAGTGAGGCAGTTAAGCTCACTCATATGTAATTGCTGAGCGACAGCAACACGCCATTCAGCGAGATTAAATCCCAATTTAGCTTCTTCAAATGAACGAATTTTTTTGGGCGAGTGGGTGGTTTTATGATGAACCCGCCACATAGTTTCAGGCTGCATGTGCCACAGGAATATATCAGGCAGTTGATGAAACAGACTGGTCCAGTATAAATGTGTTTTACCGGAAATAGTTTTGGCGAGCTCTGCAGCTAAAAAACTGCTTGAGAATAGAAATCGTACTTCATCAGATAGCGATGACGCGTTACGCTTATTCAACTTTCCAAAATGTTGATTAGCGCCGCCAATACCCACCGTACTCATTGCATGATCCGCAGCTATTGGATGATTATCCTTATTTTTAGTGGCTTGCCACGCGAGTGACACCAACGCAGCGCAGAATATTGGGTCACGCTGGTACTGTGTTTTAAAAGATTCTACCGAGGCATTTGGGTCTTGCAGCTGCTCTTGAATTAAGCTGAGCTCTAGGGGCAAGATCGGATTTGCTTTATACTCTTCAATTCGTTGATTGATTAATTTTTTCGATCCAGACATAAAACTTAATATTCCTAGACCGTCTAATTGAGTTAGACAGGTTAATATTGAGACAAAAGTGAAAAGATGGTCGTTTAAGTTTAGAACACATAACTTAGAACAAAGAGATATTTTGCCTGATAATTCCAATTACCACTGCCCGCTGTGCCAGTCAGTCGATACCTCTCTTTTTGCTCGAGACAAAAAGAGAGATTATCAGCGGTGTGAAACTTGTAAATTAGTTTCGGTGCCAGGAGAGTTTCACCTGAATGCTTCCCAGGAAAAAGCAGAATACGACAAGCATCAAAATGACCCACAAGATAAGGGCTATCAAGGTTTTTTGGCTCGAACCACCCAGCCATTATTTAGTCGAATGAATGCTCAATCAGATGGACTTGATTTTGGTTGCGGACCAGGTCCAGCTATCAGTGATATGGCAAAAGAGTATGAATTAAAAGTCAGCAACTATGACCTGTATTACTTCAATAATCCTGAATTACTTAAGCTGAAGTATGATTTTGTCACAATGACTGAAGTGATAGAGCATATAGCGAGGCCTGCGCCATTATTAGAACAATTAGACTCATTGTTAAGGCCTTGTGCAATTTTGGCCATTATGACCAAGCGTGTGCTCGATGAAGAGGCCTTTAAGCGCTGGCACTATAAAAACGACCCTACGCATATTTCCTTTTATTCGATTGAAACCTTCGAGTGGATAGCTGAAAAGTTAAACTGGCAGTTAGAAGTTATTGAGCAAGATGTGGTATTTTTTCATAAGAGCCAATAATACTTGGCTTTTGCTATTGATTGGGCGGGGTATTTTCCGTAAAATCCGCCTTCGTTTAAAGGATCTCAAGCAGATCGTTGTCTTAAACGAGTTTAAAAATGAAGCCCCCTTAGCTCAGTTGGTTAGAGCATCCGACTCATAATCGGCAGGTCCGCTGTTCAAGTCAGCGAGGGGGCACCATTTTTGTCCTTCATTTCCTCGATTGTTCATGAAAGCATAGTTTGTCCGCTTTGGCCATATTATGGTTTCAATGAAAGTACAAATGTCCTCTGTCAAAAATCTATACTTTACGGCAGCTGTGTGATGTTAGTTTTCCCTCAAAAAGAAGCTCACCACTGACTAGAATTCGAACTTTTAAGCCTATTTGTCCAAATTGATATTATTTATCATAAAATTCAAATATTCATAAAAGCGTAGGAATATTAGTGAGTTACGTACGTTGTACCGTTTTCTTATAATACTTAACGAAGATGCTTGACATATTATGTCTCAGGCTGATAGTGTATGTGACATATTATGTCGAAAGCCAAGGAGGCTTAATGAATTTAATACAAGGGTTATCAGAAAAGCTATCAAAATGTGAGTTTAAGGGTTATCAATTCAATTGTTTGCCAATGCAAGGTGAACAAGCTGTTTTAAGAGTTGAAGTAATAGGGTTGGAGGAAATCCCCATTTTTGTTACTGCAACAGAGACCCAGCTGCTTTGTATATCTTATCTGTTTACCAAGCAAGAAATCTATACCGAAAAAGAAGCTGAGTTGAATCAATACCTATTAGAACTCAACGTACCAATGCCTTTAAGCTCTTTTGCGTTAATAGATAATCATTACAGTATTTTTGGATCACTAGCACGAGAATCAAAGTTTGAAAATATTGCTTTGGAACTGATTACATTGGCGAAGAATTCAGTAGATACATTACAAGCTTTAGAAGAATTTATTAAATAAACACTTTTAAGAAACGACAATTTTAAATTATTAATCAATGAGAGGAAGATGATTATGAACGTTATTCAAAAGATATTAACTGCGATTAGAGGGAGTGCGAGAGAGTTAGGTGAAGCAGTTGTTGATACGCAGGCAATGCGCATATTTGAGCAAGAAATCGAAGATTCGAAAGCAAGTTTAGCTGAAGCTAAAGAAGGTTTAACTGAAATTGTGGCTAAAAAAATGTCTACCGAGCGTCGCTTAACCGAAACGAAATCTGAAATAGCTGAAAATGAAGGTTATGCAGTTAAGGCGCTAGAAAAACCTGATGAGACATTAGCTTTAGAAGTGGCTGGAAAAATCGCCAAGTTAGAGGCTAAAGCAGAAGAAGTTGCTGGCGAGTTAGCGAGTTACAACAAAAATGTCGAAATTTTAAAGTCGCAAATTCAAGAAGCCGAAAAAGTAATTGCCGATCACGAACGAGAGCTTTCTATGGTGAAAACTCGTGACTCGGTTCATCAGGCCACTAAG
>Ga0114899_1000361_pt1 | contig 33758 bp, 46 predicted proteins | sample MalvireepMed_215_FD_83497 | JGI IMG/M metagenome (GOLD analysis project Ga0114899, IMG submission 83497) | Marine viral communities from the Global Malaspina Expedition - Malaspina viral metaG DeepMed_215 | ecosystem: Environmental > Aquatic > Marine > Oceanic | place: Mediterranean Sea...
ATTTTAAAATAAGACTTTGTATTTTTTCAGAGGGTTAACCTAATTTTTCAGAAAGCAGAAAGCGAGGTTAATTATGCCCAATGAAAATAATAATAATAATACTACTACAACTGAACAAGCAACCTTACGATGTAATGTTTGTTCAACATCTTTGGAAGATGATTTTGACAATTATATTTCAGAGAATTCTTTTGAAAATTATGACACTATCTGTAATGCATGTCAAAATGAACATTTTAGGTATTCAGAAAGACGTGAATGCTATGTACATAATGATGATTGGGACAGGGACATTCATGATTTTGAAGAAGATGATTATGAAGAAGATTATGACAATGAAGATGAAGATAGACCCGAAGCAAGCGAACATATTTTTTCATATATGTCTGGAAGCTTTAGGAATACTACACCTTTATTTAAACCCTATGAAAGTGAAAGTTTTAACCATAGAACTTTAACTTTAGGGATTGAAGATGAGGTACAGGTCAGATCATCTTCTAGGTTATCACGTGGTGATCTAGCATATAATATAACTCAACATGATTTAAAAAACTTTGCAATTTGTAAAGAAGATTCTTCCATTGGTTATGGTTTTGAAATTGTTTCAAAGCCAGCAACTTTTGAATATCATAAAACAGCATGGGATATATTTTTTGAGAATTCGGCACAATACTTGCGTAGTTATAAAGATCAAAGCACAGGTTTACATATTCATGTTAATCAATCTTTTTTCTCTAGACTTGCAGTAGGTAAGATTTTAGAATTTATTAATAGTGATATTAATAAAACTTTTATTGATAGTGTTAGTGGCAGAACAGCGACACATTATTGCAGTAGAAATAATCTATTAAAAATAAAAGATATAAAAACTTATCGTGATCGTGGGGCATTTCACCCCTACGTACAACGAACTAAAACACATGAATTTAGGTGTTTTAGTGGTAACGTCAAAAAAGAAAGTTTTTTTAAAACTTTAGAATTTGTCGTTTCTATTTCTCAATATGCAATGAGTGAATGTACAAATATAAATCCTAATTATTTTGATTTTATTTCTTATGTTCGTTCTAATCATTTTCAGTACCCATATTTATTTAATTGGTTAATTAAAAAACGTTATTTAAAAAATGAGTCATTGAAAAGAATAAAAGAAAAGACAATTTTTTACACTAGAAAGCGAGGTTGATTATGTGTTTAATTGTAGTAGGTCAAAAAGATAAAGTAATAAAACAAACTAATATTTTACAAAATGCGTTAAGAACTAACAATGACGGATTTGGTTTAATGTATTTTAAAAATGATAGTATTGTATCTAAAAAATCTATGTCAAAAGAATTTTCTGAAATTGAAAGTTTAATTAAATCAGTTTTAGAGGATTGTCATGGTAAAATAGCATTGCATTTTAGATTTGCAACGGCTGGGGTTAAAGATAAAATTAATACTCACCCGATACCGATTTTGTCAAAAGCAAAAGACGGACAAGCAATTTCTTTAATGCATAATTCACCTATGTTACCAACGGCTCTAATTGATCAAGATAGATCAGATACACATCAATTCGTAAAATATTTTTTGCGTCCTGTTTTAAAATCTAACCCTAATTTATTATATAATGAAAAATGGTTGGAACAATTAGACAGGGATTGTGAAGGTTCTAGGTTAGTATTTGCAGACGGAAAAACTAACAAGTTTATTTATGTAAATAAAAAACTTTGGACTAAAAAAGATAAAATCTTTTATTCTAACGATAACTGTTTTAATACTTATCGTTGGGGTGGTAACATGTTGGGGAATTATGGTAAACATACTTGGAATGATCCTTATGATTATGAAGATTATGATGACGATTATATACCAACAAAACAAATCGCTAATGATAAAGAAGAAGAACTATTTGACGAACTATCAGAAGATTTTCTTGACTTACCATTTGACGAAGATTTGTTATTACAAATGAGTGAAGATCAATTAAGCGAGTATGTGAAAAAAAATAACAATGAGGTTATAGATTTTTTAATCGACCATAAATATTCACTCTATACTTAAAGGAACAACCAATCCGTTGGTTAGTGGTTAGCCCTCTGAAAAAATACAAAGTCTAAAAGAGTAAAAATTTTTAACAAGGAAGGATTATAATGTTAAATAAATTTCAAGAACAAGAATTGTTTTCAACTGTTGAAAATTTAGAAAACTTAAAAGAAGATATAGATAAGATTATATCTTCAGTTAAGAATATAAAACCATCATTGTTTAAATATAAATCAACAGCGAAATATAATACTACTGATGGAAGATACCCAACAGAAACAAACATAATTAATAAGAATAAAGACTAACGGATATTAAATAAATCTTTATGACCTGCGATTAATCGCAGGTCATAGAATTACTGAACTAACTTTCACGTTAGGTACTTACGATTAATTGACAATTTACTATTACTCAAATTTTTACCCCACCCCCCTAAATAGAAGAAGAGGATTCCTCGTATTCTGCTTTCGTGCATGATTGATATAAACATAGAATATGGTAAAACATTCAATATGCAATTTAATCCGCAGAAACTCGAGCATATATCCGATAATGATCTTAAAATTATCCTTAAAAAACTTGAAATGGAGTATCAACACACGACTCAAACAGAATTTTTAATGTTTGTTAGATCTGTGTGGTCTGACTTTATTCAAGGAGACCACCATCTTAAATACGCTAATCAGCTTCAAAGAGTTGCTGATGGCACTTTAAAACGTCTTATTGTAAATATGCCTCCGAGGCATACTAAGTCAGAGTTTGCATCCTATCTTTTCCCTGCCTGGTTTATAGGAAGAAATCCAAAGGCAAAGCTGATGCAGACTACGCATAACGCGGAGCTCGCTTTTCGTTTCGGTCGTAAGATGAAAAATTTAATTGATTCCCCTGAATACCGTAAAAGTTTCCCTGACGTGAAACTCGCTTTTGATTCAAAGGCCGCGGGCCGGTGGGAGACTAACCAGGGCGGTGAGTATTTCGCCGCAGGCGTGGGGGGAGCTATCACGGGTCGTGGTGCGGATTTACTGATTATTGATGATCCACATTCCGAGCAAGATGCACTCTCCGAGTCCGCTTTGGACAATGCGTACGAATGGTATACCTCTGGTCCACGTCAACGGTTACAGCCGGGTGGATCTATTGTGATTGTCATGACCAGGTGGTCCACAAAGGATTTGACCGAACGGTTGCTGCGCAACCAGTCCGAGCCTATGGCGGATCAATGGGAGGTTATAGAGTTTCCGGCAATCCTGCCAAGCGGTAAGTCGCTCTGGCCGGGGTACTGGAAAAAAGATGTGCTGATGCAGACTAAGGCGTCGCTTTCCGAGGCCAAATGGCAATCCCAGTATCAGCAGAATCCGACGTCCGAGGAGGGAGCGCTTATTAAGCGTGAATGGTGGCAACGATGGGAGAAGGAGGACATTCCCGATCTCATTCACATTATTCAGAGCTATGATACAGCTTACTCCAAGAAGGAGTCCGCGGACTTTAGTGCGATTACCACCTGGGGTGTCTTTAAGCCCGTGGAGCACGAACCGCCGGCCATGATTTTACTGGATGCGCAAAAAGGTAGATGGGATTTTCCCGAGCTGAAAAGAATTGCGTACAAGCAGTACAAATACTGGGAACCGGAGACCACAATCATCGAGGCAAAGGCAAGCGGTATGCCCCTCACGCATGAGCTGCGCCAAGTGGGCATTCCCGTGATTAACTTTACACCAAGTAAAGGAAATGATAAGCATACAAGGGTTAACGCATGTTCAACATTATTTGAATCAGGAAAAGTATGGGCACCAAAAGAGAGATGGGCGGAAGAAGTTATTGAAGAATGTGCAGCTTTCCCGTATGGTGACCATGATGATTACGTGGATACCGTGACACAGGCGTTGATGCGTTTTAGACAAGGGGGATTACTGGCATTACCTGATGATTATGAGGATGAACCCGTTGAGCGTGAGGAGAGAGAATATTACTAATGGCTGAAAACCCAATTAGACCCGAAGTAGAAGAAGATTTAGTTGTCGAGGAAGCAGCAAATGTAGAGATCAAGGCACCAGGAGAAGTGGTACAGGAAGACGTAGAGATGATGGAGGATGGATCTGCGTTAATTAATCCTGATCCGCTGACCGCGGCTCAAGGAGAGTTTGGCGTTAACCTGGCGGAAATTGTTCCCGAAGGGGAGCTCAGTACCTTAGCCAATGATTTATTCGGGAATTTTGAAGAAGACAAATCCACACGAGGGGATTGGGAAAAAGCCTACGTGGATGGCTTAGATCTTTTAGGATTTAAGTACACGGACCGGACACAGCCCTTCGCGGGCGCAAGTTCCGTGACCCATCCGTTATTAGCGGAGACTGTTACCCAATTTCAAGCACAAGCCTATAAAGAATTACTCCCTGCCGATGGGCCGGTGAGAACACAGATTGTTGGCAATATTACTCCTGACGTTCAGGAACAAGCTAACAGAGTAAAAGACTTCATGAATTATCAAATCATGGATGTCATGGAAGAGTATGATCCGGATATGGATCAGTTACTCTTCTTCCTCCCGCTCGCTGGCAGTGCGTTTAAAAAGGTTTATTATTCAGACCTTAAACAACGCGCTGTCGCCGAGTTTATACCAGCCGAAGATATCGTGCTGCCTTATCTCACAACAGATATTCAATCGTGCGAACGTGTATGCCACGTCGTGACGATGATGGATAATGAATTGCGCAAGAAGCAAGCATCCGGTTTTTTCCGTGACATTGATATTCATCCCTCTTTACCAACCGACAGCGACATTCAAAGTAAATACAACCAATTAGAAGGAACAAACGAGGAATCCTTGATGGATACCTATAATTTATTGGAGTTCCACGTGGACTTGGACCTTGTAGGTTTTGAAGATCCCAAAGGTGTAAAAGTTCCTTACATTGTAACCATTGATAAAGGATCAACTAAAGTGTTATCTATTTATCGTAACTGGAATCCCAATGATCAACTTAAAAAGAAAGTTCAATATTTTGTTCACTATAAGTTTTTACCTGGTCTTGGTTTTTATGGCTTTGGCCTTATCCACATGCTCGGGGGTCTTTCAAGGACTGCCACAGCAGCCCTTAGACAACTTATCGATGCAGGTACGTTGTCCAATCTTCCAGCGGGTTTTAAAGCTAGAGGATTGCGAATTCGGGACGACGACAATCCACTCCAGCCAGGAGAGTTCCGAGACGTTGATGCCCCAAGCGGAAATCTCAGGGAAGGACTAGTTCCTTTACCTTACAAGGGACCTGATGCAGTTTTATTTCAACTTTTAGGTTTTGTTGTCCAGGCAGGACAAAAGTTTGCTGCTATTGCTGATCAAAAAATAGGAGAAGGCTCACAGGCCAATCCTGTTGGAACAACCATGGCACTTATTGAACGCGGGACAAAAGTTATGAACGCTATTCATAAGCGTTTACACTATTCACAGAAAAAGGAATTCAAGTTATTAGCAAATGTTATTCAAACATATTTGCCTCCTGAATATCCTTATATGGTCAAGGGTGGAGACCGACAAATTAAAGTTACAGATTTTGATGATAGGATAGATATTATTCCTGTCTCCGATCCTAATATTTTCTCTATGTCACAGCGTGTTACTCTGGCACAGACTCAAATGCAAATGGCACAGGCCGCTCCGGAATTACATAATATGTACGAAGCTTATAGGCGCATGTATATGGCGCTAGGGGTGAGGGACATTGACATTATTTTACCTCAACCTCCTAAACCAATGCCTATTGATCCAGCGAGAGAAAATTCTAATTCAATGCAAGGACAAAAATTAAATGCTTTTCCTCAACAAGATCATAAAGCCCATATTGAAGCTCATCGTTCTTTTATGAGCTCTTTTCTTGTTCGTCAAAATCCTCAAGTAATGAGTCTGCTGCAGGCCCATATTTCTGAGCATATTTCCTTAATGGCTACAGAGGAAATTGAACAATTAATGTCTGAAGAATTACAACAAGTTCAAAGCATGTTACAAGAAGCACAACAAGATCCACAGAGAATGCAACAAGCCCAAAGAGTGGCACAGGAAGCTGAATTAGCGAAAGCAAAGCAGATCGCAGCTCGTATTGCAGAGATTACTGATAAAATGCTGGAAGAAGAGGAAGAAATGCTAGAACAACGTTCTCAGGATCCTTTGGTTGACTTAAAACAACAAGAAATTGATTTGAGAGAAAAAGATATTCAGCGAAAAGCAATGGAAGAACAACAAAAATTGGACTTCCAAGATAAAAAATTAGGCCAAAACACAGACATGCAAAAAGAAAAGATACAAAGCCAAGAAGATATTGCACAATTACGTGCAAATGTTAATTTAGAAAAGATGGACAAAACCATAAAAGATAAAAAAACAGATTTAAAAGAAACGGAAATTCGTCAGAGGAGAAGATAATGGCTACATTAACGGCGGACCAAATTAAAAAATTACAACGCCAAATGCGGCAGCAACGATTAAAGAAAAGACGTGGCGCTGAGCTCATTGATCCGTCCGGATTAAATAAATTAATAATGCAGCGACTGGCAAAAAGTAAAAAACTGAAACCAAGAGGTGCTAACCCTTTGCAAATGGCAGCTAAAGGAGGTAGTATGAGCTTGAAAGCTGCTTTTCGTGAAGTTAATCGTAATGAACCAAAGGCTGTGGCAAAAACAAGGAAAAAGCATGGCAGAAAAAGAGCCAAAAAACAAAAAATTGCAATTGCTCTTAGTAAAGCTGGTAGGAGTAGAAAACGTGGGTGAACAACATCAAAAAGAAATGGATATTATTCTACACAAATGCTATGACCTCGTTAATCATTGCTTGCAGCAACAAGTAGCAGCAGATCCAATGATGATCGGTGCAGCATTCATGACCGCAGCTCGACAAATGTATCTCGATACGGTTGGGCCGGAACAAACCCAACAGTTGTTCCAAGTATTTACTGACCAAGTAAATGGTCACAACAATTATACGATACACTAGGAGATTAAAATGGTAACAGGAAAGGGAGTTATTTAATGGTTAAGACTGTAAAAGCAGATTTATTTGATAGCCCTATGAAAATGAAACTTTTTCGAATTATGTATCCATCATTATCAGAATATGAAAGAGGAGCTGCTTATCTTAGTATTAGTTCTATGTCTGACGATGAAGTATTAAAACTTATAAAAACATTTCCACAAGGAAAACCAACTATCGTAAAAAATATGGGTGGAATCGTTCAAGTCCAAAAATTTTCAAGGGGTGGAACGGTTGAAAGACCAAGAGGCGTGGGTATCGCTAAAAGAGGCTACGGCCAGGTGATACGATGAAGAAGATTAAACGACTAACACTAACAATCCCTCCGAAACGAGGTCCGATGCCCCAGGGCGTCAAGATAAACTATGCGAAACAAGGACCAAGGAAACTTAGGAGGTAAAAATGGTAACAAGTTATTTTGCAAAAGACTCAATGTTGAGTCCTTCTGAATTGGAGGAAAAAGGAATTAAAGCGAAAAAAAACTATGTATATTTTCAAGATAACAACGGAAAAATAAGAACTTTTAAATATTCATCTAAACAAGATTGGTCGGACAAGCGAGACGAATATACGAGCATAGAAAGCGTTTCTCCAAATGTTTTGGAAAAAATTGCAAACAGCACTGGGTTAGGTATTAATAAAATAAAAAATCATATAGGTTCTATGATAAGACATTTTAAACAAGGAACCAAAGGCATTGAAAGAAAAAACAGAGGCGGCGCAATTAAAAAATATTCACATGGTGGTGGCGTTTCGAGCGGTCATCAGTTAACATACAAACGAAAATAAGGAGGACACATGAAATTGACAGGTGTGAAACCAAGCAATGATTGGAAGCGGGGACGCGGTAAGGCGCAACCAGGGAAGATCTTGAAAGGAAATTCATACGCTAGAAAAGGAACAGTCTCCACGACTAAGGCGGAGAAAATAACTGTTCCTCAGTTTCCCTTGAAAACCAAACTCACCAAAGGACAGATGGGTGCGGCGACCAAGGGCGGCAAGTATGAATGGATATAGGAGGTTAGGATGAAACTTTTAAAAGATATTTGGGCATGGCTCAAGGAGTGGAATGACTGGGGAATGAAGGACTGGCTGAAAGCTGGAATTTTAGTCGCGGTTGTTCTATTTGTTCTTTGGAAGATGTCTGGCGCGGGCGCTTAGATAAATGCTGAATCTTCTATCAGGATTATTAGGAGGTAAGGGTGGTGCATTGAAACAAATTTCTAATGTGATCGATGACTTACATACCTCAGAAGAGGAAAAGCTTGATAAGAAGATTTTAATGCAACGCATTCAGCAGAAGCTTGCGGAGAAACAGATTGACGTAAATATAAAAGAAGGCCAGCACAAATCGATTTTTGTTGCGGGCTGGAGGCCGATGATCGGCTGGACGGGGGCCTTTGCTCTAATTTTTGAGTTCATCGTCTCCCCAGGAATAGAATGGTACGCAAAGTTTTCAGGGTTGGAATTAACCGCTCCTGAGATTCAAACTGGCCCCTTGCTGGCCATCGTCACCTCAATGCTCGGAGTCGCCGGGCTTAGAAGTTTCGAGAAGAGCAAAGGACTAACCAAATAGGAGGTTATTATGGTTGGAAAAGTGACTACTAGAGGACAAGGTGTTGTTATGCCTGGTCGTAAAACCGTTACTACCACTTATGCCAAGGGTGGAAAAGTAGGAAAGAAAAAACAAGGCTACAAAGCTAGAAAAGATGAATCAATTGCTATGCGCGTTAAAAAGAAACGTACAAAGAAACAACTGAAAGCAAGCAGAGATGAGTCTTATGGCAAATGGGGCCGCGGCAAGGGCAAAGGAAGAATAAATAAGTAATGAAAATCGTGGTCAATAATGGCTAGTACAATTTCAAATGTTACCTTAAACGTACAAGTGACGGAAGCGGTGGTGCTCAACAATGAGGATCATGGCTCAACAAATTCAGTTGCTATCACTGGCGTTAATGAAGTGTCAAAGCGTATTATGAGTTTAACGGCAAATACTGATATTACGTTGGCCACATTTTCAACTGTTCCTGCTGCAGGACAATTTATAACATCGAGTGTTAAATATGTTCGTATTACAAACTTGGATGATGCAAACTCTGTTAATATTAACTTAGGGGGTGCAGCCGAGAATGTATGGATATATCTGGACTGGGGAAGATCTTTAATTCTTTCACAGCCATCAAGTGCTATCGATGCTGTGGCGAGTGGAACCGTAGCGACGGCTTCATTAGCTGATGTAACAACAATTACCGGTAATACCGCAAATGCTTCAAATACGATTGATGTGGAGGTCTTTATTGCTTCTAGTTAATGGCTTATCCTAAAAAGCATAAGGGACGCCGTAAAATTGGATCAAAAAAACGTCGCAATCGAAGACGTATTCGTTTGGGATTGCGTGTGAGAAAGAGGAACAAATAATGGATGCTATACAATTAGCAGAATTAATTTATCGCGCTATTAGAAATAAAAAAGAACATATTAGTGAAATTACGATGCAAGGGGTTGAAGACTTCCCAAAATATAAGTATATGGTGGGACAGCTTCATGGTCTTGAAGGATTGGAGCAAGATATTAGAGATATATTAAAAAGAGAGGAAGACAGTGAATAAATTAATTGTGCCAGAACATGTGGCTATTGCACGTGAAAAGAAAAAACAGGAAAAGAAAAACCAGGAAAGGGAGATAGAAAAAATACCAGCTCCCACGGGATGGAGAATTGTAATTCTACCTCATAAAGGTGTTGAAAAAACCAAAGGAGGTGTGATACTATCCGATCAGCTTATTCAAGAACAACAATGGACCACAAATGTTGGATTAGTTTTAAAATTAGGTCCTATGGCGTACCAGGATAAGAAAAAATTTCCATCTGGTCCTTGGTGTAAGGAACAGGATTGGGTAATCTTTGCCAGATATGCTGGCTCAAGATTAAAAATTGACGGCGGTGAACTTCGCATTCTTAATGATGATGAAATTCTCGGCGTTGTAAAAAGTCCAGAGGATATCTTAAATGCATCTCTGCACTCATAATCATAGAGGAGTATAACTATGCCAGAACCACAACAAACCGTAGCTACTAACGTTGACAAACCTATTGTTGATATTGATACATCAGGTCCTTCCGTGAATGTTAAACTTGATGAGAAAAAAGAAGAGAGTGACGTGGAAGTAGAAGAAAAAACAACCGAAGAGGTTGTTGAAACTAAATCCGATGAACTAGATAAAGTTAGTGAAAGTGTTCAAAAAAGAATTGATCGTTTAACTTGGAAAGTGCGTGAAGCCGAAAGGCGAGAAAAAGCAGCTACGGATTATGCTAAATCTGTTCAAGTTAAACTTAAAGAGAATGAAAATAAATTAACAAAACTCGATGATGGATATACACATGAATTTAAAAATCGCGTTGAGTCTCAAATTCTTACAGCTAAAGATAAATTAAAATTAGCTATTAATGCAGGAGATGCTGATAAACAGGCAGAAGCTCAAGCAATTTTAGCCAGATTAGCGGTGGATCAACAACAATTAGAAAAATTTGAATCTAAAAAACCTAAACCTTCTGCAGCAGGAACACCGGTAGCACAACCTGCCGCAGCTCCACCTGTAGCACCGACTCCAGCTCCGCCTGATCCAAAGGCACAAGCATGGGCACAAAAAAATACATGGTTTGGGAAAGATGATGCAATGACCTATACGGCCTATGCATTACATAAGAAGCTGACAGAACAAGAAGGATTTGACCCGAGCAGCGATGAGTACTATAATGAAATTGATAATCGAATTAAAAAAGATTTTCCCCATAAATTTGGGGATAACACACCCAGTAGCGACAGACCCGTCCAGGCTGTTGCATCTGCATCCCGAACATCAAGCAAATCTGGGCGCAAAACCGTAAAGTTATCACCGAGCCAAGTCGCAATTGCGAAGAAACTCGGAGTACCTTTACAAGAGTATGCCAAATACGTGAAGGAGTAGGCTATGACAAAAATTAAAAAAAAATCTTCTGTTAAAAAAACTTTAGCAGATATAGAGATTGAAGAAGATATTGTTGTTGACAAGACTCCCCGCAATGCCAATTTACGCGAAAAGGAAACTAGACCCGTAGAATGGCGACCACCAAATAATTTGGAAGCACCTCCTGCGCCTGACGGCTTTAAACATCGTTGGCTAAGGGCTAGTGCCAGGGGATATGAAGATAATCAAAATATTATCAGTCGGTTGCGACAGGGCTACGCTCTCGTTCGCGCGGACGAATATCCAGATTGGGACCTTCCCACTCAAGAAGATGGGAAACATGCAGGTGTTATCGGACAAGGTGGATTATTGCTTGCTCGTGTTCCTTTGGAAGTAGTGCAGTCGCGAAATACATATTTTCATCGACAAACTTCGGACCAAATGGAATCTGTGGATAGAGATCTATTCAAAGAAGAGCATAAAAGCATGCCGATCCATAAGGAAAGGCAAAGTCGTGTAACTTTTGGGGGATCTAGGGGAAAGAATGAGTCTGGAACGTAGAGAACTCAAATCATTATAGGAGTAGCTTATGGCTAATATAGACGCCCCTTTTGGGCTGCGACCAGCGAAAACGCTAGGTGCAGCTTACAATACGTCGGGCTTCAGCACCTATAAAATGGCGACCGATGAAGGCAATAATATCTTTACAGGCAGTCTTGTGGTTTTGGCCGCGAACGGAATGGTTACAATAGCAGTAGATAATTCAACTGCTAACATTCTAGGTGTTTGTGGAGGATTTTATTACGATAATGCGTCAGGAGAACCAACTTTTGGTAGATACTGGCCTACTGGTACTGAAACGTATAATGAAACAGATGTAGAAGTGAAAGTCTATGACGATCCTAATACTTTGTTTGAATGCCAATCAGTAGCGGGAACCACCGGTCAAACCGTTATAGGAGCAAACGCTAATGCTTCAGGAAATGCAAACGGAAATACGACTTCAGGATTAAGTTCATGCAAGATTGATGCACCAAATAATGCAACAACTGCTGAACAGTTAAGAATTGTGGCTGTAACCGCTGATGTCGACAATAAGGATTTATCGTCTAACAACGTTAACCTTGTTGTACGTATCAACGAACACGCATATACAACCTTAACAGGAATATAATAGGAGTATAAGATATGGCTATATCAAGATCGCAGCTCGTCAAAGAGCTGGAGCCAGGTTTAAATGCCCTATTTGGCCTGGAGTACGAACGATACGACCGTGAGCATGAGGAGATCTACTCAATTGAATCATCAGACCGTGCATTCGAAGAAGAAGTAATGTTAGTTGGTTTTGGTAGTGCTGGTGTAAAACCAGAAGGCAGCTCGATCGCTTATGATCAAGCGCAAGAGGCTTTCACTGCACGCTATACCAACGAAACTGTTGCTTTAGCTTTCGCAATTACGGAAGAGGCAATTGAGGACAACTTGTACGACAGGCTTTCAGCCCGTTATACAAGAGCTCTCGCTCGTTCCATGGCAAACACAAAACAAGTTAAAAGTGCAGCAACTTTAAACAACGCATTTAGCGCCAGTTATCTTGGTGGTGACGGTTCTATGCTTTGTACTACTAACCATGCGACAACGCAGGGTGGTGTATGGGCAAATAGACCAACTACTGATGCGGATCTAAATGAATCATCTTTAGAAACTGGACTCATTGATGTCTCAGGATTTATTGATGAAAGAGGTTTAAAAGTAGCAGCAAAAGGAAGAAAATTAGTAATTCCTGTCAACACGCAATTTATTGCGGACAGAGTTCTAAATTCTCCTTTGCGTAGCGGTACTGCCGATAACGATATCAATGCTATGAAAAACATGGGCATGATCCCTGAAGGCTATGTGGTGAATCACTACATAACTGACACGGATGCTTGGTATTTATTAACGGATGTACCAAACGGACTTAAAATGTTCGTTAGAGCGCCAATCGCAACCTCTATGGAAGGTGACTTCGATACAGGAAACGTTAGATACAAAGCGAGAGAAAGATACAGTTTCGGCTGGTCTGATCCTCGTGGTATTTACGGTACGCAAGGTGCTTAAGCTTTCGCTTAATTAACAGCTTAAAGGGCGCTTTACAGAGCGCCCTTTTTAATTTATAAATTTATTAACCTAGTAATTAATTTAGTTGCGCGGACTGGCTAGGCAGACGGTATAGAGACGGCGTAGCGATAATGGTCTATATGACCAAAGGAGAATATTATGGCATCAACAACATTTAATGGGCCAGTACGATCGGGAAAGGGTTTTCAAGTAGCAATTAAAAACACTTCCACTGGAGCATATACAACTCGATATAGTTCAGTTAAACCAGATTTAACTGGCTTATCTTTATCTGATGTAGCAACCGCAACAAGCGTAACGCTCGCTGTCGATACTATTTCATACATGAATTACACAGGATTAGCCGCAGCTACTTGTACACTACCAGCAGCAGCGCAAGGTGCAATTGTAGTTTATGTTCAAGCTAAAGATACAGAAGGTGGAACAGCAAAACTTATCTTTGATTGTGCGGGTTCAGATGTTTTTAAAACCGGTTCAATAATTGAAAGCAGAGCTGCTTCGGAGGCTTCTTTTGATGCTTCCATCGCTAATGAAACTTCATTAGAATATACACCTGCAGATGTAGCAACAAACCTTTTTACTACTGGAAGTAAAATTTACTTTGTATGTTTTGAAAAGGGAACTTGGACTATCGCTTATGATTTTGCAAGTGACGCGTTAGCAGTAACTGGTGCTTTTGCTTTTGCATCGTAATAATTATAAAGGAAAAACATTATGACAACTTTAGTTCTAGCAAAAAATGCTACTGCTGGAAATAATAACACCGTAATTAGCGCAAAGCGTGGAAGGCTTCGAGGGTATGACGCGGCGGCAGACGCCGCTCAGACAACCATCGCCTTTCACGATTGTGCAACCACTGGCGCTATCGCCGGTGCTAATAAAATTATGGATCTTGTTATTCCTGGTGGTGCTAATGCTAATACCTATATTCCAGCGGATGGAGTATTATTTAAAACGGGACTTACCGTAGATGCTGATGCGGAAACAGCAGGCTGCGTAGTCTTCTACACAGAATAAGGAGGCAATATGCCAGAATATTTTAACTCAACTGCTCAAACAAGAGCTGCGGTTCAGGCTTCAAAAACTACGAAGTCTTACGGCACTCCTGTAGGACCACGTGGTGTGGTACAGGGCAAAACTACTTCTAAACCACAAGGACATGTTCCAATGCATAAAAGACTTAAAATGGGTCAACAACCATCGGAAGTTTTTAATGGAGTAAACGGAAAAACCGGTGGCAGATAAAAAGTGGATACAAAAAGCGGTTAAAAAACCAGGAGCTCTTCGTCGTTCTCTGGGTGTTAAAAAAGGAAAAAAAATACCTAAGAAAACTTTAGCTAAAGCAGCGAAGAAAGGCGGTAAACTTGGTCAACGTGCTCGTCTTGCGGAAACATTTGCGAAGATGAGACGGAAACGAGGATGACATGCCAACTTCAGGGACAACCGATTTTACTCTCTCAGTTGATGAGATAATTGAAGAAGCGTTTGAGCGCTGTGGGTTACAAACCCGTAAAGGATATGATTTAGACACGGCTCGCCGTTCTTTGAATATTTTATTCTCGGAATGGGCAAATCGTGGATTAAACCTATGGAAAATTACTCAGGGTTCTAAAACACTTGTAGCTAGTCAACCAAATTACAGTTTTTCCTCTCCGGAAGAACAAGGCATCGTTGATATCTTATCGGCGATTGTTAATAATGGAACTAATGACTATGCGGTTGATCGTATTAGTCGTATGGCTTACCTGGACCTTCCTAATAAAACAGAAACAGGAATGCCATCGGAGTGGTATTTTGAACGAACATTAATACCAACTTTGTATGTTTATACATCTCCTGATGACACAAAAACCTACACGTTTAAATATTATGCTTTGCGTCGAATTGAAGATGCGGGAGCTTACAGCAATGATGTAGATCTACCTTTTAGATTTATCCCGTGTATGTGCGCAGGATTAGCTTACTATATAGCTATGAAAAAAGCTCCTGATCGTGTACAATTATTAAAGCAGGTATATGAAGAAGAATTTGCTAGAGCTGCTGCAGAAGATGCAACCAGGGCAAGTATTCATCTTGTTCCTGCACAAGGATATTTGGGAGTATTTTAATGGCTAGAACAGATAGAGCTGCACAATTATTCCAGGCATATTTTGATGCCAAAGAACTAAATGATCAGGATGCCTTGGACATTGCCATTAATGATATTTTTAAAGAGCTCAATATAGATATGAGATCTAAAGGCGGAGCAATAGAAAAGAGGATTATGTAATGGCATTTGCAAAAGGAAAATATGCGCTTAGAATTTCAGACCGAAGTGGAGTAGCTTTTCCCTATTTGGAAATGCGGAAAGAGTGGAATGGTTTTATTGTTCATCAATCAGAATATGAACCTAAACAACCACAGCTCGGTCCTTTTCATATTGGTAATGATCCGATTGCTCTTCGTAATCCAAGGCCCTCGCGTGTAGCGCCTGCGGTGCCTGTTTTATTACCACTCAATCCTTTTCGTACAACAGCGAGTGATACAACCATTACGGTCTATTCTCCTGATCACGGGAGAGCTACAGATGATGTTGTTCGATTTAGAGATTCCTCAACGGTTTTTGGAATTTTGGCATCAGAGATAGAAGATGCTGATGGATATACTATTACAAAGGTAGATGATAATTTTTATACTTTTGTTTCTACAACTTCCCCAAGCATAACAGGTGAAGCTGGCGGAGGATCAGTCAGTGCTGGACCAGTAACAATTACACCATAACATGACAACATTAAGCGAACTTCAAACAGAAATACGAGACTATACGGAAGTTACAAGCAACGTTCTGAGTGATTCTGTCATAGGAACGATGATTGATAACACCGAAAAACGTATATTTAGGACTATTGATCTCGATGTATCGAGAAGTCATCAAACAGGAAATCTTACAAAAGATAATCCTTTTCTCTCTATGCCTGGTGATATTTCTACTACTTTTATTAGTGTGGATTGGATTCAGGTTTTAGATAGCGCTGCCAACAGAACATTTTTAATTCAAAAAGATTTGTCTTTTCTTACAGAATATAATAAGAATAGAAATACAACGGGGTTACCTAAGTATTATGGAAATTGGGATAATGATACTATTTACCTCGCTCCCACACCAAGTTCGGGATTTATAGTAGAGCTTGCTTTAAATAAGATGCCAGATAGCTTAAAGGACGCGGGAGCGTCGGGCTCAACTTGGTTGAGTACCAACGGTAATGATGTTCTTCTTTATGGATGCCTGGTTGAAGCTTATAAGTTTTTGAAAGGCCCTGCTGATATGTTGCAGATGTACCAACAATCTTTTCAAGAGGCAATGAAAGTATTTGCCATTGAACAACAGGGACGACGAAGACGCAGTGAATTTTTTGATGGAGTCTTGAGGATACCTCTTGAATCTGTCCAACCATAACTTTTAAGGAGAAACTATGGCTATTGAACAATGTGTTGTTAAATCGTTTAAGACCGAAATATTAAAGGGTCTGCAAGATTTTACCGCATCTACTGGCAATTCTTTCAAATTAGCGCTTTTTGATTCTGAAGTAACGTTGAATAATACAACAACGGCTTATGAAACAACAGATGAAGTGGGTAATTCTGGAACGTATACTGCTGGTGGTGGAGCTGCTACTGTAGAATCGACTTATCCTAAATTAGATAATACAACTGCGGTTGTAGATTTTGCGGATGTGTCTTTTACTTCAGCAACGATATCAGCCCAGGCTGCGGTAATTTACAATAACTCAACTGTATCAGGTTTAACAACTAATGCTGCAGTATGTATATTGGATTTTGGTGGAGTTAAATCTTCCACTGCTGGAACTTTTACAATTTCATTTCCTGCTGCTGAAGACGATAGTGCTATCTTGCGCATAGCCTAGTTAGGAGGCTAGATGGCCAGTATTCAAGGCTGGGGACGTGAAACGTGGGGCTCAGGTGCGTGGAGTGAATATGCTCCTATTAATGTTACTGGTCAAAGTGCTACGGTCACTCTAGGAACCGGTTTTAGCGTTTCTACTGATCAATTTATTGTTGTTACCGGACAATCAACGACTGCTACGGCAGGCGATGCTACTTCTACTGGTATTGCTTTAGTTAATCTTACAGGCGAGCAACTAGACTGGACTATTGGGCAAATTACAGCCGGGACCGGTCAATTCATTCAAGTTACAGGTGTTAATACCAATCTTACCGTTGGTCTAGGGGATACCACTGAATCTGTTTCAAAAACTACAGGGTGGAACCGTGACACAGATATTAATACTGGAGCTGCTATTGGTTGGGGAGACCAACAATGGGGAGCTGAAGGAATTACTAATAGTGTTACAGGTCAATCTGCTACAGCCAGCACCGAAGATGTATCTTCTGTTACGGGAGATGCTAATCAAACACCAGATTCCCAGGTTGCTACTTTTACTATTGGCACTTATGCTGTCAGCGGAGATAATAATATCACTATTGTTGCTGCTCCTGAACATGCTGTTACGGCTTCGGTTAATGATGTTACTATTCATATTGCTACCCAACCTGCTATTACAGGGCAAGCTCTAACGGCTGCGGTAGGCGATGCTACGGCTCCGGCCAAAGCACAACCCACAGGGGTGGAGGCAACAGTTTCCGAAGGAGATGTTACCCAAGAAACTATTTATACTTTCACAGGTGTTTCTGCTACTTTAAGTGTAGGAGATGCGGGGGTAGCTGCAGGGGCTCTTGTAGAACCAACTGGAAATCAGTTGACTTCCTCAGTGGGTAGTTTAAGAATAACCAACTGGTCTATTGTAGACGACAGCCAAACTGCAGACTGGAATAATGTATCATTGGCTGCATAAAATGTTTTCTTTATTAATAAAAGGTGTTAAATAATAAGCTATGGTATCGACGTACTCAACAGGATTAAGAACAGAATTACAAGTTACAGGAGAAAATTCAGGGACGTGGGGAACCATTACCAATAGTAATTTTTCTCAGGTTTTTGAATTTGCTATTGCGGGCGTTTATGCCAAGACATTAACTGATGGGGATACAACTCTTACTAATACAGATGGTCCTCAAACTCAGGCCAATAACGAAGCGCGGCAGAATACTCTTATTCTTTCCGGAACTCTGACAGCCGTTCGTGTTGTTCAGTTCCCGGCTACACAAAAAACTTACATGGTTTACAATAACACTGGGGGCGGATATGCTTTAACACTACGCCTGGGTGCGAGTGGAAATACGATGTCCGTGGTCAACGGAAAAATGCGTATCGTCGCTACAGACGGAACCAACTGGTATGATGTATTTAGTTTAGCTGGATTAGGAGAGTCATGGGTGGAAAAAGCAACTGGCGACTCCCCTTACACAGCTTCAGACGGGGATAATATTTTTTGTGATTGCTCAAGCGGGGCAATTACCATAACATTACCCGCCTCTCCCACAATTGGAATGCAAGTGAAAATTGTTGATGGGGACGGAAATGCGGGAACCAATAACATTACGGTTGATGGCGGCTCTGAAAAAGTTCAAGGAGACGCAGCCGATATGATAATTTCCACTAACAGTGCAGGAGTTTCTTTGGTATATTATGATTCAACTGAAGGGTGGAGACTAAAATATAATGACTAATTTACAAGATTTTACAAATAGAAGTGAAGTTGGCACCATTAAGCCTTGGGGTAAAGCAACTGCTCCTAATGGTTATGTATTATGTGATGGAACCGCTATTTCACGAACAACATATGCTGAATTATTTGCTGTAATTTCTACAACTTATGGGGTAGGAGATGGCTCTTCAACTTTCAACGTACCTCAACTTCAAGGAAAAACTCCTCAAGGTTATGATGGTAATACTTATAATCTAGCAGGCACAGGAGGCGCGAATACTGTAACAGTAGCCTTGACTAATAACCAATCTGTTTCTGCTACAAGCACGGTGGCTAATAACCAAGCCGTGACGGTAACAGGAAGTATTTCTAATACTTCTGTGACCGAGGCTCAATTAGCCAGTCACAGTCATGGTTTACCCCCTGGAAGAGGAAGTCCAGGTAACCAACTTGGTAAGGGTGGGGATAACCAAGCTTCTATGCCTAATACTAATGCGGCCGGAAGTGGAACAGGTCATACTCACTCTCATACATTAGCAGGGACCTTAACAGGAACAGTAGCTGTGACTACAACAGGAACACTAACAGGAACAGTAACAGCGGCGGGAAATAATTCTTTTTCACCGTACCTGGTTGTTAACTATATTATAAAACACTAGGAGATATTAATGGCAACACAAATTGTAATAGCAAATGGAGAAAGTGTCTTAGTAGATAATTCATTTTTAATTCACTGGGCAGATAAAGGAAATGCAATGCCTTCTCTTCCTGCTACAATTCATTTTGTTATTTGGAATGATCTGGTTGGACAAAATGAAATTCAAAATAAAGATGCTTCTACGGGTAACATGACAGGTAATACTGATTTAAATTCTACATCTGATTCTGTTGGATCAACTACTATAGGTGATTTATTAACATGGGGAGAAACCCGTAAAGGTCAGATTGAAACAGCGATCTCTGATTATGAGACTGCTTGGGAAAGTGCAAGAACGGCATGGATTAATGGTGGAGGCACCAGAGAAACTTTTAATGCTGAGGAAGCACCCGCAGCTTGGGATTGGTCAAAAACTTGGGTTGATTACGACCCTAATTATTCGTAATAGTATATTCTTCTTTCTGGTCTGCGTAAGGGCCATTTAAATCAACATAATGCACGAAAATTTGATGGTGCCAATATTCTTTTGGCTGTTGAAAAACAGGTCTCCAATGCTCTATTTCACATCCTTTATAGATTACCCCGTCTCCTGATTTAATAACTATGGGTATATCCCCCATGCAAAGAGGCCATTTATAATTTTTATCTTCGTAAAAATATTTTAAAGTTATGGAAGCGCTTATTTCACAAGCCTTTCTATCCGTGTGTTTTTCTAATTCAGCTCCTCCTAAATAAAGTCTGCTCAAACTGTAAATAGGTTTTAATTTTAAATTAGTTTGTTGTTCCATAATAGGAAGTAAATGATGGATTAAATGTTGAAAAATTTCTGACTCGCTGGAATGAAAGGAAAGAGATAAAGGAACTTGAGTATCTGGGAGTGCTTTTTTATAAATTTTTAAATGCCAAGTAGACAGATATTCTACCAAATCCATGGACAACATGTTTTTGACATATTTATATTTTTTGTCTTCTAATGTATCCATGTAATAATAGCGTGCCTGTCTCCGTTACTAACTGGAGTTACAGCATGGGGGAAACAAAAATTGCTAGGAAAAATAACAGCACTTCCTGCTTCTTTTTTAACAATGTATTCTCCTTCAAAAAAAGAAAAATCGCCTCCATCATAATTCTCATTAAGTATAAACGAACAAGAAAGAACGCGTGGATAAAGATCAAAATGATCGGTGTGTGTTTTATACTCGCCTTGTTCCTCTCCCTTATATAATAAATGTTCATATCCTGTATCTTCACAGCTGAGTCCTGTATAAAAATATTTAAATTCGGCTTGATATGATAGTAGAATAGTACCAATTGCATCATATAAAAATTGATTAAATTGTTTATCTAAGGTTTTTATGTAACACTTTCTCTCGGTGTTATATTGTTCGGTGGATGAGCTGGCGTCAAGTACCGGTGCAGAATCAAAAGATAGTCCTGGCTGTGTAATAATTTTTTTACAGATTTCAGATTTTAAAATATTAGGGTATATTTTAATGTAGTCTTTTAATTGGATCATTTAAAACTTTTCTTGTTCCAAAACATTTTTTTGTATCTGTCAACCCATTCACTTTTTAAAAGATTTCTAGTTTTTCCGTGTCGTAATTCCATATAAAAACCAGACCATATTTTCCATGATTCTCGTTTAAAAGGAATAATTTGAATCATGGGGTCTCCTTTTTTAATTAAAAATTGTTCATCTCGTTTGTGTAGAATGAAGGGAAAATTAATTGCATTAATATATACATCCGTATCTACTACTCCTTCTATCATTTTCCAACGTTCCTCTATTCTGTTCATCGGATGAATAAATAGGCAACTATACCCAGGAGGAGTTTTTATTAGCCATTTATTATGGAATTTTCCTGCGTTTTCTCCTGTAGTTTTATGCCATTTTTTAGGTAATTGAGCAGCTTGATGGTAGCCAAAATCCAGTAGTTCCCCATTAGATGGAGTCACACTAAAATCATCTTCTACAGGATCTATTAAATAATCTTGATCGAACGGTATTATATAACCCGCTGTCATAGAATCTAAAAAAGGTATACAAGTTTTAAGTGTAGGATTATGCATATTTCCTTTATCAAAACGTTCTAGTTTTTTATATTCATCAGGAATAAAATGAGAAGCTGGTTTAGGATGAGGATTTATATCCGCCATATCTTTATCAATCGCGCAAAACGTTATTTTTTTATTAAACATTTTTAACTCCATATTTTTTATTAAACATTTTTAACTCCATATTTAAAACTTACAACCATACGTAATTCCACACATTGACGGGACAATTCTCTAGCTGCATGAGGAATAAATCCATCAAATAAAATTGCTCGCCCTGGTTTAGGAATAACAGATTTCCAAATTTCGTTTTTATCTTGTGTAAGAAAAACTGTCTCTCCTCCGTAATGCATGAACCATTCTTTATTTAAATAAAACATAATAGTAAAAACTTCATTATAATTTTGAGCCCCATCATCTTCATGAAAATGATGAACGGTCCCATAAATATTACCATTCCCATAAGCTCTGTTGAACTTAACTATTTTATCTAGATTATTTTTTCGTAAAATATTATTGGCTTCGTTAAATAAAATTTTATCAATTTTCTTTTTCTTATTTAAAATATATTGAAACTTTTTCCATGTATTCTGCTGAACAGCATCTCCTGCTGTCCCTGTAAATCTCCACGGAACATAATCTCTATATTCACCGTATAAAGTATCAAGGGTCTGGTAATCAAATAAATTATCATAGATCTCAAATAAAGTGTTTTGCTCTAGTTTATTACATAACAGCAGCATCTTCATTTCAGGAGTATTGTTTTTCTCTAGCTCTGTTCGGGGAGTTGAATTAAAAGTCCATACTAATTCTTCCGCTTTAGGTCCAATTAACTCTTTTATTTTTTCTCTATCCGTTTCTGTTTTTTTATCAAACACATCGTTACCATAAATACTGTGAAATAAACCTGCAAAACATATATCTTCTTCTTGTCCTGTTTTTTTTAATAAATTATAAGTCCCTAGTAAATGATCAAAGAAAGATTTATTTCCATGGGGAATAAGATTAGTTTTTTGATCTAATAAATAATTAATACAGCGACTATATTTGTTCATGAAGTATTTTTCTGGGGAGGAGTTAATTCAAAATTAAAAGACATGGATCGTCTTATAGCACCTGGTTTTTTAGTCTTAAAAGGCATCACACAATGTTGATGATCAGCTCTAAATATATAGAAATCTCCTACTTCAGGGGTAAGCCATTGGGTTCCTACTCCATCAATTCCTACTAATCCCAACATACCATCTTTAAATTTATGAGGATCGTTAGCATCGTTAATAAACTCAGGAATTTTTGTAAAAAGAACAACAGAATATCCGGTACCGTTATGATGAGTATGAGGTGGGTTATATTCTCCTTCAGTCATATCATTCATCCAACACCCCATAATATTAAGGTTATGAGGACCAGAGACAAGAAGATCATAGTCAATAGAAGTATTGATGTAATCATCCATACACTCTGTAATTTTTTTAAAAATTGTTGTACCTTCAATAATGCTCATTAAATCTAGTTCTGTATTTAGTCGACCTGCTAATCTAGCACCGTAACTCTTTAAATGATCTTTAGCTTTTTCATATTTTTGATTTAGGTCCTTAATATCTTTTAAAGGTAATTTGTACTTTTTGACAATTTTACCAAAAATCATTAATTGGCTTTTTTTCATTCTTTTCTTCCTAGTTCTTGAAGGTATTTTCTTCTTCCTAATGGTAGAGTTATATAGGAATTCGCCCCTTTTCGTAAATAGGTAAATATTCCATTTGTTGTTAATTTTTTCGTTGAAAAAGGACTTATAAGGTTCTTCCCCGAATATCTTATATTCACTGTGTGGTTCAGTCCAAACATACACGGTATTCTTTTTTTTTTAATTTCAACATAGAACCCTGCATTTTTAGGATACCACTCCTCACCCATGTCCTTGTTCTGTAAATACATACATTCAAAATCTATACATTCCGTAGGTCTGTCTTTCCATATATCGCAAGATTTATGAGTAGAACAATGAAAACACCACTCAAAAGGTTTCTTTAAATATGCTTTACGCCATAAGGAATTGGTGGGATCTGCACTAAATTTTTTAATAATTTTTTCAAAATCTTTTTTTGTATGATTTATAGCATCAAAATGAGGAAGCTTGCAGCACATGCTACATTCTTCACATTTATTAATCGTGGTATTCATTCTCTTTTCTACCCCTTTCTTATCATAAATTAAGTGCCAAGAAAACTTATATCCTAGAAAAATATTATAAATTTGATATATATCAATAATGAAAGAAATTAAGAAAATCTATGTGGCTACGCCCGCTTACGGAGGTATGTGCCATATGGGATATCTTCATTCCATACTAAAATTACAGATGATGTGTATGGATAAAAAAATAGCTCTGTCCTATAGCAGCGTTACTAATGAATCCTTGATTACCAGGGCGCGTAATACATGTGTATCAGAATTCTTGAATGATGATGCTAAACCTAGTCATTTAATGTTTATTGATTCAGATATCCAATTTGATCCAATGAGCATTAAGCGTATGATAGATTATGACAAGGATGTAGTATGTGGAGTATATTCCAAAAAAGACATTAATTGGGACTACGTATATAAGCTGACAGAGGAGCATCGACAGAAAAAAATTAAGGAGAATGACTTACTTTTTTCTTCCTCCTTGGAATATAATCTTAATTTTAAAGACCCAATGAATGTGAATGTAGAGAGGGGTTTTGTGGAGGTTTTTGATGGAGCAACAGGTTTTATGCTTATAAAAAGAGAAGTCTTTGCTAGAATGAAAAAGGCATATCCAGAGTTGCAATATCAGACAGATCAACTTATAAATAGTCAGAAGTATAAATCAAAAAACACATGGGCGTTTTTTGATACTATGATTGACCCGGATGATAAACGTTACTTATCGGAGGACTATGCTTTTTGTAGATTATGGCAAAAAATTGGTGGAAAAATATATGCAGATATCCAAAGCCCTATTACACATTGGGGGACATTTGCTTTCAAAGGTCATGTAGGAACACGATTCAAGAGCAAAAAGGAATATAATGCCATTAACAAAAGTAAACTTCAAACCAGGGATAAATAAACAAGATACCGATTACGGTGCCGAGGGAGGATGGACGGACTCTGATTTTGTACGTTTTCGCTATGGGCTTCCTGAAAAATTGGGAGGCTGGGTAGAAGCAAGCACCAATACAATTATAGGAATTGCTCGAGCTCAATTTTCTTGGTTCACCTTAGATCAAACACGCTACACGGCTCTTGGTACTAATAAAAAATTATATGTAATGTCGGAAGGGACATTATTTGATATTACACCTATTCGCTACACAGCTTCGGGTGCAACAAGTGCTTTTACTACAAGTGCATCAAGCGATGCTGTTACTTGTACCGTAAATGCTCATGGAGCTGCGGTTGGTGATTTTGTTACTATTTCTTCTGTCTCTTTAATTCCAGGGACAAGTAGTTTAACAGCGACTAATTTTGAAGGAGAATTTGAAATTCAATCTATAACCGATGCTAATAATTTTGTTATTGATCTTGCAGCATCAGAAACAGGGACACCTTTTACAACCACAGGTACAGGAACATTTAATTTTCAAATAAATACAGGCCCTGCTGTAAGTGCTTTAGGATATGGATGGGGCACAGCAACGTGGGGAGAAGATCAATGGGGTAATGCCCGTTCTACATCCACAACAACAATTCAAGGAGCCAACTGGTCTCTTGATAATTGGGGAGAGGATTTAATTGCAACATTTAGGGATGGTGCTACATATCAATGGGATTCTTCAGGAGGAACCGCGGCTCGTGCAGCACGAATCACTAATTCTCCTTATTTATCGCGTTTCTCTATGGTATCGGTTCCCGATAGACACCTTATATGTTTTGGAACACAAACAACTATCGCCACATCAGGTAATCAAGATGATCTCTATTTTAGATGGGCGAGTCAAGAAAATTTAACAGACTGGACTCCCACAACCACTAATACATCAGGAAGTTTACGTATTGGGGATGGAAGTAAAATTGTTGGAGGAGTAAAAAGTAGAGGGGCTCTTCTTGTATGGACTGATACGTCTTTACATGGATTACAATTTATTGGCCCTCCTTATACATTTGGTTTACAGCAACTAGGCGCTAACTGCGGCCTGGTGGCACAACATGCGTGCGTAGATGTAAAAGGTGTTGCTTTTTGGATGAGCCAAAATGGATTTTTTATATACGATGGTGCTGTCAAGCAGCTCGGATGTACCGTGCAAGATTATGTTTTTGATACACTTGATCCTTCAGGGCAAAATGATATTTATTGTGGTGTTAATACGGATTTTCATGAAGTCGTTTGGTTTTATCCTGACACGACTTCCTTCAGTAATTTAATTAATAAATATGTTATTTATAATTATGTAGACCAGGTATGGTCCGTAGGAACTATGGACAGAACTACTTGGTTTGATAGAGGAGTGTATGCTTATCCTTATGCTACTCAATACTTACCAAATAGCACAACAAATGTGACACCTACTATTACAGGAGATCTCTCCAATGGGGTTTCAGCTATTTTTTCTCAAGAAAATGGGTATAATGGAAATGGTTCGGCTATTTCAGCTACCATTACATCGGGTGATTTTGATATCAGCGATGAACAAGCGGGAGTTGTTATGGCTGTAAGAAAATTTATTCCCGATTTTAAAAATCAAACGGGGAATGTTAATGTGATTATGCAATTTAGAAACTATCCTCAAGGAGCCGCATCAAGTGCCAGTTCTAATTCTCTTGTGGAAACCACAACAACTCATATAGATTTACGCGGAAGAGGACGCACAGCCAATGTTAAATTCTCTAGTGATACTACTGATACAAATTGGCGATTTGGAACTTTTCGATTAGATCTTCAACCTGATGGAAGGCGTTAAATGGCTAGAATTAATATAACAAGATTTCCTAATGCGACAACCGAATATGATCCTCAACAATTCGATGCTCTGGTTCGACTACTCGAGCAAATAGTAAAACTTTTAAATACAACATACCAATATGATTTAGCAGCTGATTCCGAAGCGCAATCATGGTTTATGGAGTCTTAAATGGCTAATTCCTATGTTAATTCTGGTGTAGATCTTACTACAGCAAGTCCAACGGCAGTTTATACGTGCCCTAGTGATACAACAGCTATTATTAAATCACTTCATTTATGTAATGATACTGGGTCTGATGCTACTGTTGATATCCAATGGACAGATTCAAGTAATTCGGATGCAGTTATTATGTGGTCTAGTGATTTAGCTGTTTCATCACATAAACAAATAGAAGCTTTAGCATCCGGAACGGCTGAAATAGATGGGCAATCTACCTTGGTTTTAGAAGAAAGTGATGTATTAACTATCACGGCTAATGCTTCCAACCGTGTACACGTAACCGCAGCTGTACTACAAGTAGATAATTTTAAACGCTTTAGAGAAGCAGGAACCACTGCATAAAGACTTGAAATAGGAGTAAAAATATGGCAATTAAAGAAGAAGCTAAAATCATTGGATATAGGGACATGGATGGTCAACAAGTTCCCATCATTCGATGCGCTACGGAAACTAAAATCTATCATGCGGACTCAGGAAAGGAGTATGATAGCGAGGAAGCTGCAAAAGCAGACGTAGACGATCCTGCAACATCAACCACTGCTGAACATATTAAAAGAGATGTGAAAGTAACGGTTGCGAAACTCCATATGGAAGGAGCAACAAAAAATTAACATGGATCGTACATGCAACAAATACAGGGAATAGAAACATTACAACACGTTGCCTCTAGTTTAGGAGGCCTTGGTCGTTACGGGGATACCTATATGGTTCACGCTGCCGAAGGGGAGACGGTGATTCCATTGGAAGTCCTGGACCGCGACCCATTACTTAAAGAGAGATTATTTGATTCCATGCGTGCACTGGGCATTGACCCAGAACGCTATATCGTTGGGAATGAACTAAACTCTCGAAACCCTCTTACAGGTCAACCCGAATTCTTTTTTAAATCCATCAAGAAACTTTTAAAAAGCCCCGTTGCTCAAGTTCTAGCAGGGATGTTCTTGCCTGGCGGACCTTTGATTCCCATGGGAATGGAAGCGATTGCAGGAGGAGAAATGAAAGATATCTTCCATGCAGGTGTTCGAGGAAGTGGTGGAAGACTGGGAGCTGACTTTTTCAGTATGGATAGCCCATTTAGAGGCTCAGGATCTACCGATTGGTGGGCAGGACTTAAAGATAAAATGTGGAAATCTCCTGTTGAAGGTAAATCGTGGGATATATCTCAACAGTTAAATGCATTGAAAGAAGGAGAATTATTAGCTGCAGCTCAAGGAGAGACACAAGGCAGTGCAGCATGGAAATTAATTGTTGAAGGTCATATGAATAATGCACAAGCAGCATTTTTAAAAGCAAATCCAGCTATAAAAGGTGGTTTCCTTAATCAGATGGGTGAAAAAATAATGGCAGATCCGTTGCAGTCCCTTTTTGTGGCTGGCATGGGATACGGACAATATGATGAAGCCAAGCGCTTCAATGAGGCATTAAAACAACAACAACAAGAAGACGAGGAACATGATTACATTCCAAACTATGATGTGATTGATGATATATTAAATACCACTACACCGATTACTTATCCTAATCCAGTTGTCCCAGTTGCTAAAGGAGGAATCATGAATTCTTTGGCAACCGGAGGTTTCCCTCGCCAAACAGGACAGATTAGTGGTCCTGGCACGGGAACCAGTGATGACATACCAGCGATGCTCAGTGACGGTGAATTCGTCATGACGGCTGATGCGGTACGAGGAGCAGGCAATGGAAGTAGATCTGCAGGTACTAAAAAAATGTATGATATGATGAGACGTTTTGAAGGAGGAAGAGCCTAATGGTTGATTACATTCAAACACAAAGGTACGCTCCCTATCAAGAACAAAGGATGCAAGAGCTTTATAATACCTTATTTGGTATTAAACAGGTTGGTCAGGAGGGCGATGCTGATTACGTTGCAGGGACAACAGGGTTATTAGATGTAGCCCGTCCGGTTCCAGCACAGCAGCTCGCGGCTCAAACTCAGGAACAATTAGATGCCTTTCAAATGGCACAACAAAACCTTGGAGCTTATCAACCAGGCTTTACAGCTGCCGGTCAGGCATATACCACAGGACTAGGGGCTTTAGGAACAGGAGCAGCCGCTCTTGGCGCTGGAGCTGCAGCTTTGGGAGCAGGACAAGCACAATACACACCAACAGCATCATTAATTAAACAATTTGAAGATCCTTACAGCGATCTAGTCACAGCTGAAGCTTTAGCTGAAATAGACCGTCAAGGAGCTCTTTCCACGCAAGCATTATCCGCTCAAGCTCAACAAGCAGGAGCATTTGGAGGATCCCGGTTCGGGATTCAACAGGCGGAGTTGGGACGAAACTTACAAGACATTAAATCACGACGAATTTATGAAGATCAATCACGAAACTATCAACAAGCCCTTGCAGCGTCCATGGCGGCTCAAGAAGCAGCATCAAAACGAGCTATCGGAGCGGGTCAAGCCTTTACTCAACAAGGAGCAGCCTATACCGGCATGGGGCAACAGTACGGGGGACTAGGACAATATTTTGCCAATCTTGGACAAGGATATCAAGGAGCCGGTCAAGCGGACATTGCTTCTTTGCTCGGCATTGGACAACAACGACAAGCATTCGGACAGACTGCACTCGATGTTGGCCGTGCCAATATGCTCGCACAACAAGCAGAGCCATATCAACGAGTGGAATTCGGTGCTAATATTTTACAGGGAATGCCAGCTGGACCTCTCAAAGGAGCACAGGCTATGGGACCACTTTACATGCAAAGTCCTTTTGCCTCAGCCATTGGCGGAGGTTTACTTGGACTAAGGGGCTATCAAGGAATGACAGGACAAGTACCAGGATATGGTATTGGAAATTTGAGTTTAGCGTAAATGGCTACTAATAAAGAACTACTGGACCAAATGTATGGTAATACTACGGAGGAAGCTGATACTTCAGGCATCAGTGGACTTGATTTTAATTTCTTGGCAAAAGATGCAACCGCTGCGCAACGTCTGGAACGATACAACCGGATAGCCCAGGGACTGTATCCCGTTCACGAGAAGGAGCAGTACCAGGCGCAGGCCCAACAAATATATCCGGAACAAAATTACGGGCGCGAGAAATTTTTCGCCGACATCATGCTTGGCCTGGGATTGATATCCGGCCGATCGGAAGGTGGACGGTGGGCGCCGATTGCGGAAAAGGAACTGGGAGAATATATTGAAGCCACGGGTCCATTCGCCGAGGCGGAGAGACAGCGACAGGCACAAGTACAACAGTTTGTATTTACGGAAGAGGAGGAGGACGAAGAAAAACAAAGAGAATTCCTCTCCACTTTAATTACGGGCGACATAAACGCGCAAATGAAATTCATGGAAACATGGACGCCACTGACAAAAGCACAAGCTGATTTGGCGAACCTTCCTACAGCCCACGGAGAGACCTGGGAGGTAAGCAGCACGACGGGCACCAAGAGATTGATGATCCAGAACAATCCTCCATTGAAGGATACCTGGGATTATCTTGATACAAGTCTTAAGGATTATCAATATTTAGACACGAGCCAGGGACAGCAGTACATGATTAACGGACTGGGAGACATCAAGGAAGCTCCTGGATTCAGGCTTAATGTAGGAGAGCGCATGCTCTCAGACGCCGAAGCTCTTGCCAAGGGTTATCCAATTGTTGACACGAATGGCAAAAAAATTCGCTACAAAGCAGAAGTAACGGTCGCTGCTAACGGACAAAAATCATATAAGAATATAGACCAGCTCATAACAACACCTCTCGCCTTTACCAGAACCTTAACCAACGATGAGGCTCTGGCGAAAAATTTCAGAACCGATAAGGGGCAGATCTATCAAATCAATCAGGACGGAGAGTATATCGCCTTACCGGAAACATTCTGGAAAGCAGGATGGAGAGTGGCAAGTGATGCAGAATTAGTTGAACAAGGAATTGATATTAAACTTTATCCACCTGGAACTTTCTTTCAAGTATCCCCTGACGGAAAACTGGAGCAAGGGGGAACCGTTGCGATGGCCAAAGAACGCGATCAGCGGATCGCCTACTATACGGACATGATTACACGAAACGCCAACGCCGCAAACGAGGAGATTGATCCCACAGCTGCTAGGGATATGGCTGTAAAATTAGCGGATAATTTAATTGTTCAAAGCGTCGATGACGTAGGACGTGTCTGGGGATTTGACACCGTAACAAAAGAGAACATATGGCTTAATAAATCCATTTGGGACCCCAATGAAGGCTCGGAATGGAAACTGATCGGACAGGTTAGTCCGAATGATCCTTTTGTAACTGTAATGGCGCCTCCAACCGTGAATGTGGCGACTATGACTCCTGGAGTCATTGAGGCAACACAAAAGAAAATCGGGGAGTTGGAAAAAGCCTACGCGCAAGGAAAACAACTCATGAAACTTTTGGAAAATTCTTTAGGACCGGAAGGATTTCTCAAAGCGTTCGCAGCAAATTGGCTCGCGCCTATTCTTCCAACGGAATTTGGAATGCAAAAATATTTTGAATTTTTCAACGAAGCGGCCAATGAACAAGCTATTAAATTATTCACCAGGACATTGATTCAAGCGCTGGCACTCAATCCTCGTTTCCCCGTGGCCGAGCAGGACATTATTAAGGATCTAGGACTCGAGGAGGATATTCTATCATTCTGGACTGATGAAAAAATGGGTATCGCCAATTTCAATGAAACACTGCGCTTTCTTCAAAATAACCTTAACTGGGAAAGAGCGTCATTGAATCCGGAGAAAGAGCAGTATCTCTTTGTTGATAAGGCTCCAACAGGAAGCAACTATGACCCTATTAATCTGGATACACCAGATGGAATGAAATACATGCTTCAGTTGAAAGAATATCTACCGGAGAGCTCCTTTAAAGATCTCTACTTTTATCAAAATAAGAAGAAAGTAACAGGGGTGGATGTTAAAGTTACCTATAAGGAGAAATAATGGGAACCGTCATCGTCAATGGAATTGAATATGATACTGAAACGGGAGCAGCCATTCAAACGGAGCAAACGAATACAGTTAATAAAGCATTATCCCAGGAAGGAGTTCCAGGTCTTAACACGGAGGTAAAGACAACCGAAACATTTGAACAGCCTCAACAAAAGGAAGTTGTACAAGTTGAAACCACGAGCACGGCGGCGGCCTCACCCATGTCTGTTCTCGGTCAGTTTACTCACAGTTTTATTCAAAGCCTTTTTTCCCTTCCTGATGAAGTGGTAAAACAAGTGGCGCAAGAGCTGAGTGATTCTCTAAATCTGGGATGGAGCGACCAGGATATTTTTGATTTCAGTGATTTTGTCAATAAGGGAAAAATAGGCAATGAGAAATATTTAGGAATGATGGTTAATCCAGAGTACAGTTGGCTTTTCCCACAGCCTGCAGGAGATAAAAATATTCAGCAGATTCTTCAAGAGGATGGACGCGAAGCGGCCATCAAGGCAATGGAAGAGATAGGCATTCCTCGAAGCAAATTTGAAAAGGCTGCGGCGATTGCAGGGGACTTCGCTGCCATATCCGCCCTGATGTATGGCGGTGGATACGCGATGGGTGTTCCCAAGGCCTATCCTAAAGGGACAACAGCAAAAGATATTTTTAAAATGGCCAGCAACATGCCGGCAGGGACGCAGACCGCGAGCCTATGGGGCGGGATGCTGGTTAATGACATGATGCAATTCATTCGAGCTAATCCAGGCAAGGCAGCTATATTTGATTTAATGGGAGCTGGCGGTGCAGGTTATGGTCTGGCAACGGTTCAAGAAAAAATAACACCCGAGTTCAGGGGAAACCATCCTTTTCTCGCCGCCTTGGCGGAATCAGGAGCTATGATATTGGGAGGAGTGACAGGTCCGTTCGCGGCTGTTATTCCAGGTTTGATTGTAACTAAAGGACCAACAGGATTGGCGGTAAGATTTGTCGGCGATAAACTAAGGGCGTTTTTATCTTTGCGTAGCGACTACGCGAGAAGAAAATTCCTGCGTGAAGTACAATCTACTCTTGATCACAAGACAGCCAAGCAATTGCTTCCTCTTTTTGAGCAAGTGATGGACAATCCTTCTTTAATGGAACCACAGAACATGGCGATGCTTATTCGCCAGGACATCGTGGGAGGAGAGGCAGTCACCGCTCTGAAGAACAGCGAGCGAGCGAAAATTTTAAAACAAAACCCTGAACTGGCTGCGGATGAAGGAGCCTTGGAAATGGCGGTTGTGGAAAGACTCTTTGCATTAGGAGCTGCCGATCACGTGACAGGGGATACCGTTCAACTGCTAAAAAAAGTTATTGATCCAAAGGATAAAACCAAATTCACTTATGAAAAAGTGGATGTTCCCGTAGGACCGTTTTCAAGCGAAGCTTTAGTAGCTTATGAAGCGGAATTAAAAAACCTATTTACAGAAGGTGGTGGATGGACAAAGCTTAAAGAATTTCAAGGAAAACTGAGACCAAGCCCAGATGAGATTGATGACTGGATTCAAAATAAACTGTACACGGCAAAACTTCAACTTTCCATGGCGGAGCAGACACAGGACGCGACCATCATTAATCTTCAGCAGCATTTGGAAAACACCGCTTCAGGAGCGGAGCTGCAATTAATTCATGACCGAAAATCAAGCAATGTAAAAAAGACACAACAATACTGGGAAGCGTTGCTTCCTAATTCTAAGGAAAACCCTAGTTATATTTTAAACACCATCAACAAAGACATTATAGCATTGGAGGCCGAAATCATTGAGGCCCAAGAAGCACTGGCATTGGCCCAGAGAGGCATTATCAGCGCGGAGGGAAGCCCGCTGATCTCAGGAGCGGACATCATTGCCACGAATGTAGGCCTCCGTGAAAAATTAATTAATTTGAGAAAAAACGTCATTGAGAATTTCCGTAAAGGCGACAAGGATATCAGGGAACTTAAAATTAAGGTTCCTGCCAATTATTGGAATGATTTTAAAACTGACGTAAGAAATCTTATCTTTGAAGGGGCGGAGGATGTGACCAAACTCTCTGTCTTCAAGGATCCGGCATCCATCCCACCGGTCATACGAGAAATTATGGAGTCTAAAGACCTCACTTTTAGTAACATGATGGATTTGTATGTCCGTATCGGAGATGATCTTTTTGACGCGACCCTGGCAAAAAGCACAATGCTGAGCTCCCGAGGAAGAAAAAATCTTTATCTCGTTAAAAAGCAATTTGAGAA
>Ga0114899_1000362_pt1 | contig 33665 bp, 24 predicted proteins | sample MalvireepMed_215_FD_83497 | JGI IMG/M metagenome (GOLD analysis project Ga0114899, IMG submission 83497) | Marine viral communities from the Global Malaspina Expedition - Malaspina viral metaG DeepMed_215 | ecosystem: Environmental > Aquatic > Marine > Oceanic | place: Mediterranean Sea...
ATGGTACACTTCTGAGTTCGACAGCAAAGTGAAGAAAACCCTTGGCAAACAGAACTTCGATTTTCAAATAACCCAATTCAATGGGAACGCTCAGCCATATTATGTGTTGTTAGATACGAACGAACAACCACTGGTTGCACCTCTGTCATATGATCCGAGCGTTGAGAACTTTGTCAAGTTTCTGGAAAAGGGCAAGGAGGAGTTTGTAAGAAGAACCAGTGCCACAGCGTTGTCTAACTAGACAAATTTTATGGCAGATAACATCGGTTTGAAAAAACAACTTCCTGTTGAAGGAATGACCTGCGCAGCCTGCGCCAACACGGTCGAGAAAACCCTAAAGAATGCACCCCATGTTATTTCAGCGAGCGTCAATTATGCCACGCATAAGGTGAGTCTAGAGGTAGACGATCAGGCCAATCTGAAAGAATTGAAGAAGCTGGTAAAGAATGCAGGCTACAGCCTGATTCTGGAAGATGAGGTAGCCAAGTCTGCCGATGAAAGACTTCGTGAGGTGAGGCGACAGCTTTATCTGGCGGCACCTTTGGCTATTATGGTCATGGTGCTGTCTATGTTTGTGGGAGACTTTGCCTACAAAAACTGGGTACTCCTGGGGCTGACCTTGCCCGTTCTCTTTTACTCTGGTCTTCATTTTTTCAGGAACGCCTTTAGGCTGGCGCTAAGGCTCCAAACCAATATGGACACCCTCATTGCCAGTGGTACAGGAGCTGCATTTACATACAGCCTCATCAATACCATCGCCCCAGGCTGGATTGAGAGTCTCGGATTGCAGGTTCATGTTTATTACGAGTCGGCCGCAGTGATCATCGCTTTTATTCTTTTGGGGAAATTTCTGGAAGAAAGAGCCAAGTCTAAGTCATCGGCCGCCATAGAGAAGCTCTTCAAGCTTCAGTCAAAAAGTGCTATTAAGGTCGAAGACGGAAAGCAAACTGAAGTTCCATTGGAGGAAGTTGAAATTGGAGATTCATTGCGAATCAAAGCAGGAGACAGAGTTCCGGTAGATGGTACCATTGAAAAAGGAAACGGTGTTCTGGATGAAAGCATGCTAACAGGTGAATCCGTTCCGGTTGAGAGACAGGTTGATGACATTGTTAAGGCGGGTACCTTGCTCAAGAACGGAACACTCACCATTAAGGCCGATAAACTGGGGTCAGATACAGCCCTTGGGCAGATTATTCAAATGGTTTCAGATGCCATGGGCTCCAAAGCTCCGGCACAAAAGCTGGCCGATAAAATATCTTCCATTTTTGTACCTGCAGTTCTTGTTCTGGCAATAGCCACCTTCGTTGTTTGGTATAACCTGGGAAGTGACAATGCCTTTGCGATGGCCTTTGTGAATACCTTCAGTGTATTGATTATTGCCTGCCCTTGTGCTCTCGGCTTAGCCACCCCTACCGCCATTATGGTGGGTGTGGGGAAGGCAGCTTCCAAAGGAATCCTTATCAAGAATGCAGAAACACTCGAAAAACCCAAGGCCATCAAAGCCCTGCTATTTGATAAGACCGGTACCATTTCCAAAGGTAAACTGGAAGTGGTTTTTGAAAAATTATATTTCCAGGAAGGTGACAGGCTTCATTTGCTGAGCATTCTCAATGGCATGGAATCCCAGTCGCACCATCCCATGGCCGATGCAGTCACGCATTATCTCAATGATAAATACATGCTCATGCCTTTCATGATCAATCACGTAGACACAGTAACCGGTGTGGGTTTGAAAGCTAAAATCGACAATGAAGAATACAGAATCACGGGTCTGAGCGAACTGCAAAATCTGGATGCAGATAAAACCCAAACGGTTAAAGAGCTGCAAAAGGAAGGTAGATCAGTAGTGGCTTTCTGGCGGGAGCAGGAGTTGTTGGCCCTTTACGGACTTCATGATAACATCAAGCCTGAGACCAAAGGAGCAGTGGAATCACTCAAGAGAAAAGGACTTCATTTAGAAGTGCTTTCGGGAGATCACGAAGCAGCCGTGGCAGCCGTAGCTCACGATTCGGGAATTACTGACTACAAGGGAGGGCTTTTGCCCGAAGACAAATTAAAGTATCTGAAGGAGTTGCAGCAGAAATATGGGCCAACAGCCTTTGTTGGTGATGGTATCAATGATGCACCAGCCCTGGCACAAGCCGATCTGGGAATAGCCATGAGTACCGGAACAGATGTGGCCATTGAAAGCGCAGACGTGACCCTGATGTCTGGCGATATTTCTAAAATCAGTGAGTTTTTCAGGCTATCTGGTCAGATCAATTCAACCATGAAACAGAATTTGTTTTGGGCCTTTATTTACAATGTGGTGGCAATTCCGGTAGCTGCCGGAGTGCTGTATCCAGTAAACGGTTTCCTGTTAAATCCTATGATTGCAGGTGGGGCAATGGCATTCTCATCTCTGAGTGTAGTACTCAATAGCCTGAGGCTCAAGGTAAGGAAGTAAGCCTTCCTTCACTTTTTTCATCTTTTTTCGCAGAATTCCCTTAATTTGCCGTTAAGCTCAAAACATAGGTCAATGAATAAAAGAATTGCGGGAGTCGCAGGGTTGGTAATTGTAGCAGTTGCAGTCACATTTTTTATCTTCAAATCACAGAATAACGAGCCGGTGAAACCCGATTTTTTTGGGGAGCCTGAAGAGGCAGTCATCGAGGAGCCGGTAGAACCTCAGTTTAAGTTTGGTATCCCACTGGATCTTTTCGAACTGGAAGAAGGCAGTATAAAGCGCAATCAGACTTTTGCCGATATACTTCTTCCCTACAACGTCAGCCACCAGGATATTTACACCATAGACAGGATTTCCAAGGATGTTCACAGTGCAAGAAATCTTGTTGTGGGCAAGCCATATACTATTTTTTACTCAACTGATTCCCTGAAAAGAGCATCATACTTTGTTTATGAGCCAAACAATACGGAGTATGTGATTTATCAACTGACTGACTCTCTTGCAGTATTTAAGGAGACCAGAAAAATTGAAGTGGTTGAAAAGACAATGGCCGGTTTGATTACCTTGTCTCTGGATCATGCCATCCGTGAGCAAGGAGGTTCTGCCGCTCTGGTAAATGCGGTTGCCGATATTTACGGCTGGCAAATTGATATGAAAGGTCTGTTTAAAGGAGATTGGTTCAAAGTGATTTATGAAGAAAAGCTGGTAGATGGTAAACCCGTAGGTATTGGAAACATCATTGGTGCCGATTTCAATCACAGAAACAATGACTACATGGCCTATGCTTACGATCAGGGCGATGGCTTGAATTATTTCGATCAGGAAGGAATGAGCAACCAAAAGGCATTTCTTCGTTACCCCGTTGAGTACTCCAGAATTTCTTCAAGATATAATCCCAACAGATTTCACCCGGTATTAAAAAGGAGAACACCCCATTTGGGAACAGATTATGCAGCAGACAGGGGTACACCCATTAAAGCTGCCGGAGACGGTGTAATCATAGAAAGAGGTTTTACCAAGGGCAATGGAAACTATGTCAAAATTAAGCACAATTCCACCTACACCACAGGTTACCTTCACATGAGTAAATTCAGCAACCTTAAGAAAGGTCAGCGTGTGAAAAAAGGTGAGGTGATTGGCTACGTAGGAAAGACCGGTCTCGCTACTGGTTATCACCTCTGCTTCAGATTCTGGAAGCGTGGTCAGCAAGTAGACTTCCTTAGGGAAGAACTGCCCGCAGAGACTCCTCTGAAAGAAGAATACAGGATTGATTTTGAAGCCACAGTTCAGTTGACCAACAAAAAGCTCAACGATATTCCCAGAACCTGGGGAGATGGCACTATAACCGCCAGCAACGACTGATATCTTAACGAAATGTTATTGCAAAGCAGGGTTTCGCCCTGCTTTTTTCGTTTACTTTGGTTTGATGAAAAGAGCCCTTCTTTTAACACTGCTATTCCTTTCCAATCTGGCTTTTGGCCAGGAGAAGGTAGGATTGGTGTTAAGTGGAGGTGGAGCCAAAGGACTGTCTCATATAGGTGTAATTAAAGCGCTGGAAGAGAATGATATTCCCATAGATTATATAGTTGGGACCTCTATGGGAGCTGTGGTTGGAGCCTTCTATGCAGCAGGATACAGCCCGGAGGAAATAGAGATCATTGTTAAAGATCCCGCCTTTCAAAACTGGATTGATGGCACTTCTACAGAGCGATATCAATACAACTACACCAAAGAAGAAGATAATGCCTCATGGTTATCGCTTGATCTGATTATTGATCCTAAAAACGGAGCACAGATCAACACCCCACTGGCCAATGACCTCATCATTAATTTTGTTCTGAACGAATACCTCACCCAGGCCGCTCAGGCTGCCAACTTCAACTTTAATAAGATGATGGTGCCCTACAAGGCCGTAGCCGCAGATGTTTTCACTCAAAAAACACTGGCTTTGGACACAGGATCCATCATGAAGGCAGTGAGGTCTTCAATGGCAGTACCTTTCTTCTATCGACCCATAAAAAACAATGATCAGTACCTTTTTGATGGGGGCATTTATGACAATTTTCCCGTAGATATCATGAAGCGGGATTTTAATCCCGATGTAGTCATTGGTTCCAATGTAGCCACCAAGCTCAGTGAAACTTATCCCTTTGATACAGACGATCAGATTATCAATGATGCCCTTCTTTTCATGTTTTTGGATAAGACTAATCCGTCTGTCCTTGAGGAAAAGGATGTCTATATAGAGCCAGATATTCAGGCCAACTATAGCGCAATTGATTTTGCAAAAGTAGAGGCCCTCATAGATTCAGGATACAATGCCACCATAAGACAGATACCGGAGCTCAAGCAGAAGATAACATCAAAAAGAAATAAGGTACAGGTTGAGTTGAGAAGAAGAGATTTTCACCAAAAATTCGATCCTTACTCATTCTATCGAATGAAACTCTATGGCTTTACTCCAGAACAGGAGAAGTTCATTGGCAAGCTCATTGATTTTGAAAGTGGGCCGAAAACCATAACCCAAATCAGTAAGGCCTATTTTCAATTAGTATCTGAGCCTTACTTTAAGAATGTTTATCCCAACTTTTCTTTTGACCAAGATCAGGGAAAGTACGTTTTAGAACTTTACCTTAAGTCTACCGCCCAGAAATCCCTGACCGTAGAGTTTGGAGGAAACGTTTCAACCAGAGAGATTTCAACCCTTCAAATGGGAGCCCAACTGAATTCATTTAAGAAGAAGTTGAATACCTATAAAATACAGGCCTCAACGGGTAGATTCTATCAATCTGTAAATCTGGGGACACGCTTCAATCTCAACCCAAAAACCAGGTTTTTTCTGGAACCTGATTTTCAGTACAACCATTGGGACTATTTGAGCACAAAAGACATTTTTGAGGAATCAGCAGATCCATTGGTGATAGACAGAACCGATAGAAAGCTTGGATTTACAATGGGTGTTGGTTTAGGGCAGAGAAGTGTTTTCATTTTGGAAAATAATGCCCTGAGCAACACAGAAATATTCAGTAATACTAAAGGCGTTTCCTCAGATGATATCTTGGATGAATTCAGACTTAAAGGCTTCAAAGCCAAGATTGCCTATGAGAGAAACAGCCTGAATCAGAAACAGTTTCCTACGGTAGGCACGCGTTTCTATTCTGCGGTTAAATTCATTGAAGCATCAACCCATTATAAACCCGGTACAACTTCTGTTTTGTACAATGAAAATAACAACCCCACAATTTCTTCGAACAGAAGCTGGATCAATTTCACTTTCAGTTTTGAAGAGTATTCCCTTTCGGCCGGAAACTACACATTTGGCTGGATGACCGAGCTTGTCTACTCAAGTATTCAACCATTCGACAATTACCGAAGCACCTTGCTTTATGCCCCCTCTTTTGAGCCTATGTTCGATAGCAAGACATACTTTCTGGATAATTTCAGGGCATCTGGCTACGTGGCCGCAGGTATGAAGCACCTTTGGGATTTGCCAGGAAGTTTTGACCTTAGGTTAGAAGTCTATGGATTCAGCCCATTCAGAAGTATTATGGGTAATGGGCTGCAACAGGCCGAGGTAGAAGTAGGCTTTAAGAAGCCGCAGGTTACAGGTATGGTTGCACTTATTTATAACACAATTGCCGGACCGTTAAGTGCTCGTATTAACTACATCGATGGCAATAGCACAAGAGTTGGTTTGATGCTTTCCTTTGGCTATCTCATTTTCAATCCGAAATCCTACGAATAGGCAGATTTTTGCCTTTCAACAAGCTAAGAACGTTAGTTATCCTTAAATTTAGCTATTATTGGATCGCGCTCGCACGTGCACCTCAACATGAGACACTACTTAAGTCTACTAATATTGGTATGCACTTTCACCTGTTTGAGTGCCCAGACTACGGTTCAATGGGCTACTCGAGTAGAAGCGCTGTCTTCAGAGTTTACCGAGCTTGAAAATTCTTCCCGCCAGGCTCTTCTCAAACCCAACATTTTGCCAGCCGGTGGCAGCAATCCCAATGCCTGGAGACCATTCAAACCCAATACGGTTGAGTTTATTAAAGTAGGCTTCGATTTGCCCATGCCAATTGAGCAAATAGCCATTGGGGAAACCTATAACCCCGGAGCAGTTAGTCAGGTATTTCTTTACGATCAGGAAGGCAATGAGTACAAAGTTTATGACCAGCCAGCCGGACCAGTACGGGAGCGCTGGAGAATGTTCAGAATATTCATAGAGAAAACCACCTATAATGTGGCGGCCGTTAAGGTGGTTATAGACGGAACCAAAGTGGATGGCTTTAGCGATATAGACTGTATCGGTGTTTCAAATAGCAAGACTCCCATAGAGGCCAGGATCAACCTGATGCCCAATATCAATACACGCCTTCAAGTGTACAGGTTGAATGATCTGGTGAATAGCGATAAGCGGGAAATCAAGCCGTTGCTTACCAAAGATGGTCAAACACTTTACTTTAGTCGGAGAGGGCATGAAGGTAATGTTGGAGGCCTGGATGATTTGGAAGATATCTGGTACTCAGACTTTGACAAAAGTACCCAGGATTGGGGACTGGCCTACAATATCGGAGAGCCCCTCAATAACCTCGACCCTAACTTCATCAGTGCCTTTCTTCAGGAAGATGAAGAACTCATTATCCTCGGAAACGAGTATCTGAAAGGAGGCATGAATTATGGCCTTTCAAAAAGCCGAAGGCTGGACAAAACCACCTGGACATATCCCCAAAACCTGAAGATATACAATGACCTGAATGTTCATGAAAATGTGAACTTCTGGCTGACTCCTGATAGCGAGGTTCTAATTATTTCAGAGGAAGGCAGGGGTACGGAAGGCCAGAGAGACCTCTATGTCAGTTTCCAACAGAAAGATGGGGTTTGGACAGAACCAGTTCATATGGGTCCTGTAATTAACACAGCCGGAGAGGAAGAAGGACCGTTTCTTATGCCCGATAAAAAGACTTTGATCTTTACATCCAATGGTCATAGCGGCTATGGGAAAAAGGATCTGTTCATGACCAGAAGATTGGATAACTCCTGGCAAAGCTGGACAGAGCCGGAGAATCTTGGGCCGGTGATTAATTCAGAGGTAGATGATATGTTCCTGTTTATTCCCAAGAATGGAGGCTTCGGCTATTTCTGTCGGGAGGTAGAAGGCAATGACCTGGATATTCATTCCTTCACTTTGCCGCTTGTTTCCAGGCAAATTCGTCTCGTTTCTCTCTGTGGAAGAATTGTAGATCCGGAAACTCAGGAGGCGCTGGATGCCGAAGTTGTTTTCTCCAGGCTTCGCGATGGGGTTGAAGTGGGAAGAGTGAGAACAGATGCTGGAGGAAACTACTGCATTGAGCTGCCTGCAGATGAGATTTACAGCTACAGGGCCGAAATACCTGGCTTTATTCCCGTAGGTTCAACCATTGACTTATTGGATATTTCTGACCTGAATATTTATGCTGTTTCACTGGATAGGTTGGACCTGGACAGTGTGAAGGTGGCCATGGGAGAACCAATTCAGGTACCTCAGGATGTAGTAAAAGCAGTGGCTATAACCCTGGCACTGCCTGAGATTAAAAGAGACACTTTTGCTGTTCTGAATGCGCAGAGAAGAGAGTTGGGACTGCCAGAGTTGAGCCAGAACGCCATTATTTCAAATGTGGCCACTCCAACCGTTTTTGCAAACCCTCAACTTGTGAAAGCAGCGCCCGGCACCTCGTTTATTATTCGGAATGTATTCTTCGACTTCGACAAGGATTTGCTCAAGGAGCAATCCTGGATTGAAATGCGGAACCTGGCCAAATTTATGAACGACTATCCCAATGCCATTGTAGAGCTGGCCGGTCATACCGATAATTATGGAACACTTGAATACAATATCGACCTGTCTAGAAGACGGGTAGAAGCCGTAACAAAAGGTCTTCAAACACTGGGTATTAAGAAAGAACGCCTGAGGTTTGTATGGTTTGGAGAAACCATACCAATTGCCTCTAACCGAACCGTGATGGGTAGGGCTCTCAACAGGCGTGTGGAATTCAAAATACTTAAGCTGGAATAGACCTATTTGGTCTGGGAGATTCTCTTATTCTTTACAGAGCTGATATATTTGTCCAAATATTGATTTCTCAGCTCTTCCTTGATCAGATCGTATTTCAATATTTTATTAATCACCAATTGCATAAGTTTTACACTTCTTTCTGACGGATAGAGCTCATAAGCTTTGAGCACCATTTCCATCGCATTTACATAATCTTTGCTTAGATAGTATTTGGCCGATTCATTAAAGTACTGCAAACCAGCCAGTTGTTGAAGGTTGATTGTGGTGTACTCGTTCGGAAGCTCCTTGAAGTCTTCAAACCAGTTTCCAACCGTTGTCAACTGACTTATTCTACGATTATTAAGCCAGGGTTGTTTAAGAAGTTGCTCCATTTCTACAGAAGTTTTCATAAAACCTCCGAATGGTAAGGTAGATTCAAATACATATGACTTGTTGTCCAGGGTAAGATGAATGAATACATGATTGGGTAATTCTATGATTCTGTAATCATAACCAAAATGCTGTAATACCATGGCGTAAATCGCAGTACCGGTAAGGCAGCCAAACTGGCCATTAGATAGGGTCTGATCCATAGTAGCTAGTCGGTCATAGTCCACCAGCAAATCAGAATGAGTTTTGTAAAAAATCGCCTTTAGAAATGCGTAGTCTGAATTTCTGCGGTTTTGGACCCTCTCGAGTTTTTTCACCAGATTCTCAAACTTCTTAATTAGAAAAGAATCCTCGTCAGAACCATTAACAGAAAGGAAAGACTTTAATTCGGAAGCAACGGTAGAATGAGGAGTTGATGGAACAATGGAATCAGCAACCTGACCAGTGGCCTGAACCAGGGTAAGTGTAAACATCCATATAATAATCCATCTCTTCATTTATCTCCCTACACCGATGCTTTGACATGGTTGTTGTAATTTTCAGTTAATACAAATTTAACATTAATTTAACATTGCGCAAGAATTAGACAAAAAAGCATGACATAATGGTGTGTTTGCTCATTTTGAATGTAATTGATTAACATTTACATAACATAAAAATCTGTTTGCTTCAAATATGCTTTTTACAGTTATTGCGGCCGCTTGAAATGGGAACCCAGAAAGTCGCGAAATCTTTAAGGAGCTATAGAAAAATCCATCAATGGATTGGAATCGTATTGGCACTCTTACTTTTGGTAAGTGCTATTACCGGATTTCTTCTGGGCTGGAAGAAGAATGTAGAACTGCTACAGCCTGCAACTCAGAAAGGTGTCAATGTAGAACTTGCAAGTTATAGGCCTGTGGAAGAGCTTGCTGAAGCAGCACTCATGGCTGTAGACTCCCTTGGCCTTACTGCTGACAACTTCGACAGAATTGAATACAGGCCCACCAAAGGAATCGCCAAGGTTATTTTTGATACAGGAAGCTGGGAAGTACAGGTAGACGCAACCAATCTTGAAGTACTTTCAGTGGCAAAAAGACACTCCGACTGGATAGAACATATTCATGACGGTTCCATCATCTCCGAGACCTTCAAGGTTATTTCAATGAACATATTGGGCATAGGGCTGGTTTTTCTTATTGTAACCGGCTTTTGGCTGTGGTATGGCCCGAAACGGATCAGGTCTTTGAAGAGCAAAAATTGATACTTCCCGGCAAGTCTGCCGCTCTCTTTTTAGCATTATTAAATCTTGAAGTATTAAAACTTTGCACCACCCCCAGCCGATATTCGTTAATTTAGTGTTGTTTAAGATCGATTTATGAAGAAGTTCCTGAAGATATTCGTTGGCATCATAGCCTTTCTAATTGTAGCCATTATACTCATCCCGGTTCTGTTTAAGGATAAGATTAAGGAGATGATTATGGCTGAGTTTGCCAAGAGTACTGAGGCAACACTTTACTTTGATGATTTCAACCTCTCTCTTATCAGAAACTTCCCCAATTTTACCCTCTCCCTGGATGAAATGGGCATTATCGGTACAGGTGTTTTTGCCGAAGACACCTTGTTTAAGGTGAATGAGCTTGCTGCCACAGTGAATCTCAAAGAAGTGCTTTTCGGAGATGAAATCAGTATAAAGTCCATCGCAGCCGATGGCGCAGATATCACCATAATCGTTCTGCAGGATGGAACCGCCAACTATGACATTGCCAAAGCTTCAGAAGAAGTAGAAGAAGTACCTACTGATGAAGAGGCCGGTTCAGTGAGTTTCGGACTTCAGAGTATTTCCATCACCAATAGTGAATTTGTTTATTTCGATCAGGGTCTTGCTTATTTCATGCAATTAGGTGGAATGAATATCAAAGGCGAAGGAGATTTTGCCAATGATATTTTCGATCTCAAAACTATTGGCAAGGTAAACGATGTGGAAGTGAGCTACGATGGGGTGGATTACCTGCACAATAAGTCAGTAGATATAGATGCAGTTCTTTCCATGGACCTGACCAATTCCAAATACACCTTCAAAGACAATATTATCCATGTCAATGATTTTCCATTGGCAGCCGATGGCTCTTTCACCCTTTTGGAAGATGGCTATGGAATGGATCTCACATTCTCCTCTCCGGGTGCCGAGTTCAAGCAGTTGCTATCCCTCGTTCCTGCAGTTTACTCCAACTCTTTCGATCAGCTTAAAGCAGCAGGAAGCCTCAATTTCAACGGAAGTCTTAAGGGTGTTTACAATGACAATAGTATGCCTGCCTTCAGTTTTGGGTTGAACATCAAGGATGGAGATTTCAGGTATCCTGATTTACCGGATGCTATTAAGAATGTTCAGCTCAGCGTGAAGATAGATAATCCGAGTGGTGTGATTGAAGACACCAAGGTAGATCTGCAAAACCTGCACCTCGAAATGGGCTCAAACCCCTTCGATGCAAGGTTGCTTATTGAAAACCTTCGCGATTATACGATGACGGCCGCAGTAAACGGCCAGCTGAACCTCTCAGAAATTGGAAACTACTATCCAATGGAAGGCTACAGCCTACGTGGCCTGGTCAATATCAAGGCAGATGCCAGTGGTGTTTATGACAGCCTCAAAAAGATTGTTCCAAAGATGGATATAGGTATCAGTCTGGAAAACGGATACATCAAAACGCCTGATGTGCCTTCAGCTATTGAAAACCTGACACTTTCGGCCGGAGTGGTTAATAAATCCGGTCAGTTGTCGGATACAGAAATAACTGTAGACAACCTCTCATTGAACCTGGATGGACAAGAGTTTATGGCTCAGATGAAGCTCATCAATCCGGACAATTTTACCTGGAATGTAAAGTCAACCGGTTCTCTGGACCTGGAGAAACTTATGGCCCTGTACCCAATGGAAGGAATGGAGTTGAAGGGTAAAATTAATACCAACCTGCAAAGCAGTGGAAATATGAGAGATCTGGAGGCTGAGAGATATAGCAGGCTTCCGACCTCTGGCGAAATTACCCTAAGAGACTTTAGTTATAAAGGTGAAGGCATTAATCAGGAAATCAGCATTTCTACTGCCGAGGCCAGGTTTGATAACAATGCAATTACCTTATCGAACTATTCTGGAAAGGCTGGTTCTACCTCATATAGCATGAATGGTAAAATTGAGAACTACCTTGGTTTTGCCCTAAACAATGAGACCCTGACGGGAGCATTGAGTGTTGAAGCTGACCGACTGGATGTAAACGAATGGATGGTTCCTTCAGACGATGAAGAAGTAACAGAGTCTGGTGAGCCAATGGAAGTAGTAAGAATCCCTGAAAACGTGGTTTTCAATATGAGTGCTAAAGTAAATCAGGTAAAGTACAATAGCCTCAACCTGAATAATATGGCCGGTACAGTGCTGGTTAAAAATGGAGCCGTTTCCTTGAACAATGCAGGCTTCAGCGCCCTGAACGGAACCGTTTCTGCAACCGGAGTTTACGACAGTAAGCCGGAAAAACCAACCTTTGATTTTAAACTCGGAGCCAAGGAGATTTCTATTCCTGCTTCCTTCCAGTCAGTAGATATGATTGCCAAAATGGCCCCGGTGACTGAGAAAATGACTGGGTTGTTCTCTACAGATTTCAGCATTAAGGGCGCTCTGGAGTCCGATATGATGCCCGATTATTCCAGCTTAACTGGAGGTGGGTTAATCCAGATCCTGCAGGCCAGCCTGGGAGATTCGAAACTGTTGTCAGGTTTAACAAGCGTTACCAAGCTTGGCAATGTGGGTTCTGCCACTTTAGAGAAGGTGAAAATGACCGCTGAAATTAAAGATGGAAGACTATTCGTCAAGCCTTTCGACCTAAACATTGGAGACTACAAAACCACAATTTCAGGAAGTACGGGAATAGACGGTTCTATCGACTACCTACTCAAAATGAATGTTCCTGCCGGTCAGGTAGGAGCCCAACTAAATAGTCTGGTAGCTTCCTTAACAGGAAGCAGCAATCAGTTGATGGGCAATAATCTGGTACTGAATATTGGAATGGGAGGAATTTTCAGTGATCCGAAATTCTCCCTGCAAAGTGTAGCTTCTGCCGATGGAAAAACCATTCAGAATACTGTCACTGCCACTGTACAGGCAAAAGTTGATGAGAAGAAGGAAGAAGTGAAGAAAGAGGTAGAAACCAAAGTAGATGCTGCTAAGGACTCTGCCAAGCAGGTCTTGCAGGCAAAAACAGATACGGCAAAAGCAAAATTGGACAGCCTCGTTCAGGCTCAAAAAGATAGTATTGCTAAGGTCGCTGCCGGTAAGCTCGGTGTTGAAAAGGATTCTGTAGATAAGAAGCTGGAATCTGTGAAGGAAAAGGCAAAAGGTGTTCTGGAAGGTATTCTCAAAAAGAAGAAAAAGGGGAATGATAAGAAAGAGGATGAAGATGACGGAAACTGAAATCTAAGACGATCTTAGTCAAGTATAAGTTACATCCGGAATGTCGATTTGATAGAGACTTAACATTGCAGTTCTTTGAATTAACAAAAGCATAAATTGTTCAATATCAACTACTTTTGAAAAAACTGTTATGCTTGCATAACAATGTCAAAGGTCAGTCCACACATAGATTTAGGCACCGGTTACGTGCAGATTTCAAAATTGCCGTTCGATCAGGCAATCAAGATTAGGGAGTTTGTTCCTCAATCCAGCATTTTGAGTTTCAACACGACAGAAGGTTTTATCAACGATGCATTGGAATACAGTCAGTATGAATACTGGTTCGATTTCCATCACACCTCTTTCGAATCTGAATTCAGCATTTAAGCTTTCCAGCCATTTTTGGCTACAGCATCGATGCTTTCTTCAACCTTAATTTTTAGATTTTCTTTGTAGTTGGCTAGGTTAGTGGCAACTATCTCGTCAGAAGTTCCAACTATTTGGGCGGCAAGAATGCCCGCATTTTTAGCCCCATCCAGTGCCACAGTTGCTACCGGAACACCTCCGGGCATTTGCAGAATAGAAAGCACCGAGTCCCATCCATCAATGGAGTTGCTTGATTTAACGGGAACGCCTATCACCGGGAGAGTTGTCAAAGAAGCCACCATGCCCGGCAAGTGGGCTGCTCCACCAGCACCTGCAATAATGGTCTTCAGACCTCTGTCTTTTGCCGATTTTGCATAGTCGAACATGCGGTCAGGAGTGCGGTGGGCAGAAACTATGGTTAGCTCAAATGCTACACCCAAATCTTCTAGAACCTGCGCAGCTTCGCGCATTACTCTTAGATCTGACTGACTTCCCATTATGATACCTACTACCGGCTGACTCATGCTTTAACTTTTAAGGTGGATTTAACGAAGTTAACTTTTTCTCTTAATTCATTCATGTCCTGATCAGACACAGTAATATGCCCCATCTTTCTGAAGGGTTTGGTAAGCTTCTTCCCATACAAATGAATATGTACACCGGGCTTGGCCAACACCTCATGCATGCCTTCATATTTTGCTTCACCAGAGAAACCATCCTCTCCCAACAGGTTCACCATGGCCGATGGCCAAAGAGTTGAAGTATCACCCAAAGGCCAATTGAGAATGGCACGAAGGTGCTGTTCAAACTGAGAGGTTACATTACCTTCAATGGTCTGGTGACCACTATTGTGGGTTCTTGGAGCAATTTCATTCACCAAAAGCTTTCCCTCTTTGGTCAGGAACATTTCAATCGCCAGTAGACCCACCATATCCAGCTTTTCAATTACCGTTTTGGCAAGCTTTTGAGCTTCAGCTTCAATATTTGAGTCGATTTCAGCAGGAGAAAAAAGGTATTCGACCAGGTTGTGTTCAGGGTGAAAGACCATTTCCACCGTAGGGAAAGTCTTCATTTCTCCCGCTTCATTACGGGCTACAATTACGGCCAGCTCTTTCTCGAAATCGATCATCTGCTCTACAAAACCATGAGCATCGAAAGCTTTGTTGAGCGCTTCTTCATTTCTGATCACCTGAACACCTCTGCCATCATAGCCACCAGTCGCCAGTTTGTTCACGAAGGGAAGGAAGTCTTTTTTTGCTTTCACTTCTTCGGCATTGGTTACCTCGTAGAATTCAGCAGTAGGAATGCCATGTTTGGTATAAAACTGTTTCTGATGAAGCTTATTCTGAATCAACTCTATGATCTCCGGTTGAGGAAAAACTTTTTTCCCTTGCTTTTTCAGCTCTTTAAGGGCCTGCGTATTGACGTTCTCAATTTCAATAGTGAGTAAATCCTTATCAGCTCCAAAAGCCATTACCGTATCGTAATCGGTTAACTGGCCGGCCAGAAAACTGGTTGAAATATCTTTGCAGGGAGCATTGGGGTCAGGGTCAAGTACGTGGATGTCGAGGTTGAAGTCAATGGCCGACTGAATCATCATCCGGCCCAATTGCCCGCCACCAAGAACACCAATTTTTACATTTGAGTCGAAGGACATAGCTTTTCAGAAATGAGCCCAAAAATAAGGAATTCCGCCAAACTGAAAGGTCTTTATTCCACTTCAATACCCATGAGCTGCATGAGCTTGGTTGCATTGAAACTTTTGCAAAGCCCCGGTGTCAGTTTGTAGTTGAAATCAATCTCATTTCCGGTAATGGTGCTGTTAAAGCTGTAGTTCTTTACGCCATTCAACTCATTGGTCATGTTGCCCAGCACTATGTCGTGAGTAGAAACCAGTCCAAATGCATTGGTTTTGTTGAGTTGAGTAATCAGTGCACTGGCACCTTTGTGCCTGTCTTCAGAGTTGGTGCCTTTCAGAACTTCATCTATCATAAACAGAGTGGGTGTTGACTCATCAATCTGGTTGATCAGTTGCTTAAGCCTTTTCAGTTCAGCATAAAAGGACGAGACACTTTCTTCAAGGTCATCCTGGGTTCGCATGCTGGTGAATACCTTCAATTCGCCAATTTCCATTGATTCGGCACATACCGGGGCGCCCATTAAGCCAAGCACACTGTTAATGCCAACTGTGCGCAGAAATGTACTCTTACCACTCATGTTGGAACCAGTTATGAGGCAGATACCTCCTTTGCCGGAGAACTCAAAGTTGTTGGAAACACGTTTTTTCGAATTGATCAATGGATGCCCCAAATCTTTGGCGACAATGGTATGGGCATTGTCAGAAATTGTGGCGTAAGTGTAGCCTGGATTCGAAAATGCATACCCGGCAATACTCATCAGGGCATCAAAAGTGCCAATCACTTCAAACCACTCCTCCAGATTGGCCTCATTTTTTTCCTTCCACCTGCTGATTTTCAGATACCAGTAAATATCGAGCAGAAGGGTAACGTTGAAGAGCAGGTAAAGCACGTTTGCCCTATTTTGAAGATTATCCAATATGGATGATAGTTCTCTCAAAGTTTGCGATGCCTGACTGTTCTCTGGACTAAGTCTCTGTTTGAGCTCTCGTAATTTTTCGCTTTCAAAGTCATTCTCTTCAATCAGTAAAATTTGTTCTTTCAAGGAGCGAAGAGATTTATAACCTTTTTCCGTTTGTCTGGTAATGAGGAGCAATTTTTGAAAAAGCGTGCCCAGAACTGCCATGTTGATAAAGGTCATAAGAATAGGAAGCCCCGCAGCCACGTAGCCTAGAGAACTGAATACAATACTGCCAACAGTGATGATGGCCAGAGTGACCATCAATACCTGATAAAGTCCTTTGTTTTTGGCTCTGGTTTTATCCTTTAGCCAGATGAACAATTCCTTGATATGACTCTTTTCAGGTTTGTCTTCAGTCATTCCCTGGGCCTGAAAATTCTGTCTTAAATCGAGCCTTTTTGAAAGCTCTTGAACAGCCTGCTGGCGGAGTAAAATTTCTTCCTTTGGTGCGTGGTTGCTCAACCAGTTGGCCAGAATAGGCCTGCCAAAGACAGATGAGGTCCTGTTGATCAGTTGGAACAGAGAATGCCTTCCGAAGACATCCAGATCGATATGATAAGGGTGACTGGGTTCGAAAAATTCTATGCCTTCATCAAATCCATTGAGTTCAAAATTCGATCGTGCCAGCTCATCCTTATTGATTTGAACAAGGCTGCTGTGTACCTGAAGCTGTTTCTTGGTTTTCTCGTGCTTTTTAAGCAGAGTAAGATAGATAATTATGAAACCGATAAATATCAGCAGTAATGTCGAGCCATTGCCCAGATTGGCCGCATAAACGAAGCTAATCAGGAAGACCACAAAAGAGAGTACCCGGAAAGCCGAAAATGTATTAGAATCTGATTTTAGCTTTTTGGCTTCCTCGCTAAATTTTTCGAGTCTTAGCTCATAAATTTCCTGGGCTGTTTCTTTCAAGAGTTTCTTAGTTTAAGATAAGGCATACGAGTCGCATGAAATAGTGTTAGGTAGTTTTCATCTCTTTTTTGGACTTCTTTGCAATTAGTGAAATCTTTATAAATTCAACCCAACTAGAAACGACTAAGTGTGGCTATAGATGAAAGTCAGTTGCTGGAGGCATTCGCCAATGGTGACAAAAAAGCTTTTGAGAAACTCTTCCGAGAATATTACGACTCTACTTGCCGGTACGTTATACGTGTCATTCGGGATCAGGACACTACCGAAGAGATAGTCCAATCTACCTTTGTAAATCTTTGGGAGAAAAGAGAAATGTTAAGATCAGACATCAGTTTCCGATCTTATTTGTTCCGGGCAGCATATAACACCGCGCTTAATTACATCAAACATCAGAAAGTTGTGGCCCGGCATGTGGCCAGTAAACAAGATAGAATTGAGGAAGTAAAAAGAAACTTTGTCAGTCATCAACCCGATTTTGAATTGCAAAAAAGAATAGATCACGCAGTGGGAGAACTGCCCCCTCAATGCCAAAGGGTTTTCAGGCTTAGTAGGGAAGAGGGGCTCAAATATCATGAAATTGCGGAGGAGCTGGGGATCTCCAAAAAGACCGTTGAAGTGCATATGGGAAAGGCGCTAAAGATACTTCGTGAAAATTTGGGAGATTATTTAACGATTTTTTTACCACTCACCCTTTTATGGTAGGGGTATTAGTACCTAAAATTGTCTGAGTATTGTAGATATTAAAAATCAATGGAAGAGCAGATAGCCAAATATTTGGCTGACGAGATGGGAGAGGCCGAAAGAGGGCAGTTTGAGGAACAGTTGCTTTCTGATGAACAGCTCAGTGAAGAGCTGCAGAAGAGTATTGCCTCTTGGGAGATCTCCGGAGTCTACAATCAATCTGAATTATCCTTTAATACTGATGCCGCCTGGAACAAGGTAGCGAGTCAGATCACAATTGAAAGAAAACTGCAGCCTGAAAAAACCAGGTTCTCTTTCCTGAAAATCGCAGCCAGCATTATGCTCATCGCTTCTGTAGGTTACTTTCTGGCCAAATGGACTAAAGTAATCGATAGCAGTTCTTCTGATGAAGTGAATCTGGCCACCAATCTGGCCATTGAGGAATTTACACTTCCCGATGGTTCAGTAATTAAACTGAATGCACATTCTTCTCTAACCTATGGAGAAGGTTTCGGTGAAGACAACAGAGACGTAACACTCACAGGTGGAGCCAATTTCGATGTTGCGCGAAATGAGAATCTTCCTTTCGTGATAACTACAAAAAACAGTCAGGTAGAGGTTTTAGGAACCAGCTTCGAAGTCAGAGCTTATGAAAATGAGTCGGTAGAAGTGAATGTTTCCTCAGGTAAAGTAGGATTTAAATCCACTAAGGCAAAGGGAGATCCTGCCATTCTGGAAGCTGGTGATAAGGCCATTTTATCAGAAGATGGAATGCAGATGCAAAAAGGTAAAGTTAAGAACCACAACTATTCTGCCTGGTGGACAAAAGAACTGGTATTTGAAAACACCAAACTGAGTGATATAGCAAAAGATCTTGAGAAGGCTTATTGGGTTAAAATAGAGGTTTCTAAAAATCTTGATAACTGCAGAGCTACTCAGATTGTAAAGGCTGAGAATCTCGATCAGGCTTTGGAATTTCTGAAAGCTACATTCCCAACACTTACTATTACTAAAAACAAAGAAAACCTTATAAAATTAGACGGAATTCCATGTAACGATTAAATTGCTACATGCATCGGAAGCTGGTCGTCTCATTTTTTTTCTTCGTTGCCATTAAATTATTCGCTCAGGACGCTCAAAATTCTGTTCTTAATAACAAAATTTCAATTCGGTTCGACAATGTCAACCTCCCAACAGCACTTCGCCAGCTGAATAGAGAGGCAAATCTGAATTTCTCCTATAACAGCAATATTATTCCCAGAGATACGCGAATTTCTCAGGACTATGAGAATGTAGCTATCAAAGATCTGCTAGACGATTTACTGTCAAAGGGCAATTTGTACTACAGGGAAGTTCGGGGTGCTATCATTATTCTCAAGAGAATCTACAGTGAACGGGCCATTACCGGAAGAGTAATTGACAGAGAAACGGAAGAGCCTCTGCCATTTGCCAATGTTTTCATAGACAACAGTACTTTGGGTATTGCCACAGATTTAAAGGGCAATTTCAGAATAGAAAATATACCTGAAATAGGATTCAATCTTGTAGTCTCCTATGTAGGCTACAAATCAAAGACAATTCCCTTCAACTATAAGCAGGAAGTAGAGAACAGGAATTTTGTGATTGAAATGGAAATAGACCCCATTGCTCTGGAGGCCATTCAGGTAATTGGAAAGTCAAAAAAGAGGAAGAGCCGTGAAGAAAGGAGATTGTACAGGCGTTTTGAAGAGGAGTTTTTGGGGAAATCTGAAAATGCGAAAGAGTGTACCATAGTCAATCCAGAGGTTCTGGATTTTGAAATATTGGACAGCCTCAATAATTACCAGGTCACAGCCGAGGACATGCTTTATATTGAAAACAGGGCCTTGGGTTTTCGCATTGGTTATCTCCTGGAAGAATTCAGATTTGAGAGTGGAACAAAGGTGAATATCGGATCTGCTCAGTTCAAGGAATTAGAACCCAGATCAAGAAGGCAATATAGAAGATGGGAAGAGGCCAGAGAAACGGCATATTATGGTTCGGTCTTGCATTTTCTCAATTCCTTGATTCAGGGAGAACTCGACAAAGAAGGGTTCAAGGTAAATGTGGTACAGTATGACTCAGTTACCTCAGAGTATACTACTCCTTTGAATCCACCACCTTTGAACCAGATTCTTCAAGTAGAGAAAACAGACAAGGAATATCTCTATAATCTTAAGTCTATTGGAGACATTGAGGTTACCTATACCCGTGAATTTGAAGAAGACGATTACAAAAAACTTTACAGAAGCAGTTCAAAAAGTGGTAACTACAAGTACACGGACAAAAAGGCCAGGTCGTCAATTGCACTGTCTGATAATCAAAGCTTAACCAGTTACCAGGTATTTGGGCTTGATTTGGATGAGGTGGACCTTTTTCAGAAATCTATTATATTCTTTAACAAGCTAGAAACGCAAATCAACTTTCCGGGACAGTTTTTACAACCTAGGGAGGTTACTTTTGGGGGCTGGTGGCGCTGGGGTGCTTTCTCTGATGTGCTGCCCTTGAACTACAGACCAACTAACTAAAGATATTGTAGGTAATCAGGGCTGCCAGGTAGGCGACAGCGGACATATAAATGGTCTGAAGCACCGGCCATTTCCAACCCTTGGTTTCACGATAAACAACTGCCAGGGTACTCATGCACTGCATAGCGAAAGCATAGAAAACCATCAATGAAAAGCCCAGGGCCGGGGTATACATTTTTTCGCCTGTTCTTGGATTTACCTCTTTACTCAACTTCTCTTTAATTGTGAGTTCGTCTTCTTCGTCTGCTCCAATACTGTAGATGGTTGATATTGTTCCTACAAAAACCTCCCTGGCTGCAAAAGAGGTGATCAGTGCAATGCCTATTTTCCAATCATATCCCAGTGGTCTGATTGCAGGTTCTATAAACTTACCAAATACCCCAGCGTATGAATGCTCGAGCTCATAGGCGCTAATGGCATTATTAATTTCATCATCAGTAGCGTTCGGCATTTCCGCTCGCACCACTTCTTCTGCCCTATCGAAGTTTTCACCAGGGCCATAAGAAGCTAGCACCCAGAGGATAATTGATATGGCTACAATTACCTTTCCTGCCTCAAAAACAAAAGTGGTAGATTTCTCATAAATGGTCAGCCCAACATTCTTCCACTTTGGGATTTTGTAAGTGGGCAATTCCATAATGAAATATCCCCTCTGCTTGGTATTAAGAATAAACTTCATAGCCCAGGCAGAAAGTATGGCAGCCAATAGCCCGAGCAGGTAAAGGCCTGTCAATACCAGTCCTTGGAGGTTCACAAATCCCAGCACGTCCTTCTGAGGAACTACCAGGGCGATAAGCAGGGTATACACCGGAAGCCTTGCGGAACAACTCATAAAAGGCGTCACAAAAATGGTAATGAGCCTATCCTTCCAGCTTTCAATATTCCTGGTGGCCATAATGGCTGGAATAGCACAGGCCATGCCCGATACCAGTGGCACAACGCTCTTTCCGTTTAAGCCAAAAAACCTCATAATTCTGTCCATGAGAAAGACTGCACGAGACATATATCCCGACTCCTCCAGAAGAGAAATAAAACCAAAAAGCAGTGCGATTTGTGGAATGAAAACAACTACTCCGGCCAGGCCGGCAATGATTCCGTCTGTTAACAAATCGTTCAAAACTCCCTGGGGCAGAGTATCTTTTGTCCAGGAAGAAAGGAAGGCCATAGAGTTTTCTATGAGAGTCATTGGCCATTCTGCCCAGGCAAAAATAGCCTGGAAAATGAGCAGAAGTATAGAAGCGAAAATGAGGTAGCCAAAAACCTTGTGCGTGATCACCTGGTCTATTTTCTGAGAAAGGCTCAGCTTCTTGGCACTGTCGGTTCGAATATTTCTATCTACTACCTCTGAAATAAGCGCATAACGCCCAAGCACTTCCTGCGATTGGGTTGGTACATCGTAAAACCCGGTGTTCCGCTTTATTTTCTCAATGTCTTGTCGTTCCTCCTCGGTAAGAAAACTCAGCCTCACATTCTGTTGTGCATACTGATAGGCGCGATAATCTTCAGTGAGATTGAATTTTTTCTTGATCTCATCAATAGTTTCTTCTGCCAAATCTCTCACCGGATAGAAGGGTTTCTTTGGCACTTTCAGCTCTTGTACGATCAAATTTTTCAGTGCTTCGATGCCTAAGCCTGAATGAGAGTTGGTAGCAATAATTTTAACCCCCAGGTCTATGGAAAGAGCTCTTAAATCGAATTTCAGTTTCTTTCTTTCTGCCAAATCCATCATGTTGAGCACCAGAACACAAGGGATATTCAGGTCTCTGATTTGGGTAAAGAGAAGCAGGTTTCTTTTGAGGTTGGTAGCATCTGCCACCACAATAATAAGATCAGGGTGTTGAGGGTGATCCAGATTGAGCAGTACCTCCTGAACTATTTGCTCATCAAGGGTCTTTGGGAAAATACTGTAGGTTCCGGGTAAATCAGTTAATTCGGCAACTCTGCCATCGGGCAGTTTTAACTTTCCCGATTTTTTATCGACAGTGACCCCTGGAAAATTTCCGGTTTTTTGCTTAAGCCCGGTGAGTAAGTTGAAGAGTGTGGTTTTTCCCGAATTTGGGTTCCCAACCAATGCTATTTTTAGGTCTGCTTTTGATGCCATCAATATCAGTCTTCAATCAGAATACTTGAGGCCTCTGTTCTCCTTAAAGAGAGACAATAACCAGCCACTTCTATCGCCACAGGCCCACCCCATGGTGCAACAAGCTCTAAGGAAATTTCGGAGCCTGGTAAACACCCCATTTCCATCAGCTTTACAGATAAAACTTCATCAGTAAAACCTTTTATTATGGCCCTTTCGTGAAGTTTCAGGTGGGTAACGTTCCTCAATGCTTATTTAGATTAATTATAAAGAGCGGCAATTTAGTAGCGAAAAATGGTATAACAAAGGGAATGATACTATTTGTAATCGGTCAGAATCCACTCCGAATGTTTCAGTGGTTGCCATTTTACTTTCGTGAGGTCGGTCTCTGGATTGATGAGCCTTACCAGAGGGTCTTTATTCACCCTTACAAATGATTCTGCCTTGATTTCTACGTTCTCAAGACCTTCTTTTTTATAGTGTTCTTCTAGGAATTGTGCGAACTGCCAAATCATATCAGGGTGGCCAGCCAAAGTCGCTGCCTGAGATTCCGTCAGAAATTCTTTAGGCTCTACTGTCCAACTCTCATCCTTTATTGGGTCATGCACATTGAAAGTGGTAGTGCCAGACTTAAAACGAAGCATCATTCTCCAGGCCAATCGATGCCCCTCTTCTGTATAAAAGACATCTCCTTTGTATAAATGATGCCTGAGAGGCAGATAGAGTTGGTGTCCAAAATAGATTCCAAACACCAGCAGAAGTCCGATACAGCTTGGTGTGAGAGAGGGCAGGTCCTTTTCAATCTTAACAATTGGCTTCTTTTTAAAGAAAATCTGCCTGATGGTTTCCGGATCGAAAAAGAACACCATCATGGAGATCATGAGAAATGGAAAAATTCCGATTTGAAAGACAACCGAGTTGAACAGGTGGAACACAATTCCAACAATGAATGCCGCTTTTCTGGTTCTCTTCCAGATCAGGAAGTAAATAATAAGTCCATCGAAGGCAATTCCTCCAATGATAATTATTTGCTGAAACCAGGTTTCCTGTAAGAGTTCCCCAATCAACCAGTAGCTTCTTTTGGCAAAGAAACTCATAGAAATAAAGTCTCCGTTGAGCCATCCCGGATAGAACTTATGAATGGCCGCAAAGGTGAAGACAATCCACATCTGTGCAATGAAAATATTAATGCACCACCTCGGGCAAGTGGTAGAAACAACTGAGTTCCAGCGTCTGGAGTCGTAGGAGAAATAGGCATGTGCAGGAACGATCAGCATAAAAATGCAAAGCAGAATGAGCAGATAGTAGTGGTTGTTGTAGTGCGTTTTTTGCATCCAGTACACCAGGGTCCAGAGAATGGTGAAGGATGCCATTCCTATGCGATAGTAGAAGCCAAACATGACCATAAGACCACAAATGGCCATGGCATAAAAATAGATGTACATCCAGGAGCCATCGGGAGGCTGAAGCCATTCAAAACCAATCAGGGTAAAGTTAAACTCTGGCTCAATAAGTGTTTTTTTTACCCAACCTGTGAGCGTTGCTCCAAAGCTCTCAAGGAAGATCAGGGCCCCGAAACAAATCCTGAAAAGGATGAGTGGTGAGTTGTCTATTGGTTGAAATTGAGTTTTGAGCCAGTTCAATCAAATTGAATTAATCAACACAATTTAAGGTTATAAGTGCATGGCGAAAAGAAAAAAGAGACCTTTGATCAAACCGGAGGCTAAAGAAACCGGGAAAGACAAATCATCGGAAAAGTCAGAGCAAACAGAAGATAATGAGTTCGACTTTGGTGGTTTTCCCAAAAATGTGAGCCTCAAAAGAAATATGGGCTGCGGAGGTTGATTATTCCGAATAGAATACCCTTTTCACCCTTGTACTCACATTGGTAAGTATCTCATAGGGAATGGTATTTGCCCATTGGGCAAGCTCTGAAACAGTAGGAGATTCACCAAAAACAATCACTTCATCTCCCTCTTTAGCATCCAGGTTGGTCACATCAACCATTGTCATATCCATGCATACATTCCCTATGGTCCTGGCTTTTTGATTTTTGATGGTCACATAAGCATTGCCATTACTGAACACTCGCAGATATCCGTCAGCATAACCAATGGCAATCACTGCAATCGACATGTCATGAACCGCTTTTCCTTTTCTGCCATAACCAATGCTTTCGCCTGCTTTTACCTTTCTGATCTGTGAAATTACCGTTTTCAGAATCGCAGGTTTTTGAAGTTGGCTCTGATATTTATCATTCACTTCCACTCCATGCAGACCAATTCCGAGCCTTACCATATCGAATTGAAAGTCAGGGAAACGCGTTATGCCACCTGAGTTAAGGATATGCAACAGCGGCTTATTGGGTAGAATCTCCTTGATAGACTCCGCAATGCCGCAAAAGCTATGGATTTGCTCCAGAGAGAAGGCCTCGTGAGCCCATTCATCTGAAGCCGCGAGATGAGAGAAAATGCTTTTTACAGATACTCCTGTCATGCCTTTCAGGGTTTTCTTCAATTCTTAAATCTGATCAGAATTGAACCCCAACCGGTTCATTCCGGTGTTGATGATCAGGTGGACTGGCAAGGTTCTACCAAGGGATTGAAACACTGAATGAAAGTGAATCAGTTGACCAACACTATATATTTCAGGCTCCAGGTTGTATTTGATTATGCCATACGCATCATCTTCAGCCGGATTCATTACCATTATCGGACTTTGAATCCCTTCTTTTCTTAGGCTGATTCCTTCATCGGCATAGGCCACCGCCAGATAATCAACCTTGTTGTATTCCAGCAATCTGGCTACCTCGGTGGAGCCAGATCCATAAGCAAAGGCTTTAATTACAGCCATCACTCTGGTGTCTGGTTTCAACAGAGACCTGTAGAAGTTAAGGTTGTGTTTTAATGCGTCCAGATTAACCTCCAACTGCGTTTTGTGTGCTTTTTCTGCAAGGATCAGAGAAACGCGCTCCAGTGCAAATTGCCTTGCACCCTTGATCAGAATAAGCTCATTTTCACATGCTTCCAAAACATCTGACTGAATCAGGCTCTCCGTGCTTGGAAAGAAATGGCTATCTATTGTAAAAGCTTGTTGATTACTCTCCAATTGAGGCCCTACCGCAATGAACTTTCTGATTCCCTTAGAAACCAAAAGCTCATTGAGCTTTTCAAAATCCTGTGAGCTTACTTTGGATTGGATAAAGTCAGAGAGAATCACTGTTTTCTTCTCTTTTGATCTCTGCTGATCCATGAAATTCAGGGTCTTGGTTAATCCTGCCAGATCATTATTATAGGTATCATCAATGATGTAGTTTCCCTGAATTCCCTTTTTAAGTTCAAGCCGCATTTTGATCGGCTTGATTTTCAGTAAGCCGTCCTGTATGGTTGAGATGTCACAGCCTAAATGCAAAGCGGCTACAATGCAATGGGTGATGTTCTGAAATGAAGCATCATCGAGCAAGGAAGTTTCAAGGTCGAAAAGCTCACCTTTCCACTTTAATTCTATACCCTTTTCTTTTCTGATAGCCAGAATTGACGCATTTGAGAACCTTGACCAGGCTAGTTTTTCCCCCTTAAACTCCTGCTCAATCAATGAGGTCAACTGACTGTCGTCTGCATCATAAATCAGGCATTTACAATGTTTGAAAAGCACGAGTTTTTCCCGAATCTTTTGTTCGGTACTTTGAAAGTTTTCATCGTGGGCAGAACCAATATTGGTGAAGATTCCGATTTCCGGAGATAGAATTCTTTCCAGAAAATCCATTTCGGCTGGTCTTGAAATGCCAGCTTCAAAAATGCCTATTTCATAACTACTGTTGAGCGGCCAAACCGAGAGTGGTACACCAAGTTGCGAATTATAGCTTTTGGGGCTGGAAAGAACCTTTTTGGTACCGGAGAGCAAAATGGTCAACCATTCTTTGACGATAGTTTTGCCATTGCTACCCGTAATTCCAATTACAGTCCCACTAAACTCCTTTCGTTTAAAACGGGCCAATTTATGCAGAGCATTGAGGCTGGAATCGACCTGAATGACATTCAGGCTTCCCCTAAAGTCAACAGGTTCTTCTATCAGGAAATTTTTGCCTCCCTTTTTGGCGAGTTGTTCAACAAACTCGTGTCCATTGTGGTGTTTTCCTTTCAGGGCTATGAAGAGTTCTCCCGGTTCGTGAGTAGCCAAACGACTATCGAAACACAGTGAATCAATAACGGTTGACTTATTTCCCTGAGAGGAAAATTCGCCTCCGGTGATATCTGCAATTTCCTGAATATTCAACCTGTAGAATTAAAAGAGTTTAGTCCCGTTTGGAACCTTATGGTCTGGAGAACAAAGAACAACATTTCCCTGCTCATCAGGAAAACCGGTAATCAAAACTTCCGAGATCATTTTACCGATTTGTTTAGGCGGAAAATTAACCACAGCTACAACTTGCCTGCCGATTAACGATTCAGCATCATATAGTTCAGTAATTTGAGCGCTGGATTTTTTCAGGCCGATTTCCGGGCCAAAATCAACCTCTAAAGTATAAGCTTTCTTTCTTGCAGAATCGTTCATTTTAGCCGAAATGACTGTACCAACACGCAATTCTATCTTCTCGAAATCTTGCCATTCAACTAGCTCCATGACAGTTTATCACAAAAAGGGTTTGACATTAATTACGAATACTTAAACAAAATTATTTGCTTAACGTTAAGTGCATTACAAATTTTAATTAAATTAGGCGTTCATTTCAACGGTATGTTTAGAAAAATTACGGTTTTTTCACTTTGTTTGATGGGCTTAATGCTGGTTGAACATAATTCTTTCTCACAGGAAGAAGGTGGATCAGTAGAGAAGGCCCCCGAAGAAATAATAATTCAGAAAGACTCGTCTATAGTCTTCGAAGGTGGTGATGTAGACCACATCATGCCTTCTGTAAATACTCCGTTCAACATACCTTCAACTGATAGTCAGAAAAAGGCGAATCCAACTCCGATACAGCTTCTGCCGAATGGTGAAAAGCACTCTCCTGAAAGTCAGCCTAAGGTTAAAGAGTCTAAACAAGACTTTTCCTTTAACATCATCTATTATCTGATCTACAAGTTCAAGCAGGTAGATAACTGATAAATCTAACCATTTAAGTAAATAGCTTTTTAGTTTTTGCAATCCTGTTGCAGGTGTTTATACATTTGCCCCATGATACGCAAAGCCTTATCCGCTTTAGTCCTCTTTTTCGTTTCTTTCCAAATATTTGGTCAGACCAATTGTAATTACAGCATCCGGGGTCATGTAATATCTTCAGAAGATGGAGAAAGCATTCCCTATGCCACTATTCTTCTTAAAAGTGGTGGTGAGAAAACTGCGGTGTCTGATGAGCGGGGTGAATTTCTCTTCGAGAATCTCTGTGAGAAAAGGGCGATCATTTCTGTTCGATTCGTAGGTTTCATAACATTAACCGATACGCTGGTTTTAGAGCAGGGTGTCAACGAGATTAGTCTGAAACTCCAGGTAGAAGTTCAGGATCTTTCTGAGGTAACCGTAGAAGAAGAGGCTGTTCAAGAAGTAGCAACCATAAGCAGGGCGGAGATCAATACACGTGATTTGGAGAAGGTAGCTGGAGAATCTCTTGGCAAAAGCCTGTCTGGTTTGAGTGGCGTGAATATGCTCCAAACCGGGCCAACCATTGCCAAACCTGTCATTCACGGCTTACACAGCAACAGAATACTTATTCTGAATAACGGTATCAGACAAGAGGGGCAGCAGTGGGGGCAGGAACATGCACCGGAAATTGACCCATTTGTTGCCAATAACCTTCGGCTGATAAAGGGTGCTGCTGCTGTAAAATATGGCTCTGATGCAATTGGGGGGGTGATATTGGTGAATCCCGCTGAGTTGCCCAGAAAGGCTGATGGAATAGGTGGTAAGGCAAGTTTGGTTGGAGCTGAGAATAACAGGATGTACGCTGGCTCATTACTCCTTGAGGGGGGAGTGAAAGGATTGGATGGTTTGGGATGGCGTATACAGGGGACCTACAAAAAGGCAGGTGATGCCCAAGCTCCTGACTATAGATTGACCAATACTGGAACACTCGAAAGCAACTACTCGCTGGGTGTGGGTTATCATAAAAACAATCTGGGTGCTGAGCTATTTTACAGCTCATTCGATGCTGAAATAGGCATTCTCAGGAGTGCCCACATCGGGAATTTGACTGATTTGGAGAGGGCTATTGGTAGTGACAGGCCACTTTTCATAGAAGATTTTAGCTACAACATTAACAACCCATATCAGGCTGTTAATCACCAATTACTGAAGGCAAATGGGCATATTAAGGTGCCCAACCTTGGCCAGCTTTCGGCTCAATATGGTTTACAGATTAATAATCGTGAAGAATTCGATATCAGGAGGGCGGGCAGATCCGTTATTCCGGCCTTGTCACTGGAATTGTATACCCACACTGTTGATCTCGATTTGGATATGGATCATATTGGTAACTGGAAGTGGGACGTTGGGGCCAGTTTTATGTACCAGAATAATGAGAACAATCCTGAAACTGGTATTAGGCCACTCATTCCGGACTTTGAAAATACTACTGGAGGAGCTCACGTAATCGGGAGATTTATAAAGCCTAATTATGAGCTGGAAGCGGGAGCCAGATATGATTTCAAGCATTATTTGGTGAAGAGGTTTGACCAAAGCAATAACCTTCTGAAGCCCGAATTCAATTTTAACAACCTGACAGGTTCAATTGGGGCACTCTTCTTCTTGGCGAATGACTATCAGTTGAGGACCAACGTTGGAACTGCCTGGAGGGCGCCCCATGTTAATGAGCTGTACAGTGAGGGTCTTCACCATGGAGCAGCAGCTGTGGAAGAGGGGAATGATGGGCTGAAAAGCGAAAAATCAGTGAAGTGGATTACAAGCCTGGAAAAAAATACGGAGAGGCTGAGTATGAACCTTTCTGTCTATCTCAACCAAATCAACGACTACATTTACCTGAGGCCAGAAGATGTGGTCTTAACAATTCGAGGTGCTTTCCCAATATTTCGTTACAGGCAAACCGATGCTCTGCTGACGGGCCTGGATTTGGATCTGAGAAGTAAGTTTTCCGAAAGACTGGAGAATAAAACTAAGCTCTCTATTATTTATGCCAAAGACAGACGCCTAAACTGTCCGTTGATTAACATTCCGTCTAACTCTCTTTCCAGTGGATTGGAATACAGCCTGAACATTAAGGGGCTTAATGAATCTTACATTGGATTTGAAGCCCTCTATACGGATAGACAAAGAAATGCTCCCAGAATTGTGACCATTGCTGAGATTCGTGAAGCGGATTCACAAGGCTCAGATTTGTTTGCAGCAGATCAATCAGTTTTTGATATTCTGGAAGTACCAGACTCTTATTTCCTTCTGAATATTGATGGGGGTTTTGAGGAGGCTTTGGGCAACAATACCCTAAGATTTAACCTTTCCATTAATAATGTATTCAATACCTCTTATAGAGATTATCTGAACCGTTTCCGTTATTACGCTGACGAAATGGGGAGAAATATTACAATCCGATTGAGCTATGAATTCTAGGCTATTTGAGCAGATTTTCTATGTCTTTTAAAGTGAGGTTACCTTCATAATAGGCTCTTCCAAAAATCACACCTTTCACACCAATATCTTCCAGCTTTTTGATGTCATCTACCGAGCGCACACCACCACTGGCGAGGAAGTGAATATGAGGGAACATGGCCACTACTTTCTTGTACAGGTCGAAATTGGGGCCTTCAAGAATACCATCTTTTTCAACGTCTGAGCATTTCACATATTTAATGCCACGCATGTAAAAGTAGTCTATATGCTCTTCCAGATCATAATTTGTGGCATCCTGCCAACCACGGATGGTGATTTTTCCATCTTTGGCATCAGCACCAAGGGTGATTTTCTCCCGCCCGTAAGACATGAGCCAGGAAGAGAAAAGATCGCGCTTCTTGATTGCCACCGAGGAGGCGGTGATTGAGGTAGCGCCATATTCGTAAGCCTTATTGATATCACCATCTGTTCGCAAACCACCACTGAAATCGACTTTCAATTTGGTATAACCGGCTATACTCTGCAGAATGTGATAATTAACCGGGCTGCCTTTTCTTGCACCATCCAAATCAACAATATGGATTTTGGTTATGCCGTAATCTTCAAATTGTCTGGCAATGTCTATCGGACTGTCTTTGTAAACAGTTTCCTGGGAGTAGTCACCCCGCTTAAGTCGGGTTAATTTTCCGTTGATGATAGAAATTGAAGGTATAATCTGAATCATTGCGTTAATTTCTCTTTTAAATTCTACTAAAACTACTAATTTTTTGAGCAGAAACGTGAAAGGCCAACTTTAATAATTTATTAAAATCTGAAGAGATAAAGTAGTAAAATTTTCCAGCCTATGCAAGAGAAGAAGGCAGGTTAGCCTTCTATTTGTGCATCGGTAATGAGTTTAAAGCCTGAGCCATGAAGCGTCATGATTTGTACAGTAGGGTCTGGTTTCAGATGCTTTCTCAGTTTGGCAATGTAAACGTCCATACTTCGGGCGTTAAAGTATGAGTCATCTCTCCAGATAATTTTCAGTGCTGTGGATCGATCCAAAGGCTGATTCAAGTGCAGGCAAAGCATTCTAAGTAGCTCAGATTCCTTGGAAGTTAATTTAGTCTGGTTGTTGCCATGCACCAAAAGCTGCTTGTCATAGTCGAAGTGGAATGAGCCAAAGTTGAATTCTTTCTGATCTGAGATTTGTGGGTTCTTCTCAGCTGTTCGTCTCAATATGGCCTGAATTCTGAGAAGTAATTCCTCCATGCTGAAGGGTTTGGTAATGTAATCGTCTCCGCCAATTTTGAAGCCTTCAATAGTGTCTTCCTTCATAGACTTGGCTGTAAGAAATATGATGGGAGTCACCGAGTCATTTTTCCTGATCTCTTTGGCCATTGAAAAGCCATCCTTTTTAGGAAGCATAATGTCAAAGAGACAAAGATCAAATTGCTCTCTTTTGAATGCGGAGAGACCTTCTTCGCCATCTCTGCACAGTGTGGTGGTGTAGCCCTTTAGGGTAAGATATTCATTGAGAATCTGGCCCAGGTTTGGGTCGTCTTCCACCAATAATAGTTTGAAACTAGCCATGAGTAAAAGGTAAATAAACTTTGAACGTACTTCCTTTGCCCGGTTCACTTTTCACTGAAACCGTGCCTTCATGCATGTCTACTATGTTTTTGACGTATGAAAGACCCAGTCCGAATCCCTTTATATCATGAACATTTCCTGTAGAAACGCGGTAAAATTTTTCAAATATTCTTTGTGTAGCCTCTTTGGACATACCAATTCCTTTATCAGAAATCTTAATGATAACGCCCGAAGATATGTTTTCAGTTCTGATATGAATCTGAGGCGCCTCAGGAGAATACTTGTTCGCATTGTCCAGGAGGTTATATATGATGTTGGTAAGGTGAACCTTGTCGGCTTCAATCACTGGATTAGATGCCAATAGCTGGCTTGAAATTTCGCCCCCCCTTTTTTCCACCAAAATGGTAATGTTTACCAAAGCCTTTTCGATAATGTCGTGCACATCGGCTTTTTCAAACTTCAGTTTGAAATCTTTCTTGTCCAGGCTGGCAATTTGCAGCACCTTCTCTACCTGCAAGCCCAAACGTTTGTTTTCATCTCTTATCACCTGCACATATCTGTCGATAATAGCCTTATTGTTTTTTATATCATCATCCTGGAGTGCCTCAGTAGCCAGAGAAACAGTGGCTATCGGTGTTTTAAACTCGTGCGTCATGTTATTGATGAAGTCATTCTTGATCTCCGAGATCTTCTTTTGGCGCAGAATGATCATAATGGCATAGGCAAAGCAACCTACTACAATGAACATGAGAATACCTGATGCTGAAAGTGGTAAGAGCGCCTGTTTCATCAGATAGTTTCTTTCATTAGGAAAGTCGATCGCAAGTAGGTAGTTCTTCTCCATCAGGTCCATAGGGAAAAGATTAGCTTTCAAAGAAGAGGCTTTTACCTTTTCCCCATCTTCTTTGTTGTCTGCATTCAGAATTCTAATGGCTCCGCTGGAATTATCGATAACACCATAGTTATACTTTAAATCGATACCCTTGTTTTCAAGCTCTTTTCTTAGCAGAGTATCCAGATCGGCCATATTAATTCTCTCGAACAGGTTGTTACTTCCCATCAAATGATCCAGCCAGGTTTGCTTGAGCATGTCCATTCTTCGGTTCATCTGCTCTTCCATAAACAAGCCCTGATTGTTCCTTGGTGGAGGGCCAAATGTCGGTTGATTCACAAATGCGCTAAAATCAAACTGGAAATAAACTTCACCCGTATTTTCATTCACCTGAAGTTGAAACATGCTATTGAACATGTCTTCGGCCTGTCTGAAATCATCCGGAGCCTGAGCATTAAATTCCCTCGGATTAGACATTCTGTTGATTGTATCCCGCAGTATTTCCAGGTTTCGCTGTGGAAATGGCATACCGGAATTCATGTTTTGTACGAGAAAGTCCTGATCGTTTTTAATGGCCAGCTTGTAAGCCACCTCATTCAAGGCATCATTCACTGCCTTATTAAAGCGCTCCCTGTTCACTGAATTCACCTCACTGATCCAGTAGAACTGAAAGCCAATGAGGCCAAGCAGGGCCGCGCTCAACAAACCAATCAACCAACGAATCTTATTCTGCGTCACGGTTTAAAATTAAGTCTATTTAATAGGTCTAATCACCTGCTTAACAATTATTAACATCGTTTAACCGCCATTTAACAACGATTTGCATCTGTTCCAAGTACTTTTGAATGAATAAGGAGGTGAAAAATGAAAAGGTCAATTTTTAGACAAATAATGGGTATCGGAGGCTTGATGACCATGCTTCTGATGGTGAACATGAGTCAATCTCTGAACGCTCAGGATGGAGACATCAAAGAGAGTCAGTCAGTATCTATTTCTACTACTGAAGATGGAAAAGTAAAGTTGAAGGTGATTCAAAAGAAAGGCAACGATGAGACCACTTTCGAAAAGACTTACAAATCTTATGAGGACATGCAGAATGATCCTGATCTGGAGAAATATGGAATAGGGAAAAATGCCCTGAACTTCAGGTTTGGAGGGAGCGGCCAACCACAGTTCTTCCTGCATAATGGTCCCGGTAATGGTTTTTGGGATGAGGATGATTTCGATA